>Ga0156192_1120_pt1 | contig 24699 bp, 22 predicted proteins | sample RifCSPlowO2_12_FD_107845 | JGI IMG/M metagenome (GOLD analysis project Ga0156192, IMG submission 107845) | Deltaproteobacteria bacterium RIFCSPLOWO2_12_FULL_60_19
GTCGGATAACCTCCAGCCTTTTCGGGGTCAGGAAGCGTCGCAGCGCCTCAGGACTCGTGAAAAAAAGCCGATGCCCCTTCGGTTTGACTTTTTTCCCTCTAGCCACGCTCTCCATGGTTTCGGCTGCCTCTTTCAAAACGTCGTCCGTGCTCCGAATGGCAACCTTTACCTTTTTTTCCTTCATGATTGTCTCCTCCTTACCCTGGCAACGTCAGCCTTAAAGGTAGATCTCGTCATACTGGAGGAGAACCCCGCGCTGCTTCCCTACCATTATGGCAATTAATGCCATAATAAGAGCAGAGCGGCAAGCTCTTCCGGTAATCGTGCGCCTGTCCCGATTTCAAATGAGCCTGACCCAGTGAAACTATCGCGGGGATGGGTATAGGGAGAAGGGCGGTATTGGGGGTCGAATCAAATTGAACGACGCTTCAGGTGCATCTTACCTCCTCGCCATCTCTTCAATGATTTCCCACTGCTCCTCGCTCACCGGCATGATTGAAAGGCGCGGCAGGCGCACAAGGTCGAAGTTTTTCAACTTCGCGTCGGCTTTGATCTCCGCGAGCGTGACCGGCCGTGCGAGAGGCTTGTCCACCTGGATCTCGACGACCAGCAGCTTGGGATCTTTCGTCTGCGGGTCGGGATAAGCTCCGCTTATGGCGCGCGCGATACCGACGGCGGCCTTCTCGCTGCCCGTGTGATAGACGAGAATCTCGTCGCCTCTTTTGATTTCGCGAAGGTTCTTTAGCGCCAGGTTGTTCTTAACGCCGTCCCATACGGTCCGCCTGTCTATTTGCAGTCGCTGAAATGAATACGCGCTCGGTTCAGTCTTGAAGAGCCAACGATTCGGCATAGCTGTCTCCTCCCAAAATGGCTATATAGACCACCATCCGCGCGCATTACAACTCGATATAAAAGACGTAGTTTCCTCGTGACCTTAGCGCGTCAACTGAGGAACTGTCATCTCTCTCGATGATCGTCGACGGCTCAGATGATCTCTTCGAGGCGCCGCGAACCGTGAAGGACTCGATAGATTTGAACTGTTTTGCCGCGGACCTTGTAGAACGCCAGGTAGTCGCCAACGATAAGGACTCGATAACCGGTTCCCCGCAGCTTAGGAAGCCTGGGGACGACTCCCATATGAGGGTGGAAGGCGAGCATAGTGACGGCGCGATCGAGTTCTTCGACGAAGGTTACAGCCCTTTCGGGGTTGTCGCGGGCGATCCAATCATGGATCGACAACAAGTCCCGCTCGGCGGCGGGTAGATACCGAACCGCATATTTACGCGCCATGCCGGCGCCGCTGCAGCTTTTTCATCAGCCGGGCGTGAGTAATGCCTCTTTCGCCCGTCGCAGCTTGGGCTTCGGCTACAGCCAACTTTTCAAACAACTCGACCTGGGCTTTCAAGCGCTCGTAGTGTTCGATACTCATCACCACCAGATCGCCTTCGCCGTTCCGGGTGAGATAAACCGGTTCGTCCTGGTTATGGCAGATAGAGGCGATTTCCCTGCTGCGATTGCGCAGGCTGGAGATGGACTTGATGGTCGGCATGAAACCCTCCAACGAGAATGCAAATTAGCATCAAATGTTGATAAAATCTACACTCGACTGCGACCACGAATTGCAGCCACTCCCCGATCATGTTAAGGGAAATGTGATGTCTTCCTTCTCCGAATTCTGCGCCGATTTTTTCAAGCGATATTTCGAGCTTCATCCCACCGAAGCGATCCACTACGGCGTCGAAGGCCACGATCACCGGCTCCACGACTATACGGATGAAGCCTACCGCGAGGAAAAAGCCTTCGCGGAGGAATCGCTGAAGCGCTTAAAGCAAGTCTCCGTCAAAGGGCTGACCAAGGATGAAACCATCGACTACGCGCTCATGGAAGGCCGCCTCACCATCGACAACTACGAGTTCAATAAAGAAGACTACCGCCTGAGATCGCCGGAGAGCTATCTCTCGACCCCGCATTTCTACATCCTCACCGTCCGGCCGACCAACGATGTCATCGGGAACCTGCTGAGCCGGCTCGAACAGTCGCCGCAAATCGTCGAGCAGGGGATCGCCAATCTGAGCCGCAAAGAGGCGAATCCGCCAAAGCTCTGGACCGAGATTGCTATCGAATCGGCCAAGGGCGGCCTCTCTTTCCTCGACACTCTCTCGAACATCCCTAAGGTCAAAGAGGCGGTGAAAGATCCTCAACCTCTCCAAGCGTCCGTCGAAAAAGCTAAAATTGCGACGCAGCGCTTTTGCGACTTTCTCGAAAGCAATCTGCTTGCGCGAAGCACCGGGACGTACGCCGTCGGCGCGGAGCACTACCATTTGCTGCTTAAGAAGCGCCACTTCTTAAACCACGACGCCGAGGGCCTGCTTGTCCTGGGTGAGAAGCTTTTCGCCGAGACCAAGAACGAGCTGGCGGCGCTGGCCGAGGAGATCGCTCCGGGGAAAGGGATCGAGCAAGCCGCGCTGAGAATCCAGCAGCAGCATCCGTCCTCAAGCGAACTTCTCCCGACCTATCAAAAGGCGATGGAGGCGGCGCGGGAATTCGTCCGCGAAAAGCGGCTCGTCACCTTTCCCCCGCGCGAGGAGCTGCGCGTCATCCACACGCCGGAATTCGAGCGCCATCAGATACCGTTCGCCGCCTATCTATCCCCTTCGCCCAAGGACCCGGCACAGATCGGCTACTATTATGTCACGCCGGTGACGGAGGACGACCTGCTCCGAGAACACAACTGGACCGGACTGGAAAATACCTCCGTCCACGAGAGCTACCCCGGCCACCATCTCCAGTTTACCGTCGCCAACTCGATCCGTGAGGCCTCTACCTTGCCGCGTTTGATGAACGAGTCTTCGGTCTTTTACGAGGGCTGGGCCCTCTACTGCGAGCAGCTCATGCAGGAAGAGGGCTTTCTGAAAACCAAAGAGCACCGCTTCGTGATGCTCAAAGATCGTCTCTGGCGCGCGCTCAGAATTATCATCGACGTGAAGACGCAGACCGGGCGGATGTCCTATGACGAGGCCGCGGATCTGATGGTGCGGGAGCTGCACTTTCCCCGGCCGCAGGCCGAAGGCGATCTCAACTGGTACAGCCAGGCGCCGTCGATCCCTATGGGCTACGCGCTCGGCTGGTCGATCATCAACCGCATCCGCGCGCGGGAAAAAGAGAGGCTTGGCGCGCGCTTCGACCTGCGCGCATTTCACGACCGCCTTTTAAGCTCCGGCAGCATCTCATTACCGCTGGTTGAGAAGAGGCATTTCACCGAGTAGTTCAAGTTGTTCAAAGGGTTCAAAATTGTTCAACGTTGAACGACTTGAACTTTTTGAACCGACCGCCGTTTCAAGATAAAGCAGACGGCAAAAAACAGAATGAAGCCAGCGGAACCAACGAACAGGGAACCCCAACCCAAGCCAGGCGGTCCGCTCCTGGGCTCCCACATGTCGATCGCGGGCGGCGTGGACAAGGCGTTTCTCGAAGGCAAAAAGGTCGGCTGCGACGTGATGCAGATCTTCACGAAATCCTCGCGGCAGTGGGCGGCGCAGCCGTACACCAAAGAGGAGATCCAGAGCTACCACACCAATCAAAAAGAGACCGGCATCGCCACCGTGATCGCTCACGATTCCTATCTGCTCAACCTCGGCTCGCCGGACAAGGTTTTGCAGCAGAGATCGATCCGTGCCTTCATCGACGAGATGGAGCGTTGCGAGACTTTGTCTATCCCGTATCTCATCGCCCACCCCGGCGCGCACGTGGGCTCGGGCGAGGAGGAAGGGATCAAAACCATCGGCCGCTCGCTCGACGAGATCCATAAAGGCTGCGCGGGCTTCAAAGTCAAAGTCGCCCTGGAGATTACCGCCGGACAGGGCAGCAATCTCGGCTACCGCTTCGAGCAGATCCGCAACATGATCGACTCTACGAAAGAGAGCGACCGGCTGCGCGTCTGCTTCGACACCGAGCACGCCTTCGCCGCCGGCTATGACCTTCGAACGAAAGAGGGCTACGAGCGGACTTTCGTTGAGTTCGACGAGGCGATCGGCCTCAAGCTCCTCGCGGCCTTTCATCTGAACGACTCGAAAAAAGAATTTCACTCACGCGTCGACCGCCATGAGCACATCGGCAAAGGCCACATCGGCGTCGAGGCCTTCCGCCTGCTCATGAACGACCAGCGCTTCCGGGGCATCCCCATGTGCCTGGAGACTCCGAAAGAGCCCGACTTGAAAGAAGACGTGGAGAATCTGACGCTGCTCAGGAGCCTGGTGAAGAGCTAGTTTCCCGTCCTTTTCGTCGACTGTTTCGACGATTTCGTCGAAATCCATTTTCCTCCTAGCTTGGTCTGCATCCCCAACCGATCGAATTTTCGAGCGTTGCGCCGGCGACGCCTCTGGCACGCCGATTGCGTTGGTATCTGATCGACAGCAAATCAGAGAAAGGAGGAAAGAGTCATGAAGAGAATCGCAAGCGTCATCACCGTCGCAGTCGGTGTCGCGCTCCTTGGGGGCGTGGCGCTGGCGCAGATGGGCGGCCCGCGAGGCGGCGGGTGGGGAGGCATGGGGCCTCACATGTGGGGCGGCCCTGGAGCGGCAGGTCCGGGCGTCAACTGCCCCGGCCTCAACTCCGAAGCGGCGCAAGTGACCGACGAGAAGGCCAAAGCGCTGGCGCAGGAATACGCCGACAAATATCTTGCCGGCTTTACCGTACAGCGCGTGCTGCCGTTCGAAGCGATGCGCGGCAAGGCCTACTCGGTCGAGCTGAAGAACGCGCAGGGCGAGGTTCGGACGCTGCACGTCAACCCGTCCGGCGCGATCCGGCCCTTCGGCCCGCACGCCAGACGCGGCGTGTGAGCGACCGCGCCGGTTCCGTGGAAAATCCCCGGGCGTTTCGTCCGGGGATTTTTTTTCTATCCCCCGGCTTAGACGCGCGCGTTGTGCCGGGCCGACCCGCCGACTATAATGAGTTGCGCCTATGAAGCAACGCCTTTTACCGCTCCATTTTCTCGCCTCAGTCCTTTTGCTGTTGCTCCTTGTCTCTCTTTATATTTTCTCCGAGAGCCGGAGGTTCGAGCGCGAGCTGATGGCGCAGACCGAATCGAAAGGGATCGCGCTGGCGGAGGCGATGGAGACGACGGCGAAGCACGCGATCGCCGGCAACTCCCTGCTGGAAGACTTGATCGGCCAGCGCCTGCTGGACAACGCCCGCCTCATCGACCGGCTCCTTCTCCTCCCCATCGCCGCGCCCGATCTGCTCAAGGAGATCAGCGCGATGAACCGCCTGCAGAAAGTAGAGCTGCTCGATCTCGAAGGCCGGCCCTGGCAGCCGCCCGCTCGGCCGGGGCCGCCGGAAAGGGCGCGGGAGATGTGGGCCAGGCGCGGCGGGCCGAGCGAAGAGGCGAGGCAGCAGCACCAGGCGATGATGACCTACATGTGGGGCCGGAGCTGGAGCTATCGCGGAGGCAAGGAAACGCCTCCCCAACCGCCGCCCTGGACGATCAAGGAAAAAAAATTCTGGGAAGGGAGCGCCTTCGGCGTGGCGCTCGGCGCGCGAAGTTTCCCCGGCATCATCGCCGTTCACGCCAACGCCGATTACATTCTGAACTTCAAGAAAGAGATCGGCGTTCAGAGCCAGATCGAAGAGTTGGGACGCCAGCCCGGGATCGACCACGTGGCGCTGCTCGACGAGAGCTTCAAAATCATCGCCCATACCGACGCGGTCCGAATCAGCCAGCGGGATCAAGACCCGTTCCTCGAAAAGGTCAAGACTTCGAGCGGAGCGCTCAGCCGGACCTTCACACGACCCGACGGCAAAGAGATTTTCGAGATCCTCAAACCGATTCGCTTGAACGGCTCGACGCTGGGCTTCTTGGACATCGGCCTCTCACTCGCGCCGGCGCGCGACGCGTCGCGCAAGAGTCTGAACGCGATCCTGGTTTTGGGAGCGACCATCCTCGTCGTCGGCGTGCTCGGTATGGGCGCGATTTTTTACAACCAGCACCTGCATCTTCGAGAGGTCAGGGCGCTCGAGGCCGAGATCGCTCAACAAGAGCGGCTCTCGGCCCTGGGAAACATGGCCGCGACGGTCGCCCATGAAATCAGAAACCCGCTCAACGCCGTCTCCGTCGGTCTCCAGCGCCTGAAATCCGAATTTCAGCCGGCCCAGGACGGCGAGCAGTACGCCCATTTTCTCGCGCTCATGCAGGGGGAAGTCCGCCGCCTGAACGGCATCGTCGAGCAGTTCCTCACCCTGGCGCGCCCGCTGAGCCTCAAGCCGGAGAAGGTGGCGATCGACGATCTTTTAGGCGAGCTTTCCCTTCTCGCTCAGGCCGACGCGACGCCGGCGAAGGTCGAAATTCAGGTCGCCGCTCCGCCGGACCTGCCGCCGGCCAACGTCGACCGAAATCACTTAAAGCAACTGCTGCTTAATCTCATGCTCAATGGAATTCAGGCGATGCCGGGCGGAGGCGCGCTGGCCGTCGAGGCGAAGGCGGTCGGCGGGAACCTCGTCATCACGGTGGCCGACAACGGGCCGGGGATCGACCCTGAGATACTGGCGCACGTTTTCGAGCCTTACTTCACCACCAAGACCAACGGCTCCGGCCTGGGGCTGGCAATCGCGCGCCGCATCGCCGAGGCGCACGGTGGCTCGCTCACGGCGGAAAGCCAGGTCGAGCGCGGCAGCAAGTTCACGGCTTCGCTGCCGTTGGCAGGCCCGGGAAATTAGATGGCGGACTCTTTTCGCATTCTGGTGGTGGACGACGAGGCGGCGCAACTCGAGTTGCTCGGCGGCTTTCTGAAAAAGCAGGGCTTCGAGACCGTCCTGGCCGAGAGCGGCAAGAAGGCGTTCGAGCGCTACCGCGACGAGCACTTCGACCTCGTTCTCACCGACCAGAAAATGGCCGATGTCAGCGGTCTCGATCTGCTCAAGGCGCTGAAGGCGATCAATCCCGAAGCGGCCGTGATTCTCATGACCGCCTACGGGACGATCGAGACCGCGGTCTCCGCCGTCAAGCTCGGCGCGGCGGATTACCTCACCAAGCCGCTGAACCTCGACGAGATGCTCTACCGGATTCAGCAGGTCAAGGAGCGGAGCCGTCTCCTCTCCGAGAACCGCGAGCTGCGCGAGGCGATGCAGACGCACTACCGCATCGAAGGGATCGTCGGCGATAGCGGGCGAATGATGGAGGTACTGTCGCTGGTGCGCCGCGTCGCGCCCAGCGAAGCGACGGTATTGATCCGCGGAGAGAGCGGCACGGGAAAAGAGTTGATCGCCAAGGCGATCCACTACGCCAGCCCGCGGGCATCGGGTCCGCTGGTCAAAGTGAACTGCGCGGCGCTACCCGAGACGCTGCTCGAATCCGAGCTGTTCGGCCACGAGAAAGGCGCTTTTACCGGGGCCGTGGGGCGGCGCAAGGGGCGGTTTGAGACGGCGGACGGCGGCACGCTGTTTCTCGACGAGATCGGCGATCTGCCGCTGCCGCTCCAGGCCAAGCTCCTGAGAGTCCTTCAGGAAAAGGAATTCGAGCGCGTCGGCTCAAGCGCGCCCCTGCGCGTCGACGCGCGCATCCTGGCCGCCACGCACCGGGACCTCGAGGCGCTGGCCAAGGCCGGCCGCTTTCGCGACGATCTCTACTACCGGCTCAACGTGGTCACTATCGTTCTTCCTCCGCTCCGGGAGCGGCGACAGGACCTGCCGTCGTTGATCGACCATTTTCTCAAGCTGTTCGCCGAAAAAGACCGCAAGAAAATTCGCGGTTTCACGCCTGAGGCGCGCGACGCGCTTTTGCGCTACGACTATCCCGGAAACGTCCGCGAGCTGGAGAATATCGTCGAGCGGGCGGTGGTGCTGACGCGCGACGAAGTGATCGGCCGCGCCGACCTGCCGTTGCTCGTTCAAGAAAACGGCGCCGAAGAGAGCGAGCGGAAAAGCCTGCCCGCCACCGTCGAAGGAATCGAGCGGCGCATGATCGCCGACGCCCTCTCCCAAGCCGAAGGCGTCCAAACCAGAGCGGCGGAGCTGCTGGGAATCAGCGAGCGGGCGCTGCGCTACAAGCTCAAGAAATACGGCCTGACCGGGAAAGACGCGGACTCGTAGCGGCGCTTCGCCGGACCACCGTTACGGCAGGTTCTGCCAAAGAGAGAACGTTTCCTTTGAGGTTTCCGGAGAGGACGCGGTGAACCAGGGCTCTTGCGCTTTTCCGCCTTCGAGCAGGCCGAAGAAATAGATCCTGAGCATCTGCTCGATCAGCGCCGGCAGCGGCAGATCGCGCTTGGGATGGTACCAGGTGTAGATCCAGTTCATCATCCCGAACAGCGAGAAGGTGGCCGCCCTCAGATCCACGCCCTTGTCGCTGTTCTTCGCTTGCAGCCCCGCGATAAGGTCCATCAGGATCTTCACGTAGCGGCGCTTCAAAACCAGTATTTTTTCGTCGAACTCTCCCGTCAGCGACTCGTCCTCGCGCGCCATAACCTTCATCTCATGCATGTTGTGGAGGAAAAAGCCCAGGTGGTTTTCGGCAAAAACGCGGATGCGCGCCCGGACGTCGCCATCGGACTCCGCCGCCTTCTCCCATCTTTGCAGCAGCGTCACGAAGCAGCGCTCTTGAATCAAATAGAGCAGCTCCTCTTTGGTGCGAAAGTAATAGTACAGGCCCGCGAGGCTCATGTCGGTCGCGCGCGAGATGTCGCGCACGGAAGTGCGATGAAAGCCCTTTTCGGCGAAGATCTTTGCGGAGGCCTTGAGGATCTCCTGCAGCTTTTCGTCGTGATGACGGGTTGCGGCTTCGACGCGATTGGCCATGTTGGAATGCTATATTTGCAAACCGTTTCCGCAGTGTCAACCTCGGGAGCGGCGGTCGGAAGCGAAGAGAATAGCCCGCTGAATGGACAGGCCGAGATCCTCCCCTTCCCTAAAGACTTCCGTATTGGGCGTCTGCACGCGCAGGACTTGACCTGAGGCGACGACCTTGTAATCGATCAAGTTGCCCAGGTAATTCTTCGCCGCCACACGGCACCGTATGGGCCCGGTTCGGCCAAGCGCAATGTCTTCGGGGCGGGCGGCGAGAGCCGCTTCGCCGTCGCGGCCACCCGGATCGGCCACCGTGAGTCGATGGCCTCCCAGCAGCTCGACCGTAGCGGCCCCGCCGGAACGCTCGATAACACGGCAGGGGACAAAGTTCATAAGCCCTATAAAGTCCGCGACAAATTGATTGACGGGCCGGGTATAGATTTCCGCGGGAGTTCCTATCTGTATAATCCGACCGGCATTCATCACCGCCAGGCGATCCGACATGGCCAGAGCCTCGGTCTGGTCATGCGTCACGTAGAGGATGGGAATGCCCGTTCGGCGCTGAAGATCCTTCAACTCAAAGCGCATTTGCTCGCGCAATTTCGCATCGAGATTGCTCAAGGGCTCGTCCAGGAGAAGCACTTCAGGCTCTTTGATCAGGGCACGGGCCAGGGAGACGCGCTGCTGCTCTCCGCCCGAGAGCTGGCTGGGATACCTCTGGGCCAGATGCTGGAGGCCCACGGCCTGCAAGGCCTCCTCCAGTTTGCGCCGGATTATTTCTTTCGGCAGCTTTTTGACCTTCAAGGGATAGGCGACATTCTCCTCTACCGTCATGTGAGGCCACACGGCGTAGTTCTGGAATACCATGCCGATCGGCCTGAACTCCGTGGGGACATTGATTCGCTCGGCCGTCGAGTTGACGAGGCTCTCGCCGATGTAAATTTCGCCCTGAGTCGGTTCCTCAAGCCCGGCCACGCACCTGAGGAGGGTGCTCTTGCCGCAGCCGCTCGGACCGAGAAGGGAGAAAAACTCTTTATCCCCTACCGAAAGCGTTGCGGATTCCACCGCGAGGACATTGCGGTAGCGCTTGGTCAAACTTAAGACTCGGATCTTCTCCATGCTCAGAACCCTGCGGCCCCGCCCGTAAGCCTTCTTATGACGAAGTTCCCGACGATCAGCAGCCCCATGACGATCGAGGCCAAAGCCGCCGCGACCTCGCGGTAGCCGGCATCCTGCAGATTGTACACCGTCACGCCGATCGTCTCCGTGCGGTGCGCATAGAGGAGAATGGATACGGTCAGCTCCCTCAGCGCCGGCATGAACACGAGGATCCACCCGGCGATCATTCCGGGACGGGCCAGGGGCAAGAGAATGTCGCGGAGCCTCGCAAGAAGCTTCGCGCCCGACACCCGGGCCGCTTCTTCCAGAGAATCGTGAACCTGCTGCAGCGTGGAATGGGTAGTCCGCACGGCGAACGGCAGGTAAACCGCCAGATAAGCGACCAGGATGATCCAGAGGGTGCCGTAAAGACTGGCCGGGGGTCTTGCCCACGCGAGGATCATCGCAATCGCGATCACCGTGTGCGGCACGGCGTAGGGAATCGTGGCGAGAAAATCGAGAGCGCGGCTCCCCTTGAGTTTCGCCTTTACGTGCATGTAGGAGATCAGCACGCCTGCGACCGTGGTGATGGTCGCCGCCAGGGCTGCGAGGAAAAGGCTGTTGAGAACGGCTCTTCTGGCCGCCTCCAGCTTGAGGATGTACGCGAAGTGATCGAGCGTGAAGCTCGCCTGCTTGAGAGGCGCGCCCCAGTAGGTGAGCAGAGCGGTGAGCGCCATGGAGAGGATGGGAATAATCGAAATGAAAACGACAAAGACCGTGGCGCCGAGAAAGAGCGGAACTCTCGTCGACCGCAGCTTGAGCTCCGAGGGGCGGACCGATTTGCCCGAGATGACGGTGTATCGTCCCTCGCCTCTTTGAATGCCCAACTGGAGGCACATAAACACGAGCGCGACGGCCACCAGCATGCTGGAGAGCGCGGTCGCCAGGGCAAAATCGGGAATCGCAAGGGCATAGTAAACACTGGTGGTCAGGACGAAGAATCTGGCTCTCATACCGAGCAGCGCGGGGATGCCGAAGTTCGCCAGCGAGCCGATAAACGCAAGCAGCCCGCCGGCCAAAATGGCGGGAAGCACGAGCGGCAGCGTGATCTCCCGCATGATCCGGAACGTGCCGGCGCCGGAAGCGCGGGCCGCCTCCTCGAGGCTGGCGTCCATTCGTTCGAGGGCCCCGGCCACCGTGATGAACACCAGAACAAAGTAGTGGACCGTCAGGACGAACACGATGCCCGCGGCGCTGTAGATGTTCCACGGCGCCGCCTCCCGGCCGGAGAGCTGCATGAAGAATCTCGCCAGGTAGCCCTGCGGGCCCAAGAGCTGAATCCAGGCGATCGCGGCGAAAAAGGACGGCAGGGCGTAGGGAAGAACGATCAAACTTCGCAGCGCCTTTTTATAGGGCAGGTCCGTGCGCACCGCTAGAAAGGCGAGCAGCGTTCCGACGACCATGCAGGAGGCCGCGGTGGCCAGGGAAACCCACACCGAGTTGAGGATCGCGCGATAATAAGTGGGATTGGAAAAGACCTTGTGGTAGCTCTTCAACGAGAAGGCGCCGGCGTCGAGGAAACTTCTGAAAAATACCTGCCAGAGAGGATAGACGACGACAAGCAGGACAAACAGCCCGGTCGCCGCCATTAAGAGATAACGCCGGTCGAGCTTCGAGGCGGTCATCGGCAAGGGTCAGCCTTCCCTGGTTGCTCGCTCCGGACGCTTGGCTCACTGGAGCATGATCTTTTCAAACCTCTCGCGAATGGCCGCGGCGTTTTCGGCCGCCCATTCATAAGGGATGGGGAGAAACTTGATCTGGCTCGCCGAGGGCTGCCCCTTGGGAGGGTTGACGTCGCCCCTCACCGGAATAACCTCCTGCGTGACCAAGAACTGCTGCCCCTCTTTCGACAATACGTAGTCGACAAACGCTTTACTGGCGTCCGGATTTTTCGTTCCCTTGATGATGGCGATGGGACTCGGCACGGAAATCGCCCCTTCGGCCGGCCACACGATAGCCAGCGGCGCGCCTTTCTTGATCAATCCCGACACGATGTAATCGAGCGTCATAGCGATGCCGAATTCCTTGCCCGCCAGGGCGCTCGCCGCCTCGGAGTTTCCCCTGACGATCGCAACGCCTTTGGCCCTCGCCCGCTCGAACCATCCCCAGCCGTCCTGTTTGACGAAGACGGCGACCGTGACGAAGTTCGATCCCGAGTAGAGGGGATTGCCCATCACCGCCTTCTTGCCGAGATCGGGAAAATCTTTCCACGCCTTGGGCGCGTCCTTCAGGGGAACGACCTCTTGGTTCACCGCAATGATCATGTTGATGAGCCGCCCCGCGGTAAAATATCCGTTCGGATCTTTGAGGTCGGCGGGAATATGTTTGGCCTCGGGGGAAATGTAGGCCAGCAGTTCTCCCTTGGCCTTGAGTTCATAATAGACCGGCGCATCGGCGAGCCATAGAAGATCGGCGCGGATGCCGCCCACCTCGCGCTCGGCGGCCAGCTTCGTCCCTATTTCGGTGCTTCCCGCGCGATAAATCTCCACCTTTATTTCCGGTCTCGTCTTCATGAACGCATCCCCGAACCGGGTGGCCAGTTCTTGAGGAACGGAAGTGTAGAGGAGCGTTCTGCCTCCAGGTTTAGCCTGAGCGGAAACCAGGCCTGGATTGAAGAATGGAATAAGAGCCGTAACAGCCAGGGATGAGAGTAGTGCCTTGGAGAATTTCATCAGACACCTCCTGATCAAAAGATAGCGCCTATAGGATGCGTAAGCCCCGAGGGCTCAAAGGCCCGCCAGTTGCGCCGTGAGAAAGGCGGCCGACTTCCGAACCATGCCCATCTCGTCTTTGGGATTCCAGCCCTCGATCACGAGGGCGCCGTCGTATTTCCGCCGGAGCGCTTGCAGCACCGGGCCGAAGGCGATCTCCCCATCCCCCATAAGGACATGAACCTTGCCGGATTTTGTATCGCTGATATGGATGTGAACGATCTTGCGCAGGGCGCGGATGAAATCGACGACGTCCATGACCGTGTGGGCATGGGAGACGTCGAAGGTCACGCCGAAATTATCCATATTCACCGCGTCGATGATCTGGTTGGCGAGCTCGGGATGGATGACCACTTCCTTGTTCCTTTTTTCCATGGTTTCCATCGCCACGAGTATCCCCAGCTCCTTCCCCCGCTTGGCGATGCGGCTCAACGCCTCGATCTGCGAGTCCCAGATGCTGTCCGGGCCGTCCTGCCTCCCCGTCAAGTAGCCGGGATGGACCGTGATCACCCGCGCGCCCATCGCCGCCGCCTCCTCGACGCCTTGAAGCACCTGCCTTACCGATTCTTGGCGGATCCCCCCGTTACTCGAAGTAATATTGATATCGCCGATCGGACCATGCACCGAGATATCCAGGCCGGAGCTACGGAGCTTTTTTAGGAGCTGCCCGTCGTCGTCCCGCCAGAAGTGCTCGGTCCATACTTCCAGCCACGAGATCCCGACATCCCGCGCCAGATCGACGACATGTCCCAGCGGCTGGGACTTGAACAGCAAACTGGAGATGGCGGCTTGCATAGCTACCCCTTACGCTTCGCTTATAATCAGCCGTTTCCTCGGTTGTCAATCGACGCATCAGACCTCGACGCCCATGGTTTTGAGTTCCGCTTGCAGCTTTTCACTCTCGCCGCGGGCGTAGAGAACGACTTTCACGCCGAGCTCTCTGGCCGGCTCAGCGTAGCGGCCGTTGTCTTCGATATAAACGATCTCTTCCGGCCGGCAGCCCGCCTTCTCGATCATGATCTCGACAAACTTTTTGTCCGGCTTGGTGAGATGACAATCGAAGGAATAGACCTCGACATCCAGCAGGCGCCGAAAGCAGTATCTTTCCTCCAAAAATTCAACTCTACTCCTGATGTTGCCCGAAAAGGCGATGATCTTATAGCGGCCTTTGAGCTTTTCGATCAAGCGGAGAATCTCGATGTCTAGTTCGTAGCCATGATACCACGCCGCTTTTATTTCCTGGGCGTCATAGCCTTGCGGGAGTTGAGCCTGCGCCCAAGCCCAAAACTCCTCGTCCGTCATCAGCCCTTTGCGCAGATCGATGCTCTGAGGAGAGGTCAGGATCTTCTGGACTTCACCGGGCTTATAACCATGCTCTCGTTCCAATCTCTCGATGGCAACCGACTTGCCTTCGGCGAAAAGCACCCCGCCAAGATCGAAAACAATTGCTTTAATCATCGCCAACCGCCGGCCGACCGCCAAGTTTTACCAGATTAGCCAACGAAGAGCTTTTTCGTCAACCTTGAAAATGCCACCGCCCGCGTGTATAGCTCTCCCTATTATGGGCTACGAATACATCGCGGTGGAAAAGGAGGGCGCTGTGGCGGTCGTCACGCTCAACCGGCCGCAGCAGATGAACGCGCTCTCTTACGGACTCATCAAGGAGCTGTCCACGGCGATGGAGGCGTTGGATCGGGATCAGGAGGTTCGAGTGATGATCGTCACGGGCGGCGAAAAAGTCTTCGCCGCGGGCGCGGACATCAAAGAGATGGCCGACGCCGGGCCATTCGACGAACGCATCCAGGGCCGCCTCGCCTTCAGGGACCGGATCAATAAGATTTCGAAGCCGGTGATCGCCGCCGTGAGCGGTTACGCGTTGGGCGGCGGCTGCGAGCTGGCGATGAGCTGCGACATCATCATCGCCTCCGAGACGGCGCGCTTCGGCCAACCGGAGATCAACTTGGGAACCATTCCCGGAAGCGGCGGCACGCAGCGCCTGAGCCGCGCCTTGGGAAAATACCGGGCGATGGAGATGGTGCTGGCGGGAGAGCAGATCGGCGCGAGCGAAGCGCAGCAACGCGGCCTGGTGAACAAGGTGGTGCCGGTGGAGTTGCTCCTCGAAGAGGCAAAAGCCCTGGCTGAGAAGATCGCCGCCAAGCCTCCCCTTGCCGCGAAGCTCGCCAAAGAGGCGGTCCTCAAGGCCTTTAACTCGCCCCTGGATGAGGGGCTGGAGTTTGAAAGAAAGTCCTTTTATCTGCTCTTCGCCTCCGAGGACAGACGAGAGGGGATGAAGGCCTTTTTGGAGAAGCGCAAGCCGGAATTTAAAGGGAAGTAAGGAGATCGGGCTCTGTCGTGAGTTACGAAACAATTCTTTACGAGAAACAAAATCGAGTCGCGACGATCACGTTGAACCGTCCGCAGGCGCTCAATGCCTTCGTGCCTGAGATGAACAGCGAACTGCTCGACGCCCTCAAAGAGGGTGAACGGGACGAAGAGATTCGATGTTTTATGATTACCGGCGCGGGACGGGCGTTTTGCTCGGGCCAGGATCTCAAAGGCCGAACGCCGGGCCAGAAAGGATCTTTGGGCGAATCGCTGCGAGAAAAATATAATCCCATCATTCGACAAATTCGCCGCACGGAAAAAATCGTCCTGGCGGCCGTCAACGGCGTCGCGGCCGGCGCCGGATGTAATCTGGCCCTCGCCTGTGATCTGAGAATCGCCTCGGATGAGGCAAAATTTATTCAGGCCTTCGTCCGCGTCGGCTTGGCCCCGGATTCCGGCGGCAGTTTTATTCTTCCGCGGCTCGTCGGCTTCAGCAAAGCTTTGGAACTCTTGCTGTTGGGTGAGGCGGTGGACGCGAAGGAAGCGCAGCGGATCGGGCTCGTCGCCAAAGTGGCGCCCGCCGCCGAATTTGCCAAGGCGTCCCGCGAGATGGCGGAGAAGCTCGCCCGCTCGCCTCGAAGCATCGGCCTCATTAAACGCGCGGTGAATCATGCCATACTACCGGAGTTGGAGTCTCAGCTCGAATATGAGGCGCATCTTCAGGAGATCGCGGGGCGAAGCGCCGACTTCGACGAAGGCGTGGCCGCGTTCTTAGAGAAGCGCCAGCCGGTGTTTAAAGGAGAGTAGAACAAGGCAAAATGAAAATTGCAAAATGCAAAGTGCAAAGTTTAAGACTGCCTCCCCTTAGGACCTCTTGATTTTGCGTTTTTCATTTTTCATTTTGCATTTTGCATTGCATGCGACTATGAGTGTTAACCCATCAAAGATCGGCGTCCTCGGCGCCGGCACCATGGGCGCCGGGATCGCGCAGGTAGCCGCGCAAGCCGGCTTCGACACCCTGCTTTACGATGTCTCCCAGGAGTTCATCGACCGCGGGCTGGGCCGCATCCGGACCTTCCTCGAGGGCAGCAGGAAAAGAGGCAAGCTCTCCGCCGAGCAGGAACAGCAGATATTGGCGCGGCTCAAAGGGACGCTCAAGCTGGAAGATTTTTCCGGCGTCGGTCTGGTCATCGAGGCCGTGCCTGAACAGATCGAGCTTAAACGCGAGATCTTCAAAAAACTGGACGCCGCCTGCGGAATAGAAACCATTCTCGCCACCAATACCTCCTCGTTCTCCGTGACGGTCATCGCCGCCGCCGCGCGACGGAGGGAGCGGGTCCTGGGGCTCCATTTTTTCAACCCGCCGCCGCTGATGGCTCTCGTCGAGGTGGTCCAGGGAGAACAGACGGGCGCCGCCACGATGGAGACGGCCACCGAGCTCGTGCGCCGGATGGGCAAGACGCCGGTCGCGGCGAAGGACACGCCGGGCTTCATCGTCAACCGCATCGCCCGGCCGTTTTACAACGAGGCGCTGCGCATCCTGAACGACGGCGGCGCGACCGTGGAGACGATCGACAAGGTGATGAAAGGCGCGGGCGGTTTTCCCATGGGGCCGTTCGAGCTGATGGACTTGATCGGCATCGACATCAACTTCGCGGCGACGCAATCGCTCTTCGAAGCGTTTTTTCACGATCCGAGGTTCCGGCCGAGCCCGATCCAGCAGCGCATGTTCCTCGCCGGCAATCTCGGGCGCAAGACCGGCAGAGGCTTTTACACCTATGGCGATAAATAGCGTTGCCGTAGTCGGCGTGAGCCGCCTGGCCGGGGAGTTGGTCAAGCTGAGCCAGGCCTCCGGGCTTACCGCGACGCTGCACGCCGACGCCGACGCTGTTTCCACCTCGGCGTCGCTGGTCATCGAGACGCACGCGGGAGCTGAATCGGACAAAAAAGAGCTGCTCAAAAAGCTTGACGCCAGGGTGTCGGGATCTACGGTGATCGTAAGCTCGTGCCTGGCTTTTTCTCCCACCGCCATCGCCTCGTGGAGCGCAGCGCCGGAGCGAGTGGTGGGCTTTGCCACGTTCTATCCCCTTGCAGACAAAAAGGTGATAGAATTGAGCGGCGGGTTGAGAACCGGCGACGACTCTCTCGAGCAAGCCGAAGAGTTCTTCCGGCGGCTGGGAAAAGAAACCGCGCGCGTCAAAGATGCAGCCGGGTTGATCTTTCCACGCATCCTGAGCCTCATCATCAACGAGGCGGCGCGGGCTTTGGATGAGGGCGTGGCCGAGGAAGAGGCGATCGACGCGGCGATGAAGTTGGGCGTGAATTATCCCTCCGGCCCGCTGCGCTGGGCCGACCGCGTTGGACTCGACGAAGTGCTGGCGGTGCTGGAAGGGGCGCACCGGGAAAGCGGAGACGACCGCTATCGGCCATCGCCGCTGCTCAAGAAGATGGTGGCGGCGGGTTGGCTGGGCGAGGCGAGCGGAAAGGGGTTCTACGAATATAAGGCGTAGGGGCAACCCCCCGTGGTTGCCCGTCCGGGCAGGCACAGGGGCCTGCCCCTACCTGAAATCGAAACTATGAGAGAAGCTGTAATTGTTGACGCCGTGCGCACGCCGATCGGCAAGCACGGAGGAATCTTGAAAGACATCCGGCCGGACGACCTCGGGGCCCATATCATCGCCAAGCTCGTCGAGCGCACCGGCATCCGCGGCGAGGAGGTCGAGGACGTCTACTTCGGCTGCACCAATCAAGCGGGCGAAGATTCGCGCAACGTGGCGCGCAACGCCTCTCTCCTGGCCGGTCTGCCGCACACGGTGCCCGGTTGCACGGTGAACCGCCTGTGCGGCTCGGGACTCGAAGCGATCAATCAGGCGGCACGGGCGATCGAGATGGACCACGGCGACTTGTTTATCGCGGGCGGCGTGGAAAGCATGACCCGCTCGCCGTGGGTGATGCTCAAGGGCGCGGTCCCATTTCAACAGGGCAACGCCACCGTCTACGACAGCACCGTGGGGTGGCGGTTTCCCAACCCGCGCCTGGGAGAGCTCTACCCGCTCATCGGCAACGGCGAGAGCGCGGAGCTGATCGCCGAGAAATACGACGTAGGGCGCAAAGAACAGGATGCCTGCGCGCTGGAGAGCCACCGGCGGGCCGCGCGAGCCGCGCAGGACGGCCTTTTCAAGGACGAAATAATTCCCATCGCGGCGCCGCAAAAACGAGAGGGCCCCGTTCTCCACGACCGCGACGAAGGGCCGAGACCGGACACCTCGATGGAAAAGTTGGCGGCGCTGAAAGCCGTATTCAAAAAGAACGGCACCGTCACCGCCGGCAATTCTTCGCAGATTTCCGACGGCGCGTCGGCCATGCTCGTGACGACGCCGGAGAAAGCGGCGGCCCTCAAGCTGAAGCCGCTCGCCAGGATCGTAGCCTCCGCCGTGGCCGGCGTGGACCCCTCCTATTTCGGCATCGGACCCGTGCCGGCGACGCTCAAGGTTCTCAAGCGGGCCGGCCTCACGCTCGACCGGATCGACTTGGTCGAGCTCAACGAGGCCTTCGCCTCTCAGGCGATCGCCTGCGTGAAAGAGCTCGGGCTGGACCCAAAAAAAGTCAACGTCAACGGCGGCGCGATCGCGCTGGGCCATCCGCTGGGATGCAGCGGGGCGCGGATCCTGACGACCCTCGCCCATGAGATGAAGAGACGGGGCGCTCGTTACGGTCTTGCGACGATGTGCATCGGCGTCGGCCAAGGGATCGCCACGATCGTGGAGCGAGTCGCTTAACGCCGACCCGCTTCCGCCGCGCCCGCGACCACGTCATGATGAGTCGCAAAATCATTTTCATCCTGCTGGCCGTCGTTGCCGCGATCCTGCTGGTTTTCGCGGTCTCTCTAAACGCGATTATCGAACAAAACCGCGGCCGGATTCAGGAAGAGGTTCAGAAGGCGCTGGGGCGCCCTCTCGCCTTCGGCGAGCTCCGGTTGAGCCTATGGGGCGGGATCGGGATCTCGGCCAAAGAATTGAGGATCGGCGAAGACCCGCACTTCGCCGCCAGTCCTTTCATCCAAACCAAGGAAGTGAAGATGCAGCTCAGCTGGCTGCCGCTTTTCGTCGGCCGGCTGCAAATCAAAAAATTCGTGCTCGATGAGCCGGAGATCCAGATCATCAAAAACGAAGAGGGCAATCTCAACGTTTCCACCCTGGCTGCCGGCGAAAAGAAGCCGAAAGCTCCGAGGGAGCCGGGGGAGAAACGAGCGCCGCGCGCGCCGCGGCTCTTTATCACGGCCGTCGAGATCAAGGACGGCAAGATCGACTACATCGACCGTTCGTCGAAAGAAGTGATCGAGGTGCGCGTCCGCAACGTCGATCTCGATATCGGCGAGGGGCGCGGCGCGACCGCCAACGTAAAATTTGCGGCGAATCTTTTCGAGTCGCAGGGCCAGAACGCGACGGTCACCGGCCGCATCGGCCCCTTGCGGGGAGAGCGAAGCTGGAGCCAGGTCCCCGTGGAGCTGCAAATCCGTTTCGAGTCGTTGCTCCTGCCGCAACTGACGTACGGGATCCCCGCGCTCAGGGAAACGATCTCGCGTTACGTCGAGGTCAGCGGCCCCGTCGAGCTGCGGGCGAATATCACCGGCGCGCTCGAGCGTCCCCACATCACGAATTTCAAACTCACCGGCCCTTTCTTCGGCGCGGCGGCGAGCAACGCGACGGTGGAAGGCGATCTCGACCTGACCAAAGGCAATTCCTGGGACGAGGGCGAGATCAAAGGGAAACTCGCGGTCGATCCTCTGCCTCTCAATCAACTCAAGCGAGTTCCCTTCTTCCGCCAGGCTCTGCCCGCGTCGCTGACCGCGGACGGCCCGTTGAGCTTGACGGGCGAAGTCGAGGGCAGCCTCGCCGACTTTAAGATGCGCGCCAAGGTCAAAGCGTCGGAGAGCAATCTCGCCTATGGCAAGTGGCTGGCCAAGCCGAAAGGCGTCGCCGCCGAGTTGGATATCCAGGTCCAGCGGCAGAAAAATCGGCTGGTCTTTGAGCCGTCCACCATGACGATGCACACGATGAAGCTCGGCTTTTCCGGGTCGCTCGACGAGCTGCCGACGCGCCAGCTCACGCTGAATCTTGTCGCGGACGGGCTCAACCTCGCCGGCTGGGACAAGCTGCTCCCGCCTCTTGCCGGCTACGACACCTCGGGAAACGCCGGCTGGAAGCTCACGCTGAAAAAGAACCTCGCCGCGCAGGACGGCGGCCTGGAGATTCGCGGCGCGCTGAAGATCGAGGAAGGTCAGGCCAAAGATAAGAAGAGCGGTCATGGCGTCGATCGAGTGGCCGCGCAGATCGCTTTTCGCGGAAAAGACGCGCGGGTGGAGCGTTTAACGCTCCGCGGCGGCGCCTCGGAAATCTCCCTGGACGGAACCCTCACCGACTTCGCCGAGCCCCACCTGCGCTACAACCTGCGCGCGCCAAGGCTCGTGCCGACGGACCTGCCGGGCGTGTCGGCGCCCAAAGGCGACGAGATGAAAGGCCTCGCCGGCGCAGGCGAGCTGCGGGTTAGAGACGGCAAAATTTTTGTTCAGACCAACCTCTCGTCCACGGAAGGCGCTTTCCAGGAGATTCCCTACCGCAATTTGCGCGGCGAGTTTGCCTGGTCGCCGACGAACGCGGGCTTCAAAAACCTTTCTTTCCAGGCGATGAACGGAAGCGGCAGCGGCAACGGCTCCTGGGAGACGGGCGCCGACGGCTCGTTGCGCGTGGCTCTCGATCCCAACATCGAGTCCATGGACCTCAAAACTTTGTTGTCTCAAAAATTTCCCGCGTTCAAGGATCACATCGAAGGCCGGCTTAACCTCAAGGCGAAGCTCAAAGGCGACAGCAAGAACCTCTCAACCTTGCCGGAGAGCCTGCAAGGCGACGGGGAGATGCAGATCCGCAATGGATCGCTGAAAGATTTCAATCTGGTCGAGCTTGTGTTGTCGAAAATGTCGAGGCTGCCCGGCGCTTCGAACATGAAAATCCCGGCCCGTCAGCAGGCGCTGGCGCAACGGAAGGACACGCCTTTCGACAATTTATCGGGAACCTTCACCGTCAAACAGGGGCGCATCGCCACCAACGACCTCGTCCTCTCGACGCCGGAGTATTCGATCAACGCCGCCGGCTCCATCGGCCTGGATAAGAGCATGAAATGGAAAGCTACGCTGGTCATGTCGCCGCAGTTTACGCGAGAGCTGGTGCAAGAGCACAAGAACCTCCGCTACCTGGTTGACCGGCAAGGGAGGCTGAGCATCCCGTTCCGTCTCGAAGGGAAGCTGCCCAAGGTGCAGGCCATGCCTGACCTGCAAGGGTTGGCCGAGTCGTTCAAGAAAGATTTTCTAGGAAAAGGCGCGGAGCCTGCCGAAGGACAAGCGCCCGGCAAGGACAAAAAGAAAAGGGACCGGCGCGAGCGAATTCAGAAGCAGATCGAACAGTTTCTGGGAAAATAGCTCATAGACGTGAGGCGTGAAGCGTCAGGCGCCCCCCCCTCACCCCTTACCCCTGACGCCTTACAAAAACAAATAGACATGCACGAAATCTACCTGGAGCTTCGCCCCGAGGACATCGCCTACGTCAAGTTCATCATCGAGTCCTACGAGACGGTCGGCATTATCCGCACAGTGGATCGCAAAAAGGCCGTCATCGTCTTTCTGGTCGTCGAGGATTTTCTTCCCGTCGCCCGCGGGCTCGTTGCGGCGCTCCGCGACGAGATTCAGTTGAGCGAGATTCCGCGGCCGCCCGACGTAGGCGACGATTGGTTGATGAACGAACTGGCAACGGACAACCCCGAAACCCTTTAACGGTCCCTAAAGCATGCCCGCCCTTTCCCGCACGGTCAAAGAAAAAATCCTCTCGTTCCTCGCTGCGCGTCCGCGCCACCGCCTCACCCCGTTGGAAGTCCTGAAAGGAATCGGCGCCAGGCGCGACGATCTAGACGCGATCAGCGACAGCCTGCGCGAGCTTGCCCGCGAAGGCAGGATCGTGCGGCTAAAGAAAAATCACTACGCCCTGCCCCAGGCACAGAACTGCGTCACCGGCAGAGTGCACGCCCATCCCGACGGCTACGGCTTTTTGATTCCCGACGACAAGGGGCGGGACGATGTTTACTTGAATCGCCGCGAGATGCGCCGCGTCATGCACGGCGACCGGGTGATGGTTCGAATGGACAAAAAGAGAACCGGCGAGGAGGCCCACGTAGCGCAGATTCTGGAGCGCGGCCAGAAGCGGCTGATCGGAACGTACGAAGAGCACGACGGAAGAGGCTATCTCATTCCGATGGATTTAAGAGTCGCGCCGGCCATCCCGCTCGCCGGGCGGCCTCCCAAGGTCGAGACGGGTAAAGTTATCGCCGCTGAAATCACGCGCTACGGCACCGGCTTCTCGCCGCCCGAGGCCGATCTCTTGGAGACACTGGGCGATCCCGACAATCCCGAGGTGCAGGCGCGCGCCATCATCTTTCGCTACAGTCTGCCGACTTCCTTTTCGCCGGCGGCGAAGCGCGAAGCGGAAATCTGCCCGCGATCAATCAGCGCGGCGGAGAGTGGCGCGCGCGTGGATTTGCGCGCGCGTTCTACAGTCACCATCGACGGCGAGCAGGCGCGCGACTTCGACGACGCAGTGAGCATCGAGAAAATAGATGGCATCTATCATCTCTATGTCTCCATCGCCGATGTCTCGTCCTACGTCGCGCCCGACAGCGCGCTCGATCAGGAGGCCTACCAGCGGGCGACGAGCGTGTACTTTCCCGACCGGGCGCTGCCGATGCTGCCGGAAGAGCTGTCGAACGGGATATGCAGCTTGAACCCCAAGCAGGACCGTCTGACAAAAACCGCGCTGCTGGAAATCAACGCGCGCGGCGAGGTGGTTAAAACCCGCTTCTTCAATTCCGTGATTTGCAGCGACGAGCGCATGACCTACACCGACGTGCGCCGCATCCTGGTGGACCAAGATGTCGAATGCATCGAGCGCTATCGGCCGCTGGTCGACTCTTTCAAGCTGATGGAAGAGGTGGCGCTGTTATTGTGCGAGCAAAGGCGGGCAAGAGGGACTCTCGATTTCGATCTCCCCGAGGCGGAGATCGTTCTCGATCTCCAGGGGACGCCGGAAAACATCGTCCGCGCCGAGCGCAGCATCGCGCACCGGATCATCGAGGAGTTCATGATCGCGGCCAACGAAGCGGTCGCGCGCCATCTTAAGGAAAAAGGCTTCCCTCTCCTCTACCGCATCCACGACGGGCCGGAGCGCGAAGCGCTCGAAGCCGTGGCGCCGTTTCTTCTGAGCCTGGGCTACCGCCTGCCGCTCAAGAAGGAGAAGGCGACGCCCAAAGATCTCCAGCGGCTGCTCGAAACCTGCCGCGGCAAGCCGGAGGAGCGGGTTTTAAACCACGTCCTGCTGCGCGCCATGAAGCAGGCGCGCTACGCGCCGGAAAACATCGGCCACTTCGGCCTCGCCTCGACCTGCTACACGCATTTTACCTCGCCGATCCGGCGCTACCCTGATTTGATCGTCCACCGAATCTTGGGCGATGTGCTTGACGGAAAGACGCTCAAGGCGGCGGAGAAAGAAGATCGCTTGCGTTATCTGCAGGAGGCCGGCAGGCACACTTCAGAGCGGGAGCGCATTGCGATGGACGCAGAGCGCGAGATGGTGGCGCTCAAAAAGGCCCAGTTCATGATGGACAAGATCGGGGAGGAGTTCGGCGGTTTCGTCGTGAGCCTCGCGAGCTTCGGCTTTTTCGTCGAGCTGGAAAACTATTTCGTCGAGGGGCTCGTGAAACTCTCCACGCTCGAAGACGACGCCTACCAGTACTACGAGAAAGAATACATCATCAAAGGCCGCCGCCACGGCCGCAAGTTCCGCCTGGGCGACCCCGTCCGCGTCCGCGTCGCCCGCATCAACGTGTTCCGGAGCGAGATAGATTTTGAGCTGGTTTAAGGGTTCAAAGGCTTCGGTGAGCACGATAGCGCTAACGCTGGGAGTGTTTACGACGCCGTAATCCGATCCCGTTACAATAATTGTTGAGCCTTTGATACCAGTCCGGCTTTGCTCCGGGGCAAACGCCTGTGGTATCCAGCAGTTCTAAGGCGTTGGCAATGTCTTGAGCGAGTTGCTCTGTCCATACTACCTTGCAAGTTTTTCCAGAGGGCCGGAAGGCAACCAATTGGAACTCACAATCCTGAGGCCAGCCTCGTGCTGTCAATTCACGCCCGGCATTCGTCTCAATAATCGTATTTCCTCGGCGGTCGGTATCGATAGGAATGGCTAAAGCAAGCATAGCTTATCCTCCCATTTTCACTGGAGAGTCAAATTCAAGCGCAACACGATTGCGGATAGGCGCGGCCCGTCGATCAGGCCGATCGATGGTTTATTCGCGTGGCTCGCCTCACTCACGGCTGCCCTTGTGAATGCGCTAGTTGTCACGAAAACACCCTTAGCGGTAGTGCTTAGTGCGCCCCTAAAGCTATTTATGTCATGGCTGCCTACTGCATGACGCCACCGCTTTACTTGAGCCTGGACGTGGGTACCGGCAAAAAAGTCGTTCCCCTCTTCTACGTAAGCATTCACGTCTATTCCGCCATCGCCACTCGCTCTAGTCACCGTGACATCTACGAAGCCGCTCCTCTCCATGACCCTCTTGATGAACTGTTCGAATTCAAGCGGCGCAATCTGGAAAAGCCTCATACGAACGCTCTCAAGCTCGCCTG
>Ga0156192_1062_pt1 | contig 24683 bp, 21 predicted proteins | sample RifCSPlowO2_12_FD_107845 | JGI IMG/M metagenome (GOLD analysis project Ga0156192, IMG submission 107845) | Deltaproteobacteria bacterium RIFCSPLOWO2_12_FULL_60_19
TTGGAAATGAATCCGCGCATACGCGACCAGTAAAAGGAGATAAGCTCCGAGCGCTCCAGGAAACTCCAGCCGCTCTCGCGCAACGTGGCCTCCGCGTCGTTGATGAAGTAGAACAGCACCACTTGATCCGGCCGGTACTTCAACCCCTTTTCGATGAACAGGTGCGTTTCTTGCTCGGTGTTGTAATTGCCGGCGCCGAAGTTGATGACCTCGGCGGGCTGGCGCCTGTTGATCTCCTCTTCGATAAGGTTCTCGAAGGTCTCCTCCTGGCGCACCCCCCAGCCAAGGGTAAGCGAATCGCCGAGGAAGATGATCCGGTATTTTTCGTTTCTCTCCACCGGGTACTCGCGGTCCCTCATGCCGTCCGAGTTGATGCGAACATCCACGCCCATGAGATGCGCCGAGCCGTTGGGCTTGTGCACGTGGGCGATCCGCGGGTCCGCGGATTTCAATTTGAGCGCCTTGGCGTAGCGCGACATTTCCATATCATAACGGATATGGCTGCGCGTATAAAGACGGACAGCGATCTCACCGACCGCGATGAACACCAAAAACGACACGAGTACGGCGCAGAGTTTGACAAGAACCCTGCTAAAGGCCACGATTCGTCCTCTTTTCCCTTCCTTCCAGCAGATGATGTCTCATCAGGAAATCATAGATCACGTCCGCGAAAATGCGGTGCGCCCTGGCGTTCGGATGGCAGTCGAACGGATGCGCGCAGTTGTCCGGGAAACCGGCGCGGGCGAAAGGCTCGCTCGTGTCGATGAGCGCAAGCCCGTGCCGGCGAGCGGGCGCTTCCAGCTCCTTCACCAGGTAGAGCGACCTGCCCCGGTGCCCGAGGAACACGACGCAGATCGGAATGGTTGTTTTTCTTTGAATCTCCCCGAGCTCCGAAAAAATCTCGTTGACGTGTTTGTGAAATTTTTCCATGTCCACACGCCCGGCCGCTTCTCCCTTTGCTTTTGATTGATTTAGCCACGCCTTTAGCCGTAATTTCACAAGCATCGTAAAATAGGACTCGAAGATCGGGTGCATCGGCGCAATACGGCGCGGCGTTCCCGCGCGCGGCGACTCGCGGGCCGTTTTATACTCGGAGGGATTCGGCGCGAAAAGTATCAAGTCCGGCTCGTAGGCCAGAGCCTTTTTCTTTAAAACCGCGAGCGATTGCCACGGCGAATAGCCGCCGACGCCCATGTTGATGAATTCATAGGTCATACCCTGTTTCTCGTGGTTCAGCCGCTCCTCCAGCACGGAGTGAAACATCTCCTCCAACTCCACGCCTGCGCCCATGACGAAGGAGGCGCCGACAACGGCGACGCGGAATGTGAGAGGCGGCTTGACAAGCGAGTACTCCCTGTCGTGAAAACCCTGGGAATTCGTCGTAAAGCGCTTCAGGTTGGTATAGGTGTCGAGATTGGGCCTGAGTTCATAGGAAATGTCAGGATCCTCGGACTGGACGAGGCCCGAGCGGCCTATGGCGCCGAAGCTGTTCATCTTTCGGAAATTGAAACCGTCCAGGCCAAAATAGTAAAGGCGCGCCGTGGCTTCGAGTGAAACAAAAATGCCAAGGATGGACAGAAGAATTTGAGCCGGGGTTTTCCAATTCATCTTAGCAATTCTCATTCAACGGATCTGGTAAATGAACGGCAAGTCTTTGGTATCCAGAGACCCGAAGATCACGACGAGCGTCAAGACAATATAGATGAGAAGCGAGATGAGGATGAACTTCTGGTGGCTTTGCCAAAATCGTTTCAGCATCCTCTCCTACCTCCCGCGTGGAAAAATAAAATCAAACGCGTACTGAGCAATCAGCCGGTGCCCGACCGCGTTCGGATGCCCGTCGTCGGGCGCCACCCAAAGGCGCGCCGGCTCGGCTTCGTCCTTGAAAAAAGGCGTCAAGTCCAGATGCTCGATTCCATTGGCCCGCAAAAAGTCCGACACCGCCGCGTATTCCTTCTCAAAAGGATAATCCCGAAGCTGGTGGGGCTCGGGAAGCATGACCACTTGCAACTTGATCCCGCGATCCTGGCAGATCTGCTTTAACAGAACGATGGATTTCTTCCAGGTCTCCCAGCCGGGCTGATCCGGCCGGTAAAGGCTCGCGTAATAATCCCGGTAGTTTTCCGCAGCCGCAAAATGGAACATCAAGCCGCGGACGCGCGACCAGTAAAAGGAGAGAAGCTCCGACTCCTCCAGTAAGCTCCAGTGGCGTACTTGGGGCGTCGGTTCCGGGTCGTTGACGGTGTAAAAGACCGCCACCTGATCCGGCCGGTATTTCAATCCCTTTTCGATGAATAAATGCGTCTCCTGCTCGGCGTTGTAATTTCCGATGCCGAAGTTGATGATCTCGGTGGGCGCGCGCTTGTTGATCTCCTCCTCCGTGAGGCTTTCGAAGCTCTCCTCCTGACGCACCCCCCAGCCCAAGGTCTGCGAATCGCCGAGGAAGATGACCCGGTAATTTCCGTTTCTCTCCACCGGGTACTCGCGGTCCCTCAGGCCGTCCGAGTTGGTGCGAACGTCCACGCCCATGAGACGCGCCGAGGCGTTCGGCTTGTGCACGTGGGCGATCCGCGGGTCCGAGGACGCCAGCTTGAGATCCCTGGCGTAGCGCGACATCTCCATATCATAAAGGATATGCGTGCGCGTATAAATACGGACGGCGATTTCACCGGCGACGGCGAACACCAAGAACGACACGAGAACGGCGCAGAGTTTGACAAGGATCCCGCTAAAGGTCACGATTCGTCCTCTTTTCCACCCTTTCCGGCAGATGATTTCTCAATAAAGACGCGCCGCGGCTCCGACTGGAATAAGAATGCCGAAGATGGACAAAAGAATTTGAGCGGGGGTTTCCCAGTTCGTCTTTCCAGCAAATGGGGAAAAATGACCGATGATCGGCTATCCGATAGAAAAACTTTGTCTCAACAGCTCCGCGATGCGCCTATGGCAGCTCGTATTCGGAGGGAAGATTGCCATATATCGGGCAGCCGTGCAATAGGCCGGACAAGTCGTGATTTTGCGTGGATCTATTTGCAGGCGAAGTCAAGAATCAGTTCAACACCGTGTCACTGGCTGCCGTCTGTTCCGCTTTTCGACTTCATCCCGGCCTTGACAAACTTCGCTTGCCGTAAGATATAGCCGAATACCCGAGAGCGGTGCTGCGCGCGCTTGAGCGTCACGATGAAAATCAGCGAAATCAACCTTCAGGAAACGCCCGACGCTGTTCGTCTCTCGGCGAAGCTCGACGACTTTGAGTTGTGGTACAAGTTGCCCGCGGGCTGGCCCGCCTCGGCGCGCGGAGATGCCTTCCTCCCCCCGGCCCTGGTAGTTTCCATGGTGCGGGACAAACCGCCGGAGATCACCTCCGACGCCCCCATCTCGCCGCAATTACGCCTGGGCTGCGAGCAGATCCAACACGTTCTTCACGGTTGGGACCCGAGCTTTCGATACGCGACCATCCAGACCGGAGAGAAGCTTTCGGAGCCGGGCCATCCGGGTGTCGCATCGTTCTTCTCGGGCGGGCTGGACAGCTCCTACACGTTTTTGCGACACGCTGAAGAAATCACTCATCTCATCCTCGTGCGCGGCTCGGACATTTCGCTCGCTGACGATCGCGTGTTCACGGCAGCCGTTCGGCACGGCGAGAAGGTCGCTCGCGCCTTCGGCAAAACTTTGGTGGTTGCGGAAACAAACTCGCTGGAGCTGGGCGTCCGTCGTGGTGTGCGCCGCTGGACTTATTTCGGGGCGACCCTGGCTGGAGTGGCGTTGGCCCTAGGGTTCCGGAAAGTCTATGTGGCGGGGGGACAAAACTACGGCTCTCTTTGGGCGGCCGGCTCTCATCTGCTGTTGGATCGCCATTGGTCGACCGAGACGACGACCTTCATCCATGATGGCGTGGAGGCGCGCCGCAGCGATAAGCTCCGCGCCATCGCGGGGTCGCGTGTGCTGCTCGACGGTCTGCGCGTTTGTCTGCGCCGCGGCAACTACAACTGCGGGCGCTGCGAAAAGTGTCTCCGCACCATGATCCCCATACGGCTGCTCGGTTGCTCCTCGCCCACCCTTCCTTTGCTGGCCTCGGCGGCCCCGCTCCGCGCGATCCGTCTGCGAGACGATGCCGAGTTTTCTTATTGCCGCGAGAACTACGAGCTTGCTCTCGATGTAGGGGATGCAGAAATCGCGGGCGCTTTGCTGTCGCTCATGCGTGGCTACATAGTCCGGAAGACCGTCCTCGATTTTGACAAGTTTTTCTGTGGCGGCCGTCTCGCGCGTGCCTACCGCATCCTGCGGGGTCGGGATCCTGCGGGTCACGAACCCAACCGTCAACTCGGCGGTTCCCGGCGCCCTGCGCAGCCGCGTCCCGGCCGGAACCCGTAGAAACCTCGCGGCGGCTCGGAACATGGCTTGACAACTACCGCCGCGCTTGGGGTATACACTCTCCAGGAACCGCAATCCAAAGGAGACTCACCATGCCCGGTGTCGTCGACGCAGACACTCATATCGCGGAGTCGGAGAGGATGTGGGAGCTGATCGACCGCGAGATGTATCCCCGGCGGCCGGTGATCGCTTCAGTGCCGGACGATACTCTCTACGGCAAGCGTAACGCTTTCTGGCTGATCGATGGAAATATTTTTCCGAGACCCGCCGGCAAAGGAAGTTTTCGCCTCATCACTCCTTCCGCCTCCAGGCATGAGTCCTCTCGCGGAGACATCCATATCGGATGCCGCGAACTGACGAATCCCGAGGCGCGCCTGGCCGACATGGACAAGCTCGGCGTCGAGCTGCAGGTGATCTACCCTACGCTGTTTCTGGTCTATCTCACGGACGATCCCGCGCTGGACGTCGCCCTGTGCCGCGCCTACAACCGATATCTGGCGGAGGCGTGCTCGAAGGGCAAAGGCCGGTTGAGTTGGATCGTGGTCCCGCCGTTGAGATCGATTGAAGAGTCCGTCAAGGAGATTCACTGGGCGAAGGAGCATGGCGCGGTCGGCGTGTTTTTCCGCGGGCTCGAAGGGGACAAAACCCTGGACAACCCCTACTTCTTCCCGGTTTACCAGGCCGCCAACGATTTGAACCTGCCGATCTGCGTTCACACGGCGATCGGCAACTCGACGCTGCTGAATCTCGTGAATGTCGAGCGCAACCACAGTTTTCTGGCGAGCCGGGTCCTGCCCCTTGTCGCATTCCGCGATCTTGTGGCGAACAAAATTCCCGAGATGTTTCCGAAATTGAGATTCGGCTTTATCGAAGCATCCGCCGGCTGGGTGCCCTTCCTGGTCCACATTCTCCGAAGACTGCTCCGCGACCGCTGGAAGTACGCGACCAGCGCCGACCTTTTTCGCGAGTACAGACTCTACGTCGCCTGCGAGGCCGACGAAGACGTCGCCTACCTGGCGCGCTACACCGGCGACGATCATCTCATCATCGGCTCCGACTACGGCCACAACGACCCCTCCGAGGAGCGCAATCTCGTAGCGACGATGCGCGCGCGCGAGGATATACCGAGAGCGCTTACCGAGAAAGTTCTTTGCGACAACGCGCGCAGACTGTACCCGTTGTAATCAGTCGGGGGCTATCGGCGGGTCCGTCAGCGAAGGCGCGTTCATACGTGCGTTCGCGCGATCTTATCGCTTTCCAGCTGAAGGGTATTCGCCAGCTTGATAGCGTGACCCTCTCCATCGACTACGGAGTAGGCAATGAGTTCCCCAACGGTACAGCGTGTCAGGCCGCACTCGGTGCTGAACAGGGCGAGAGCATAGAAGCCGTTCTCCGGGTTGTTATACAACGCCAGAACGTGGCGCCCTCCGATCAGGAGCGCGGCGCCGGGGACAAACACAAAACCTTTGAGCAAGTCGGGCGGCTCCTCGGCCTCAACGACTAACGATGGGACGCCATAGAGAGCGCTCTCCTCGCCCCTCCCTATTTCAGAGAACGCCGAAGCAGCCAGAAAGACAGCAACAGCGGCGATACGGATAAGCATGGTTTTTATTCTTTCCCGTCTCTGGCTGAGCTTTCTTGTTTCCATTGTTCGGCTCCTTTCCCGTGCGCACAAACACTCCCAAAGATATGCCACGCCATCCCTCATGGAATAGGAGCAACCGCCGTGCCAATACAGAAACACCTAATGAAATCGGATACTTTAGAAAATCGCCCGGCTAGAGGTAAGGAAAAACTAAGCGGGGAGGGAAAGGTTTACGCACGGCCGGCGGGGCGACCGTTGTGTGGCACTTTAGCCTCTAACGGTCTCCCTGCGGAGTGAAGATTGATTACCGTAACAGCACCAAAATCCAAACAACGACCGCGAGCACTATCGCGCAGAACACCGCTGCCGATCCAAGGTCCTTCGCCCTGCCGGATAGTTCGTGTCGCTCAGAGCCGACGCGATCAACCGCCGCCTCGATTGCGGAGTTCACAAGCTCGACCACGATCACGAGGAGACAACTGCCGATCAACAGCGCGCGCTCTACACCGGTCTCTCCCACCCACAAAGCCACCGGTATCGCCACGACCAGAACGGCCAACTCCTGGCGAAACGCCTCTTCATCCTGTACCGCGGCCCGGAGGCCGGCCAGGGAGTAGCCCGTGGCCTTTATCAAGTGCTCGAAGCCTCTACTGATCCAATCCCACATAACTCATGTCGCTCCGCTCAACTGAAGTTTGCTAAGCAGCGCGCCCAGCGGGCCGATGTCGATCGGCACGCCATCCCGATAAGCGATGGACTCTCCTGAGTAAGGGGAGACGCGGGCGCCGGGCGTCAGGATCCCGACGAGATTCAAGGGATCGGCGGCGGAGATTATGACAGGATCAGCCTTCTCTTGCGACCTGCGCACAGCGCGCAAAATATCTATCGCCTCGGGCAGGGCGAACTGCTCGCCGACAAAGCCGTTCACAAACCTTCCGCCCCTGATCTCTCCTCGCGCTTCGAGCTTCCGGTAGATCGTAAGCAGAGTGCGCCACGGAAGGGCGCAGCTCTCGCGCGCGAGTAGCTCGCGGAAGATTACACCGTAGCGCTTGAGAAGCTGGCGCGCGATAAATTCGCTTGACTCTGCAGCAGCCTCGTCTGTCGTTTCCGTAGCGGAGCGCCACAGAGACCACCGCCCGACGGGCATCAGACGCTCCGGCGAACGGCCGCCGGAAACGACTCGAAGCCGCCGTCGTCGCCGCTGCCGCTCGACTTCGGGCATGATCAGCACGCGCAGCCCGGCGATGCCGTCGCCGGTGACGATCCCTGCCGCCACCAGCTCCCACAACGCCTCTTCGGTTTTGATTTTAAGGAGTCCGGTTCCGCGCGCCACGTCGCTTAGAAACGAAGCGCCGTGCCGTTCCAGATAGTCGAGCACGTCGCAGGCCGCCGAAGAGACCGCGGATCGGGCAGCCGGCGCCGTGAGAAAATGGTCGAGCTCTTCGCGCAAAACAAAAGCGATCGGCGCGGCGCGGCCGGGCGAGCGCCTTGGTTTTCTTCTTTTCTCACTCACTCCTTCCCCTTCTTCTACTCCGTTCGATCTCAGCCGTCCCCAGGCGACAACCCCCGCCAGGCACAAATCTTCCAAATCTTTTGGATCGTATTCCGCCACGCGCCCCGGCAAGACGTGCTGCTCCCAGGCCGGCGCCGGCAGCTCCATCCCCTGCAACTGGCCGACGATCTCGGCGACGCCCGCGCGTCCGCGAAGCTGCGTGCCCGGTTGGACGTGCTGCCAGCGGAGAAGGAACTTAATGAAATCCGACGCGCTGACCGGCTCGATCTCTTTTCGGAGTTGGCCCAGCGTTAGGCGATGAATCCGCGAGAGCAGCCCGCGCTCGCACCATTCGATCTCTCCTGTGCCGTTGCCAAGCGCGGTAAAGTTGCCGCGCAAGACTACGCCCGACAGCTCCAGAGCAAGGAGAGCCTGCTCGATTCGGGACGCCAGCAGGCCGAGTTTTGCAGCGAGGGCGGATGGCGTGACCGGGCCCGATATTTCAATCCAGCCGTGTATAACCTTCCGCGCGGCGTCTTCCAACGAGAGTAAAGCTTCATCTCCTTGCGGCAGCCTGGTCAACTCCGGCTCGAAGCGCGCTTCGGGCAACAATGATTTTGCCAACGACAGGCGCTCGGCGGCGACATAAGCCCGGCGGTGCGTGCCGTCGCATACCCATGAGGCCACCGTTATTCTCCCCTGCTCGATCAAGCTCTTTGCCCGGCCCGACCACGCAGGGCCTTCTTCAGCCGGCAAGATGCCGACGGAGAGCAAAAGATCGTGCAGCTCTTCGGCGTCGCGGGTATCCGGCCACGCCTCGGTCCGAACCTTCTCGACGGCCTCCGGACTGAGCACTCCCAGGCCGCGCGCTAGATCGGGGTCGGTGCGTCTGAGCGCCACCGCGCGCGCCCGCCTCTCCTCCAGCGGCGCGTCGTCGAGGAAAGCGTAGGGATTGGCGTTGAGAATTTCGTGCGCCATCGGCGACGGCGCCGGTGTATCTACGGCGGCTACTTGAATCCGTCCGGACTCAATGGCTGCAAGAATTTCTTTCAAGCCATCGACATCCATCGCCTCGTGGAGGCAATCATGGAGAGTTTCATTCACCAGCGGATGATCCGGCACTTCGATGGGGCCGACGCGATTGTCCTGGCACATGAGCTGCTCCGGAAAAACGGCCGCAAGCAGATCCTCGGCGCGCATCCGCTGGAGCGCCATCGGCACTTTTTTGCCGCCGCTGAATCTGAGCAGCGCGAGCGCCCGCGTCGCGTTCCAGCGCCACCGGTTGGTGAACATCGGCGAGGCTAGCGCCGCCTGAATCAGATCTTTTTCCAACGTCGTCGGACGGACCAGGGCAAAAACGTCCTGCAGCGGGAATGAATGTTGCTCGCCGAGCGACAGGACGATGCCGTCATCGGTCGCCGCGGCTTGCAGCTCGCGGTCCCAGGTGACGCAAAACCGCTTGCGCAGCGCGAGGCCCCAGGCCCGATTGATCCGCCCGCCGAACGGCGCATGCAGCACCAGTTGCATCCCGCCGGCCTCGTCGAAAAAGCGCTCCGCGACAACGCAACCAAGCGTCGGCACGCAGCCGAGGAGCGCGTCGGTCTCCCGGACGTAGGCGATCATTTGCTCCGCCGCGCCAGGCTGAACGCCGCATTCCCGCTCCAACCAGCTCACCGCCGCAGCCGGATCGTCGAGTCGCGCGGCAATTTTCACTCTCAGCGATGAAACCGCGGACGACAGCTCGCGGGTACGGGCCGGCGCCTCTCCGAGCCAGAACGGAATGGTCGGCGGCAGGCCCTGAGCGTCTTCGACCCAGACTTTTCCCTGCGAAACGCGACGAATCCGCCACGAGCTGTTGCCAAGCAAGAAAATGTCGCCTGCCAGGCTCTCGATGGCGAAGTCCTCGTTGACCTTTCCGACGAAGGTTTCATCCGGGAACTGGATGACGTCATAGTCCGCGGTGTCCGGAATCGCCCCGCCGTTGGTGATCGCCGCAAGCCGGGCGCCGCGCCGGGCGCGGAGCCGGCCATGAACCCGGTCGCGGTGAATGTAAGCGCCCCGACGCCCTCTTCGGCTGCCGATACCGTCGGATAGTATCTCCAAGGTACGATTGAATTCGTCTCTTGTAAGGTGTTGATATGGATAGGCTTTCTGAATCAGAGAAAAGAGATCTTCCTCCAATATTCCTACCGCCGGCGAACCGTCGCCAGCCTCGCCGGATTTCGCCGCGGAAGCGAGGCTTGCCACAACCGCGACCATCTGCTGAGCCAAAACATCGAGCGGCTTCCGTGGAAGCGTTATTTGGTCCAATTCTCCGGCCCGAACGGCGCGAATCGCAGCCGCGCACTGCATGAGGTCGTCGCGGGTCAGCGGATAAAAAATTCCTTTGGGGGTTGCGCCGAGCCAGTGGCCGGAGCGACCGACCCGTTGGAGCAAGGTCGCGAGGCTGCGCGGCGCGCCGATGTGGCAGACCAGCTCCACGTGACCGATGTCGATGCCGAGTTCCAGCGAAGCCGTCGCAACCACCACCGGCAGATCGCCCGATTTAAGCCTCTCCTCGATTTCCAGGCGCGTCTTGCGCGAGAGGCTCCCGTGATGCGCCCCGACTTTTCCCTCGCCCAGCCGCGCCGTCAACTGATGAGACACGCGCTCCACCAGCCGCCGCGTGTTGACGAAGACCAGCGTCGTGCGATGCCGCTTCACCTGCTCGATGACGCGGTTATAAACCTCGTCCCAGATCGGCTGCGCGGCGATCGGGCCAAGCTCCTGATCCGGAATCTCCACGGACAAATCCAGCGCGCGCCGATGAGCCACATCGACAATCGCGCACTCGGGCCGCCCCTCAGGATCAATTCCTTTAGTTCCGACCAGCAGCCGCGCGATCTCTTCAATCGGTTTTTGTGTCGCGCTAAGCCCGATCCGCTGGAGCGGCTTTTCGGCTAACGCGTCCAATCGCTCCAACGACAGCGCCAGGTGAGCGCCGCGTTTGTCGCCCGCCACGGCGTAGATTTCGTCCACGATCACGGTCTCGGCGGTTTGGAGAATGCGCCGGGATTTCTCGGCAGTGAGCAGAATGTAGAGCGACTCTGGAGTCGTGATGAGAATGTGCGGCGGCCGCTTGACCATGAGACGGCGCTCGCCGGCGGGCGTGTCGCCCGATCTGACCGCGACCCGTATCTCAGGCAGCGCGAGCCCTTCGGTCAACGTGAGAGCCGCGATGGCGGCGAGAGGCTCGCGCAGGTTTTTCTCGATGTCGTTGCCCAGCGCCTTGAGCGGCGAGACGTAAACGACGCTGGTTTGGTCCCGGAGCGTTCCGGCTATCGCCCGTTCGAGGAGCCGGTTGATGGACCAGAGGAAAGCGGCGAGCGTCTTGCCCGACCCGGTCGGAGCGGCGATCAGGGTCGCCTCGCCCGCGCCGATATGTTTCCAGCCCCTCTCCTGCGGCGGCGTCGGCCCGGCGAAGCGCTCGGCAAACCACCGCTGGACAAGAGGATGAAAAGACATAGAGGATGGGAGTTAGCGGTTCGGAATTAGGAGTTAGGCCTTCGGAGTCGGAAAATGAAAACCGGTCTTCTCCTCCCCAACCCCTAATCCCCAATTCCTAGTTCCTAGTAAATAATGCCGCCCAGCCTCTCCCACCGCACCCAGCGGTCGTGACCGTCCCACGACCAGTAGATCAGGAATGCTTTTCCTTTGACGTCCTTCAAGTCGACGTAGCCCCAATAGCGGCTGTCGAGGCTTTTGTCCCGGTTGTCGCCCATGACGAAGATGTGATTTTCGGGGACGCGCTTGGGTCCGTAGTCGTCGCGGGCCTGAAGGCCGCCAAGGCCGTTCTCCCCCTCGAAATGGGCGTGCGGGTCCTCGATCTCCCGGCCGTTGATGTAGACCTTCTTCGCCCGGACCTCCACCTCGTCGCCGGCGACGCCGATCACCCGTTTGATGAAATCCTTGGAGCGGTCTTCCGGATAGATAAACACGACGACGTCGCCGCGCTGCGGCTTGCGGTATTCGACCAGGTACTTGCCGCCCAGCGGAATGGGAATCCAAAATATATCCTCCGGGATGCGCACGCCGTAGCTCAATTTGTTCACCAGAATATGGTCCCCGATCTGCAGCGTCGGGATCATCGAGCCCGAAGGAATCTTGAACGCCTGCACGATGAAAGTCCGGATAAATATCGCCAGCAGCAAGGCCATGCCGATGGCCTCGGCGTACTCGCGGAACGTCGATTTCGATTTTCTGTTTTCTTCAACCACCTCGAAAAATCCCCTTTCCCTTCCTGTCGTCATTCCAGCTTCAAAGCGGCGAGGAACGCCTCCTGCGGGATCTCCACGCGCCCCACCTGCTTCATTCTCTTCTTGCCTTCCTTCTGTTTCTCCAGGAGCTTCCGCTTGCGCGTGATATCGCCGCCGTAGCATTTCGCCGTCACGTTTTTCCTGAGCGCCTTGACGGTCTCGCGCGCGATCACGCGGCTGCCGATCGCCGCCTGGATGGCGACCTCGAACATCTGGCGCGGGATCAGCTCCCGCATCCGCCGGGCGAGATCGCGCCCGCGCTGATAGGCGTGGTCCCGATGAATGATCATCGACATGGCGTCCATCACCTCGCCGTTGATGCGGATGTCGAGCCTGACCAGCTCGCTCGCCCGGTATCCCGCCACCTCATAATCCATCGAGGCGTAGCCGCGGCTGAGCGATTTCAGGCGATCGTAGAAGTCCACCACGATCTCGTTGAGCGGCAGCTCGTAGGCCAGCAGCACGCGCGTCATCCCCGGGTAGCGGATCTCCTTCTGCGTCCCCCGCTTCTCCTCGCAAAGCTTGAGCACGCCGCCGAGATATTCCTGCGGCAAGTGGATCGCCGCCGTGATGACCGGCTCTTCGATCCGCTCGATCTCCGATTCTGCCGGGAGTTTGACCGGATTGTCAATCAGCAGCGTTTTGCCGGCCAGCGTAACGACGCGGTAGACGACCGTTGGAGCCGTGGTGATGAGGTTGACACCGTACTCGCGCTCCAGCCGCTCGCGCACGATGTCGAGGTGAAGCAGGCCGAGAAAGCCGCAGCGAAAACCGAATCCGAGCGCCTGCGACGTCTCCGGCTCGAAGGTAAAGGAAGAGTCGTTCATCCGGAGCTTCTCCAGCGCGTCGCGAAGCGCCTGATACTGGCCGGAATCGGTCGGGTAAATGCCGCTGAAGACCATTGGCTTCAACGGCTTAAAGCCCGGCAGCGCTTCGGCCGCCGGCGCATCGTCGGTCGTAATAGTATCGCCGATCCGGGTCTCGCCGATCTCTTTGATCCCGGCCATGAGAAAGCCGACCTCTCCGGCGCTCAGCTCCGGCGTCTCCACCGGCGCGGGGGAAAAGATCCCAAGGCGCGTCACCTCGAACGCCTTGCCGCTCCACATCATGCGGATGCGAGTTCCCTTGCGCACGACGCCGTCCCTGACCCGGATGACCACCACCGCGCCGTGATAGGGATCGAACCAGCTGTCGAAGATCAGCGCGCGCAGCGGCGACTCGGGGCTGCCCTTTGGAGGCGGGAAGAGCTTCACGATCCCTTCGAGAATCTCTTCGGTCCCGATCCCCTCCTTGGCGCTCGCGAGAATGGCCTGCGAGGCGTCGATGCCGATGATCTCCTCGATCTCTTTTTTCACCCGTTCGGGGTCGGCGCTCGGCAGATCGATCTTGTTGATGACCGGCAGCACCGTCAGGTCGTTGCTCAGGGCAAGATAGACGTGGGCGAGCGTCTGCGCTTCGACCCCCTGCGCCGCGTCGATCACCAGCAGCGCCCCCTCGCACGCCGCCAGGCTGCGCGAAACTTCGTAGGTAAAATCGACGTGGCCCGGCGTGTCGATCAGGTTGAGGGTGTACTCCAGCCCGTCCTTCGCCCGGTAACGCAACCGCACGGAGCTCGCCTTGATCGTGATGCCGCGCTCGCGCTCGAGATCCATGCTGTCGAGAAACTGCTCGGTTTTCTCCCGCGCGCTCACCGCGCCGGTGGCTTCGAGCAGCCGGTCGGCCAGGGTGGATTTCCCGTGATCGATGTGCGCGATGATGGAGAAATTTCGGATGCGCTCCGCGCTCATGAAACCTTCGCTTCCCGGTAGTAGGCGACGGTCTTGGCGAGCCCTTCGTCGAGCGTCGTCTTGGGAAACCAGCCGAGGATGGTCCGGGCTCGCGCGGCATCCAGACAGCTGCGCTCCTGCTCCCCGCTCTTCGGCGGCGCATGCACAGCCGGAATCTTGCAGCCGATCTTCTCGGAAAGCTTCTGATAGAGCGAAAGCACATCCGTTTCCGATCCCGTGCCGATATTCAGCGCGCCGACGTGCGACGACTCGAGCGCCAGAAGATTCGCCGCCACCACGTCGCCGACATAAACGTAGTCCCGCGTCTGTTTGCCGTCTCCGTTGATCGTCGGGGTTTGGCCCGACAACAACTGGCGAGCGAATATCCCGATAACTCCCGCTTCCCCTTTAAGTCCCTGCCTCGGGCCGTAGACGTTGGCGTAGCGGAGCGCGATGTAGGGCAGGCGGTGCGTCTCTTTATAGTAACCGAGATACGCCTCTCCCGCCAGCTTGCTGACGCCGTAGGGGCTTGCCGGATGCTTGGGATGATCCTCCGAAGCGGGAAACGCTTCCTGCTCGCCGTAGATGGCGCCGCCCGACGAGGCGAAGATCACTTTGTTGAGGCCCGTCTTCTTCCCCGCTTCGAGCAGGTTGAGAAAACCCAGGATATTCACCCGCGCGTCGTACGCCGGATCGCTGACCGAGCGCCGCACGTCCATCTGCGCCGCGTGGTGATTTAAAACGTCCGGCGAGATATGAGCGATCAGATCGGCGGCGCCCGCGTCGAGAATGTCGAGCTGGTGAAAATGGGCCTTGGGATTCAGGTTGCGGCGATCTCCGGAAGTCATATGATCGACGACGAAGACCTCGTGCCCCGTCGCGACGTAGGCATCGACGATGTGGGAGCCGATAAAACCCGCTCCCCCGGTGACGAGGATTTTCATGCGCGTTACGCTCGCAGCTTCTCCGTGAAGAATCGGATAGTCTGTCTCAGCCCCTCTTCCAAGGACACCTCCGGCTCCCACCCCAGCAGTTCCCGCGCCTTGGAAATGTCCGGCTGGCGCACCTGAGGATCGTCCTGGGGCAGCGGATGGAACACGATCTCGCTCGCGCTGCCCGTAAGCTCGATGATTTTTTTGGCGAACTCCAACACCGTCATTTCCCGCGGATTGCCCAGATTGACCGGCAGATGATGCTCGACTTCGAGCAGCCGATGAAGCCCGCGGACCAGATCGTCGATGTAGCAGAAGCTCCTGGTCTGGGTTCCCTTCCCGTAGACCGTCAACGGCGCCCCCTCGAGCGCCTGCGTCAGAAAGTTAGGAACGACGCGCCCGTCGCGCATGCGCATGCGCGGCCCGTAGGTGTTGAAGATCCGCACGATGCGCGTGTTGAGCCCGTGAAAGCGATGGTAGGCCATCGTCATCGCTTCGGCAAAGCGCTTGGCTTCGTCATAGACCCCTCTCGGTCCGATCGGGTTGACGTTGCCCCAGTAGTCCTCGCGCTGCGGCCTGACCAACGGATCGCCGTAGACCTCCGATGTCGAAGCCAGCAGGAACTTCGCCTGCTTCGCCTTGGCCAGGCCGAGGGCATTGTGGGTTCCCAGGGAGCCGACCTTCAACGTTTGGATCGGCATCTCCAGGTAATCGACCGGGCTCGCCGGCGAGGCGAAATGGAGCACGGCCTCGAGCCGGCCGTCCACCTCGATATAGTCGCTGACATTGTGGTCGATCATGGCAAAACGAGGGTTCGAGGAGAGCGCAGCGACGTTCTCCCGATTGCCGGTCGAGAAGTTGTCCATGCAGACGACCTCGTCCCCCCGCCGGAGAAAACTCTCGCAGAGATGGGAGCCGATAAAACCGGCGCCGCCGGTGATCAACACCCTAGCCATTTTTTCTGCCGATGGGGTAGTACGCAAAGCCGAGCTTTCTCAGCTCCGCCGCGTCGTAGATATTGCGGCCGTCGAAGATCACCGGTTGCTTGAGGAGTTGTTTGATCGTCTGGAAGTTCGGGCGGCGAAACTCGTTCCACTCGGTGACGATCAACAGCGCGTCGGCCCGGTTGAGCGCGTCGTAGTTGCGCCGGTGGTAGCGGATCCGGTCGCCGAAAATTTTCTTCGCCTCCGCCATCGCCTCCGGGTCGTAGGCTTCGATCCGCGCGCCCGCCTTCAGCAGCGCTTCGATGACCGTGATCGAAGGGGCGTCGCGCATGTCGTCGGTGCGCGGCTTGAAGGCGAGCCCCCAGACGGCGAAGGTCCGGTTCGAAAGATCCGCGCCGAAGCGGCGCTTGACCTTTTTCACCAGGAGATTCTTCTGCGCCTCGTTGACGTGCTCCACCGCCCTGAGCAGCGGCATCTCAAGCTCGGCGTCCCCCATCGCGATCATCGCGCGGACGTCTTTGGGAAAGCACGAGCCGCCGTAGCCCGCGCCGGGGAATATGAAATGAGGCCCGATGCGCCGGTCGAGGGCGATGGCGTGACGGACCTCGTTGATATCCGCCCCCATCTTCTCGCACAGATTGGCCGCCTCGTTGATAAAGGAGATCTTGGTCGCCAGCATCGCGTTGGCCGTGTACTTGCTCATCTCCGCGCTGCGCGAATCCATGACCAGGATCGGATTGCCGGTGCGCACGAACGGCTCGTACAACTCTTTCAATTGCTCGATCGCTTCGGGATCGTCGCCGCCCAGCACCACCCGGTCGGGCTTCATGAAGTCCTCGACGGCGGCCCCCTCCTTCATGAATTCGGGATTCGACAACGCGGCGAAGCGATGCGGCGTCGCCGCCGCGATGACCCGTTTGATCTCTTCCACCGTCCCCACCGGCGCGGTGCTTTTGTTGACGACGATTTTGTAACCGTCCATCGCTTCGCCGATCGCCCTGGCCGTGGCGAGCACCTGCTCGATATCGGCGCGCCCGTCGGCTCCCTGCGGCGTGCCGACGGCGATAAAGACAATCGAGGCGGGCCGCACCGCCGCCGCAAGCTCCGTGGTGAAGGAGAGGCGCTGCTCCTCGATGTTGCGCTGGACCAATTCCTCCAGGCCCGGCTCGTAGATGGGCACCTTGCCCGATTTCAGGGTCGCGATCTTTTCTTGGTCGATGTCGACGCAGATCACGTCGTTGCCGCTCTCCGCAAAGCAGGTCCCGGCGACCAGTCCGACGTAGCCCGCGCCGATGACGGCTAGATTCATCCTTTTCTCTCCTGACTCATGATCTCTTGTACGACGTAAATGGGTTTGTCTTGCGACTCGTGATAGGTCCGGGCCAACATCTCGCCCAACAGCCCCATGGTAATAAATTGAAAGCCGACGAGGATCAACAGCACCGCGAGGAAGAGCAACGGACGCCCGCCGATGGCCGTGCCGGAAAAGAGCTTCTCCCATGTCAGATAGAGGCCGAATAGAAACCCGATCCCGCCGCTCACGAGCCCGATCAGGCCGAAGATATGGAGCGGGCGGGTGGAGTAGCTCAGCAGGAATTTGACCGTGAGCAGATCGAGCAGGACGCGGAAGGTGCGCGCGATGCCGTATTTCGATTTTCCCAGCAGACGAGGGCGGTGATGGACTTTGATCTCGGCGATCCTCGCCCCACGCTCGAAGGCGATCGCGGGAATGAAGCGGTGCATCTCGCCGTAGAGCCTGAGTCCCTTCGCCAAGTCGCGGCGCAGGGCCTTGAGCGTGCAGCCGTAGTCGTGCAGCTTGACGCGGGTCATCCAGGAGATCAGCCCGTTCGCCAGATGAGAGGGCAAGCGGCGGCTCCACAACGGGTCGCGGCGGGGATAGCGCCAACCGCTGACCAGATCGAATCCCTCGTCCAATTTTTTCAGCAGTTCCGGTATGTCCTTGGGGTCGTTCTGTCCGTCGCCGTCCATCGCCACGATGACTTCCCCGGCGGCGTGGGCGAAGCCGGCTGCGATCGCCGCGGTCTGGCCGAAATTCCGCTTGAGCCGCACCGCCTTGAGCCGCGCGTCCCCGGCGCACAACCGGCGCAGCGCCGGATAGCTGCCGTCGGTGCTGCCGTCGTCGACCAGAACGACCTCATAGCTCTTGCCGGTGAGGTCGAGCGCCTGCCGGATCTCTCGAACCAGCGGCTCGATATTCTCTTCTTCGTTAAAGACTGGAATGACGACTGAAAGGTCCATTACCTAGATACCCTGCAACTGAAAAACGCAAAGTGCAAATTGAAAAATGAAAAATGAGGGAAGGAAAATTCCGGAAGCTCGAATCCGGAAGTTTGAATTTTGCATTTTGCGATTTTCATTTTGCAATGCCCGTCTCTAACTGTGAAAATTCGTCAGCTCGACGAAGCGCCGATAGCGCTCTTCGATCTCCGCCGCCGTGAGCGAACTCAACCGCTGCGGGCCGAAGTCCTCGACGGCGAACGAAGCCACGACGCTGCCGTAGACGATGGCGCGCCGCAGTCCCCCCTGGCCCGGCTCGCGCGTCCGCGCAAGCTGCCCAACGAAGCCCCCGGCAAAGGAGTCTCCCGCCCCGGTCGGATCGAAAACCTCCTCCAGCGGGTAGGCCGGCACGGCGAAGATCGCCGAGTCCGAGAACTGCAACACGCCGTACTCTCCCCGCTTGATCAGCACCGTCTTCGGTCCCATTTTGAGAATCGCGCGCGCCGCGCGAACGATATTGTGCTCGCCGCTGAGCAGCCGCGCCTCGGAATCGTTGATCATCAGGATCTCGACTCGAGCCAACACTTTTCTAAGCTCTTTCGGGCTGCCGTTGATCCAGTGGTCCATCGTATCGCAGGCGAGCAGGCGAAAATGCTTCAGTTGATCGACCACCTCCAGCTGCATGGCCGGATCGATGTTGCCGAGAAAAACATAGTCGGTTTCCCGGTAGCTTTCGGGCAATCGGGGGACGAAGCTCGACAACACGTTCAGGTGCAGCTCGATAGTGTCGCGCACGTTCAAGTCCTCGTGATAACGGCCGCGCCAGTGAAAGGTCTCGCCCTTTTCCTTTTTTAGCCCCTGGATGTCGATGCCGCGGCGGGAGAACAGATCGAGGTGCTCCTGCGGAAAATCCTCGCCGATGACGCCGACGACGCGCACGGGGGCGAACAGGCTCGCCGCAAAAGAAAAGTAAGTCGCGGACCCCCCCAAGACGCGCTCGGCGGAGCCGGAAGGAGTCTCGATCGAATCGAACGCCACCGTCCCCACCACCAAAATGCTCACGATCCCCTCACCAGTGAGGAGTGAGCAGTGAGCAGTGAGTAGTAAATGTAAGAATCATCCTTAATGCTTTTCACTCCCTCACTCCCTCACTTACTCACTTTTCGAAAATACTTCCCGATAATCGGACTCAGCTCCCGTACCGTCTTCTTCGGGATCAACCGCCGGTCGGTGATGATCGCGTCCTTCACCGCCGTCGCGCAGCCGCAGGAGCGCTCCGCCGGGATCAGCTCAGCCGCCCGCCGGATCACGCGCTGCGCCAGCTCGACGTTTTGCCTGAGAACCGCGAGTACATGCTCGATCTCGACGTCCGCCGCCGCCTGGTTCCAACAGTCATAATCGGTGGCGAGCGCCAGCGTGGCGAAGCAGATCTCGGCTTCGCGCGCGAGCTTGGCCTCCTGGAGGTTGGTCATGCCGATCACATCAGCGCCCCAACTGCGATAGAGACGAGACTCCGCCCGGGTCGAGAACTGAGGCCCCTCCATGCAGAGATAGGTTCCTTTGGGATGCACTTTGGCCCCTTCCTGCCGGGCCGCCCGATGGAGCGTCTCGGACAACACGGGACAGAACGGATCGGCGAGGCTCACGTGGGCGACGATTCCCCGGCCGAAAAAAGTGGAGGGCCTTTGGGTGGTCCGGTCGATAAATTGATCCGGAATTACGACGTCGCCCGGCGCGATCTGCTCTCTCAGGCTGCCGACCGCGCTGACCGCGATGATTCGCTCCACTCCCAATTTCTTCATGCCGAAGATGTTGGCGCGGAAATTCACCTCCGTCGGGAGCCGGCGATGGCCCCTCCCGTGACGCGGCAGGAAAACCATCTCCGTCCCGCGCAGTTTTCCTCTCACAAAGCCATCGGACGGCTTGCCGAAGGGCGTGCCGACTCGCACCTCGCGCACCTTCTCCAGCGACTCCATCCGGTAAAGCCCGCTCCCGCCGATGACGCCGATGACTTTTCCCATCTCTCCCTATCCACCTCAGGCGTAAGGCGTGAGGCCCTTCGACTTTCGCTCAGGACAGGCTCCGGCGTGAGGCGTGCCCCGCCTCTCCATCTGCTCACTGCTCACTATCTCACTACTCATTGCCTGGAGCTGGCCGCAGGCCGCCTGAATGTCGTCCCCGCGCGGCCGACGCACGTTGATCTGATACCCTTCGGCGTGGAGCCAATTCTGAAACGCTTCGACCTCCTCCTGCGCCGGGCGCTCAAAGCGGCTGCCCGGATGCGGGTTGAAAGGGATCAGGTTGATTTTGGAACGAATGCCGCGCAGCAGGCGGGAGAGCCGCCGCGCGTCTTCGGCGGTGTCGTTCACCCCCCGCAGCAAAACGTATTCGAAAGTAATCCGCCGCCGCTTGGGGATCGGCAGCGCGCGACAGCACTCGATAAGCTCGGCCAGCGAATATTTCCGGTTGATCGGCATCAGCTTCGAGCGCGCCTCGTCCGTCGTCGCGTGAAGCGAGATCGCCAGATTCACCCGCGTCTCGTCGATCAGCCGCTTGATCTGCGGCACCAGGCCGACCGTGGACAGCGTTACGCGGCGCGGCGATATGCCCACCCCGCTCTTCGCGTCCGTCAAGACGTTCAAGGCCTTGAGCGTCTCGGCATAGTTGGCCAGCGGCTCACCCATCCCCATCAGGACCACGTGCGTGATCCGCTGCTCGGCGGGGAGCGTCCGCGCCGCCTCCAGGACCTGATCCACGATTTCACTCGAACGGAGATTGCGCTTGAGGCCGAGCAGCGCCGTGGCGCAGAAGGCGCAGCCCAGCCCGCAGCCCGCCTGGGTGGAGATGCAGAGCGTGAGCCGCCTGGGTTCCGGAATCAACACGCTCTCGATGCCCAGCCCGTCGCTCAGGCCGAGGAGAAATTTTACGGTGCCGTCCCGCGAGTCGTTGCGGCGGAGCGTATCGAGACGGCTGATGGTGAAGCTCTCCCCCAGCGCGCCGCGCAGGGCGGCTGAGAGATCGCTCATTTCCGCAAAAGCGACGGCCCTTCTTTGAAACAGCCAGCGCTGAATCTGCTCCGCCCGGTATCGCGGCTCGCGGCGGAGGCTCAGCCAGCTCTCCAACTCCTCCCGCGCAAGTTCTTTGATATTTGCTTTCATGGGATTCCACGCAAATCGCAGATCGCAGATCGCAAACTTCAAAGCACAAAGCGCCGGAGGCCGAGGAGTTTTAACTTTTGCACTTTGCAATTTTCATTTTGCAACGGCCGTTACTGGCGGCCGCTATGAATCTCTTCCGGTGTGAAAAAGAAGGCGATTTCCCAGGCGGCGGTCTCGGCCCCGTCGGAGCCGTGGACGGCGTTCTTCTCGACGTCCTTGCCGCAGTCGCGACGGATCGTTCCGGGCGCCGCTTTGGCGGGATCGGTCGCGCCCATGATCTCGCGATTCCTCATGATCGCGCCTTCCCCCTCCAAAACCGAGACCAGAACCGATCCGGACGACATATACTCGGTGAGACTCGCGTAAAACGGCCGTTCTTTGTGGACCGCGTAAAAGGCCTCCGCCCGGCTTCGGCTGAGCCGAATCAGTTTGGTCGCCACGATTTTCAATCCGGCGGACTCGAAGCGCCTGAGGATTTCGCCGATCAGGCCGCGCGCCACTGCGTCGGGCTTTACGATGGAGAGCGTTCTTTCGACCATGACTTTAAACCGTGAGGGGTTAGGGGTTAGGGGTAAGGCGTGAGGCGTCCCCTTACGCCTTACCCCTTACGTTCGCTTCCTTTAAGGTTTCCAACATCGTTTGTCCGATAAGCGCCGGTGACGGCGCGGTGCGGATTCCGGCCCGCCGCATCGCTTCAAGTTTTTCTTTCGCCGTGCCTTTGCCGCCGGAGATGATCGCGCCGGCGTGGCCCATCCGTTTTCCCGGCGGCGCGGTCTGGCCGACGATAAAGCCGACGACCGGCTTTTTCATATTCGCCTTGACCCAGGCGGCGGCCTCTTCCTCCGCCGTGCCGCCGATCTCGCCGATCATGACCGCCGCTTCGGTCTCCCGGTCCTCATTGAAGAGCTTCAGAACGTCGATGAAGCCCAGGCCGTGGACCGGATCGCCGCCGATGCCGATGCAGGTGGATTGCCCCAGGCCGAGACGCGTCAGCTGATCCACGGCCTCGTAAGTCAACGTGCCGCTGCGCGAGACGACGCCGACCGGCCCCCGCCGGTAGATATGGCCCGGCATAATGCCGATTTTACACTCTCCGGGGGTCATGATGCCAGGACAATTCGGGCCGAGCAAACGGGGCCGCTTCCCTTCAAGATATCTCTTAACCCGCACCATATCCATCGCCGGCACCCCTTCGGTGATCGATATGATCAACTCCAGGCCCGCGTCGGCCGCCTCCATCATCGCATCCGCCGTAAAGGCGGGCGGCACATAGAGGACGCTTGTATCCGCGCCGGTTGCAGCCACGGCCTGCGCCACCGTGTCGAAGATCGGAATGTCGTCGAAGCGGGTGCCGCCCTTGCCCGGCGTCACGCCCGCGACCATCTGCGTGCCGTACTCCTTGCAGGCGCGGGTGTGAAATTGGCCGGTTGCGCCGGTAATTCCCTGCGTCAGCACCCGCGTGTTTTTATCGACTAGAACGGCCATCTAACGCCTACGGCGCAATGCAAAATGAAAATTGCAAAGTGCAAAAGTTAAATTTCCGGATTTCTGCCATTTCCTATTTTTCACTTTGCATTTTGCAATTTGCCTTTGACTGCTGTTACTATCTTTTCCGCCGCCTCCGCCATCGTCTCCGCCGGCATGATCGCCAGGCCGGACTCCGAAAGAATCGCCCTGCCCTGCTCGACATTGGTGCCCTGAAGCCGAACCACGAGCGGAACCGCCAGGCGCACTTCGCGCGCCGCATTCACCACCCCTTGAGCGATCACGTCGCAGCGCATGATCCCGCCGAAGATATTCACCAGCACGCCCTTCACCTGTTTGTCGGAGAGCAGAATTTTAAACGCTTCGGTGACTCTCTCCTGCGTCGCCCCGCCGCCGACGTCGAGGAAGTTGGCCGGCTCGCCGCCGTATTGCTTGATGATATCCATCGTCCCCATCGCCAGACCCGCGCCGTTGACCATGCAGCCGATGTCGCCGTCGAGCGAAATATAGGAAAGGCCCAGCTCCGACGCCTGATATTCTTTGGGGTCTTCCTCGGTCAAGTCCCTGAGCGCTACAATTTCCGGGTGGCGGAAAAGCGCGTTGTTGTCGAAGTTCATCTTCGCGTCCAACGCCAATACTTTTCCCTCGCGGGTTACCACCAGCGGATTGATCTCGGCAAGCGAGCAATCCAGCTCGACGAAGGCGCGGGCGAGTCCCTGGACCAGCGAGACGAACGCGCCGACTCTCTCCTGCGCGAGTCCGAGCGCGTAGGCCATGCGTCGCGCCTGGAACGGCTGCAGCCCGACCGCCGGATCGACGACCTCTTTGAGAATTTTCTCCGGGCTTTTCTGCGCCACCTCTTCGATCTCGACGCCCCCTTCGGCGGAGCCGATGACTGAGACCCGCGAGACCGCCCGATCCAACACGACCGCGAGATAAAGCTCACGCTCGATGTTGAGCCCCTCTTCCACCAGCAAGCGCCTCACCTCGCGTCCCTGCGGCCCCGTCTGATGCGTAATCAGCTTCTTCCCCAACAGCCCGGCGGCGACCGCCTCGGCCTCGGCGGGACTTTTCACGAGCTTGACGCCGCCGGCCTTCCCGCGTCCCCCGGCGTGGATCTGCGCCTTGACGACGCAAACACCGCCAAGCTCCCGGGCGATCCGCCCGGCCTCTTGAGCCGTCGTCGCTACACTTCCTCGTGGAACTTGAATCCCGTAGCGCTTTAAAATCTCTTTGGCCTGGTATTCGTGGATGTTCATTTCATTGGAATGGAAAACACGTGAAGGGTAAGGCGTGAGGCGTAAGGAGTGGGACCGCCTAACCCCTCACCCCTAACGACTACTTGTTCATGGAGCGGCTAAAACCCGGTCCATGGCGGCGACCAGTTCTTTGACATGAGAGAGAGATACGTCGAACAGCTTCCGCTCCCTCGGGGTGAACTCGACCTCGATGATCTTCTCTATCCCTCCGGCGCCGATCTGCACCGGCACGCAGAAGTACTGGCCGCTGACGCCGAACTCGCCTTCCAGGTAGGCGGCGCAGGGAAGCACCTCTTTCTTGTCCATGAGGTAAGCCTGGGCCATGCGCACCGCCGCCGAAGCCGGCGAATAGAAGGCGGAGCCGGTTTTGAGCAAGGCGACGATCTCGCCGCCGGCGTTCCTCACGCGCTTTTCGATCTCATCGAGGCGCTGGCTCGAGATAAACTTTTCAATCGGCACGCCGGAGACCTGGCAGCTGCTCCGCACCGGGACCATATCGTCGCCGTGGCCGCCCAGGACCACCGCCGAGACGCTGGCAACCGAAACTTTAAGCTCCTGCGCGATGAACGTCCGGTAGCGGGAGGAGTCGAGAATTCCCGATTGCCCGACGACGCGATTTTTCGGAAAATCGGTGACGCGCTTCATGAGCGTCACCATGGCGTCCAGGGGATTGGTGATGACGATGACAAAAGAGTCCGGCGCGTAAGTCTTGATGCCCTCGGCGACCGCCTTCATGATCTTCGAGTTGGTGCCCAGCAGATCGTCGCGGCTCATGCCCGGCTTGCGCACGATGCCGGCGGTGACGATACAAACATCCGCGCCCCGGATGTCCTCATACTTCGTCGTGCCGGTGATCTGGGCGTCGAAGCTCTCGATCGGAGCGGACTGCAAGAGGTCGAGCGCCTTGCCCTGCGGCAGGCCGTCGATCACGTCGTAGAGCACCACGTCGCCCAGGCCCTTGAGCGCCAAGAGATGGGCCATCGTCCCGCCGATGTTGCCGGCGCCGATCAAAGCGATCTTCTTCCTCGCCATGGTCTTCCCCTCCCCCGAAGAGTTTATTGCGTTTATTGGGTTTCTTGAGTCTTTTGGGTTTAACCCAACGAACTCAATCAACTCAATGAACCCAACAAACTCAACAAACCCAATGAACTCAAC
>Ga0156192_1048_pt1 | contig 24486 bp, 23 predicted proteins | sample RifCSPlowO2_12_FD_107845 | JGI IMG/M metagenome (GOLD analysis project Ga0156192, IMG submission 107845) | Deltaproteobacteria bacterium RIFCSPLOWO2_12_FULL_60_19
TGTTTCTTGAGAAACACAACCACCTTCTCGTCGACGGCAAATTCAGCCTCGCCCGCCACCCGTTGCGTTATCCCGCCGGCCGTTCCGCCCGGCTGCTCGATAGATACGCTCGACGCAGGCGCTCCTTTCCACTGCTCGTCCACGGCAAGGACGGCGATCGTGGTGATGGTCGAGCGATCAGGAGAGGTTTCTGTCAGGAGCTTCTGGACGTGGCCCTTGACGATCAAGTCAGCCTGCCGGGCCAAGTCGTCAAGCGAGAGCTTACGGGCTGAGGACGCAAGGGCGATGCTCTCAGCCGCGATCAGGAATACGCAAAGGACTACCGAGGCGCGTGGCATTACTCATAGAACGCGCTATCCGGCTAGGGCAGGACCGCGTTGGCGCCAAGCTCATCGCCGGGCGCAAGGGAACGCTTTTTCAACTCGCCTCCAGCCCCAAAGCCGTACATTGTCATGTCGACATCTCCATCGCCGTAGAGGTCATCCAACCCGACCCAGTGGCCGATTTCATGGACAGCGATGTTCTTGAGGTCGTACGCGTCATATTGCGTGGAACAACCATCCACACCGGAAAAGAGCCTCCACGGATAGAGTTTATTAAAAATCATGTCCACTTCAGCCACCAGGCCGGTCGCCGTGTAGTACCAGACGTACGTGACGGCTATCGAGCCGGCGCCGATATTTTTCCAACTGACGGCGTTGATTCGGTCACGCTTGGCCGTCTTGGCGGTGGTGTTCCCGCCGTCGCTGAACACCTGCTTCGGGTCGGCGGCGGTCCACGTGGCGAAGGCGTTGGTGATGGCGGTCCGCGCGGCCGGAGAGCCGACACTTGACGGAACGGTGGAGGGGTTCAGTTTCCACGTGATGCCGTCACTGGGCAGATGCCAACCCGTCAGGCCGTAGTTGAGGTCGGAGTTGGAGTCGTCGGGGGTACACGTGCCGAGGTGAGCGTGCTCGACCACGCGCGGTCTGTGGATAAACGCCCTTACGCGAATTCCTGGCGGAAGGGGTTGTTGAAGCGGGTCATCTTCAATCGAGGCGCTCTCCTGACCTCTTCCGCGCCCCTGAGCGGCAGAGAAGTCAGCCGCAAGGCCGACCAGCATAACGATGGCAAGCAGAGAGACAAGCAGCTTCCTGAGTTTCATAACAGTCTCCTTAGCCTGAAACGTTGGAGGATAGCATATACCCTTTCCGAAAACGGTCAATAGCCCCCGCACCCGATCATTCGTCGGAATCTTCTCGCGGCGGTCTCGGTGGGGCCTTCGCGGCTTTCTTTACTTCTCCCCCCTTGGCTTTGGTCGCGTCCGCCTCGCTCTTGGGGGAAGCCGTCTGGGTCCGCGCAAAGCCTGAGACCGTCAGGCTCACGCGCAGGTTGGGTTGCACCTGAGGCGGCTGAGCCTGAGCCTGCGCTCGCGCTACGCCCGGCGAAATCAGGGAGCGAACGTTGATCTCGTTGATCACCAGCAGCCGCTCGGCGGTCTCGATGCCCCGAACCATATTGGCGATCTGCTCGATCTGCCCGCTGATCTCGAGTTGGATCGGAATCTTGGTAAACGAGCCCATCACTTCGGGATTGATCACCCGCGTGGAGATCACCTGGGTTCCTTCCTTCGTCGCCAGGCCCCGCACGGCCTGTTGGAGATCCGAGGCGCTCACCGACGGCGTGTCGCCCGCCAGCAGCGAAGACTCGAACGCCTTAAGCTCGGCGCGCGCCTTTTCCAGCGCCGCCATGATCTCGCCCTTCTTATCGATATAACGGAGATTTTTCTCCAGCCGCTGGGGCTGAAGCTCAAGCTCGGTCTTGACCCGCTCCCGGCGCTCCATCACGGGGACATAGACGAGGTAGCGCCCGACGACCAAGGCCAAAATAAACAGCGTCAGAGCCACCAGGCCCTTCTCCCGCTTGGACAATCGCTGCCAGATCTTTTTCATGGTTTTGCCGGATTTTTCTTGGGCCGCTCGATCTCCGCTTTCAAAGAAAATGTCTCCCGATTGTTGGGCGCGCGGCTCGAAGGGGCGGTGGACGTTACATTCTCGAACATCTGAGAGCGCTCCAAGAGCGGCACTAAATTGGACGCGCTTTCGGCGCTCCCTTGCAGCTCCACCGTGCCTTCGCGAAAGCGCAGGTTCGAGACATAGGAGCCGATCGGCACGAGGCGCGATAGTTCGTCGAGCGCGCGCAGGAGCGCGCCCCGTTGGTTTTTTAAGCCGGCGAGGAAATCGACCTGCTTGCGCAAGCCGGTGAGCTCCGTCTCTTCCCGGCGCAGCGCCTCGACGGAGGGCGCCAGCTTCTCGTTTTCCTTTTGCAGCTGGCGCAGGCGGATCTCGTCCTTGACGAAGTATATTCCGGTCCAGCCGACCAGCGCGATCAACAGCAGCGCCGTCAGCGACGCATGCAGCCAGGTCAGAGCTTTGCTCCGGCCCTTCTCTTTCGCCCCCGGCAGCAGATTGAGATTGAGCGTCGCCTCTCTCAGCCCGCTCAGCGCCGCGCCCATCGCGGGAAGGCACATGGGGTGCTCAACCGCTCGATCGGCGCGCAGTTTGGCTTTCGCCAACTCGCGCAGATCTTCGAGCTGTAAGGCGTCTTCGTTGAGCGCCTTGAGGAATTCCGCCGCATTGCCCCATCCGAAACACTTGGGCGAAGAGCTCAGGGCGCTGTAAAAAATTTCCCTGCCCGACCCTTGAATCCACTCCGACTGCGGCAGCCAGTGGCTGAAGGCGAGCGCCGCTTCCTGCTTCCAGCCGTTGCCCCCGGCCTCGAGACCGATAATCTCCCAGTCCCGGTTCAGACCGCCCAAAAGCACCGACGGCCCGGTCAGGTCTTGCGCGCAGAAGAGCAGAAAATTCGACAGCGCCGTCGCGGACGTCTCCACGCCTCCCGCCTTGGCGCCGAGCGCGGAGCAAATCTCTAAAATCTCGTCGACCGCCTTCTTGGGCGCCGCGAACAGCAGCAGCCCCACTTTATCCTCGCTCTTGCCGAGCGGCAGAAAGTCGTAATAGAGATCTTCCCGGCGGAGCGGCAGGTGCCGGTCGATTTCGTATTCGACCACCTGGGCCAGGTTCTCCTCGGCGGCTTGCGGCAGCAACAGCTCCAGGCTCATCACTTGATCCGGCGAAAGGCAGATATGGATGGGATCCTTCGCGGGATTGAAGCGGGGCAGAAAGGAGCGCAGCGCCTCGCGCAGCGCCTCGGCGCGGGCGGTCGCGTCCTCGCCGCGCGGGATCTCGCGCGCCTCCGCCTCGAGGATGGACAGATGCCGCAGGCTCTTGCGCAGACGCACCAGGTAGAGCGCCTCGGGAGCGACATAGAGACCCACGCTCGTCAGGAAATCGACGCGCGACAAGTCCTTAAACCAACGAGTGTAACTCATCTATCCGATATCCTCGATTCTCCATTGTCCATTTTCCATCCTCTACCCTCTATCTTCATTCCTGATTATATCACGATCGATCCATCGAATAAGCTCAAACCCCCTCTGCCCCCCCATGATGCGCACCACTCCCTTCACCTGCCGCGCGGTCGCCGATTGCGCCTGGCGCCCTCGGGCCTCGATCGTAATCACCGTGGGATTGGCGAACATCACCTGCCGCCGCATTATATCATCGTTTCCGATCGCCAAAAGCTTTAGCATATCTGCCAGGGTCTTCTCGGACAGTTTGCCCCGCTCCGCGATGAACGCGCGGCACCGCTCAAAGGGAAGGCCCAGCAGCGCCACGCACACTTCCGCGGTGGTAGTGCGCAAATTGACCCCGCTGGGGCTGTCCACGGTAAAAATATCTTTGAGAGCGATGGTTCCCTCGCCGCCGTAGAACAGCTCCGGGGTCACGCCCCGCACCCATAGCAGATCCTCCGCGGTGTCGAAAGGGCCGTTTCTCGCCGTATAGGGAGGCGAGAGGGAAAGATAGTAATCGCTTTCCGCTCCGTTCAGCCGGTGGAGATCCTCTTCATCGCGCCAATCCAAAATAGAGTCGACCAGGATGTTGCGGCTCGTCTCGTCCAATCCAAGGTTGAGAAAAATGCGGCGTAAAAGATCTTCGTTGGCGCGATTGAGGTTGATTTTTCCCGCTTCGTCGACGAAGCGCGCCTCGTAGAGCCCGGCGCCGAGGTTGCCTTGCCGCCAATTGCCTTCGAACAGATCGCTGCCCTGCGGCACCGTCACCTGCCCGGTCTGGGCCGACAGCTTGAGCAATTCGTAAAGCCCTTCCTGAAAGCCGGCGACCGCCAGATAGTAGCCTTCCGCCTCCTCGGCATAGCGGTGCGCCGCCATCCCCTCCTCGCGCACGGCCGCGGAAAAATCCAGGGCTATAACAAAGAGAAATATGAAAATCCACAGCACCACGATGAGAGCCACGCCGCGCTCATTCCCGAGTTTCGGGCTTCGGGTTCCGAGTTCCGAGTTCCGAGTTGCGGGGCGCGGGTCCCGGGCGCCGATATCTGAGATTTGAGATTTGAGATTTGAGATCTTTTTCATGGCGTCAACGCGCTCATCATAATCGGGAAGGTCCAACGCACGTCCTCCCCTCTCTCATCCCTGTAAGTCATACGAACCGCGCGCGGCAGGGCTTTTCGCTGCCGCCCGTCCCACTCCCCGACCCAGCTCTCCACGTTGCTTTGCGAATCGAGATATTCCATGCGTAAAGCGCCGGCATCTTCGGCAAGCACGAGCCGGTTCCGATAACCTCCTTCGCTCGCTTGCGAACTCACGCTCCCCGGCGGACTCACTCGCGCAGGCATCTCTTCCTCGAGAGTGAGCGCTCCCGCGCCCTCCCAAGCGACCCTGACCTTCGACATTCCACGGCCGCCCAGGCCGTTGGAGAGGGACGAGATAAATTCAAGGCCGCCTTCCGCGCCGGAAAAATAGACGGAAGGATCGCGCGGCGTGGGGCGATAGGGATAGGCCGACCGTATGTATCCGGCGAGAAACTCCTGACGGGTGCGCAGTTTCTGGCTCTCCTCGGCCCGGGCGGCCGCCTTGGTCGCCGCCCTCTCCGCCAGATGGAACGAGCCGTAGAGCATCAATACCATCATGGTCAACAGAGTAACAGCAATCGCGACCTCGACGAGGGTAAACCCGCTTTGAATTTTCAATTTTGAATTTTGAATTTTGAATTGGAAAACTGAGATCTTCATGGGCGCGTCCGGCTGGCGAGGATCTTGGATTTTCATTGCTTGGTTTTCTTTAATATGCGAAGCGTTTTCATCTCCAGCTGCTTCTCGCTCCGGCCATCCGCGTAACGCATCGTGAGCGTAACCTCGTTGAGATCCCAATTCGATTGCGCGAGCTGCGTTTCGTCCCTTAAAGAGCGGACCTCGACCTGCCAACGGTGATTGCGCCCGATCGGCCCTCCCTCGCTGCCTTCGCTGAGCGCGCGCCGCGCCAGCACCTCGTCCATCACCTGGCGCATATAGACCGCAGCCTCCGTGCGGGCGCTGCTTCGCGTCTCAAGGCGCAGGCCGAGAGAAAAGATTTCGAGCAAGGCGACCACCCCCAGCCCCACGATGGCCATGGCCACGACCACTTCTAAGAGGGTAAATCCATTTTGAATTTTGAATTTTGAATTTTGAATTTCGGATTTCCACAACCCGAACCGCGAGCCACGAACGACGAACGGCGAACGACGAGTTTTCATTGATGCGTCACCACCACGCGGCCTGCCAGGGGATCGAACGAAATCACGTAGCTGATTCCGTCGCGGTCCGAAAGCTCGATCGTGCCGTCCAGAATGCTGCCGTTGGGAAAAAAGACAAACTGCCTGAGGCGATTGTCGATCGGCTCGCCGCCCTCGACCCGGCTGATCCTCAACTCTTGAGATAAGTACACCGGCGGCTTGCCCGACGCGTGGTAGCCGTTCTCCGACGGGCTGACCGTTAGGCGCAACGGGACTCCTCCATACACGGCCTGACGCCTGAGATCGCGCGCGACCGCCGCCAACCCCAGCGCAGACTGCTTGACCTCCCGCTTCTTCATCGCCCGGTCGATGGCGGGAACCGCGATGGCGGCAGCGAGGGCAATGAGCAGCATGACGGCAATCAGCTCGATCAGGGAAAAACCCCGCTGATTGCAAAATGTTGCAGTTTGCATTTTGCAGTTTGCATTTTGCATTTTTTATCCGGCTTCATCCTTCCCAGCTTAAGATATCTCGATTGTCGCTGTCTCCTCCGGGAACGCCGTCCGCCCCGTAACTAAATAGGTCATAGGAGCCATGCTCCCCCGGGCTGCGATAAACATACGGCTTGCCCCAGGGGTCCTGCGGAACCTCTTTTTTAAGATACGGGCCGTCCCATCGGTCCGCGTTGGACGGCTTGCGCCGCAGGGCGTCGAGTCCTTCCTCGCTCGTCGGATAGCGCCCGATATCGAGACGGAACGTGTCCAACGCGGTGCCGAGCAGCTCGATCTGCGTCCTCGCGGTCTGGGAGCGGGCCGCGCGCTCGCGCCCCATATAGTTCGGCAGCACCAGCGCCGCGAGCAGGCCGATGATCACCATGACCACCAGCAGCTCGACCAGGGTGAAGCCGGCGCGCGAAGCCGCGCGGTAAACCCCGTACCACGGACTTACGTCCGTGGCTTTGGGGCGCTGCCCTGCGGGGAAGTCCAGAACATTCATCCCCGCACTCACGTGCGGGGCGTTCTGTGGTACGGGGTAAAGAGGGAGATGCGATTTTTTTTCTTGTTCGTCCATTTTCCGGCCCCCCCGTGATTTTCAGAACGGCAGATCGTTCATGCTGAAGATCGCCATCAGCATCGATATGACGACCGTGCCGATCACCAATCCCATAGTAAGAATCAACAACGGCTCCAACAGCGACATGAGCCGCTTGGTTGTGCGCTTGATCTCCTGGTCGTAGTGGTCCGCCACGGTGACCAGCATGGTTTCGAGCCGGCCGGTCTCCTGTCCCACCGCGATCATGTGCAGCGCGAGCGGCGGGAAGACGCCGCTCTCCGTCAGCGGCGCCACCATTCCTTTGCCTTCCCTCACCCGCCGTTGGACCTGCGCGATCGCCCGGGCGATCAGCCGGTTGCCGACCACGCCTTGCACCGTGCCGAGAGCGTCGAGCAACGGCACGCCGCCTTTGAGCAGCGCAGCCAGCGTGCGCGCAAAGCGCGCCACTTCGAGCTGGCGCAGCAGGTCGCCCACCACCCAGAGGTTCAACCGCCAGTGGTCCCACTGGAGCCTGCCCTCCGGGCTGCGAATGTAAAACGACACACCCGCCGCGCCCACCACAGCCATCAGAACCACAACCCATCCATAAGTGGATAGCCCGGTGCTCAGGTCGATCAGCAGCTTGGTGATGAATGGAAGCGCCTGGTTCACGTCCTTGAAGATCAGCGCGAATTTGGGAATAACGTAAACGAACAGGACGACGAGCGAGAGCCCCGCCACCACGATAAGAAGCAGGGGATAGGTCAACGCCGATTTGAGATCCTCCTTAAGCGCGGTCGCGCGTTCGAGATATTCCGTCAGATGGCGCAGCACGCCGTCCATGATGCCGCCCGCCTCCCCGGCGCGGATCATATTGACATAGAGCTTGGAAAATACGTCGGGATGTTCCGCCATCGCAGTGGCGAGCGATTTACCGGCGCGGACCTCTTCCAGCAGGCGGCGAACGATCTTTTTGAACTCCTCGCCTTGGACCAGATTCGAAAGGACGGAGAGACTGCGGTCGAGCGGCAGCCCGGCGCCGAGCAGCGTGGCGAGCTCCTGGGTAAAGTGGAGCAGCGCCTGCTCGCTCACCTTGCGGCGGGCAAAGAGAACGCCGGGAAGGTATCCTACTTTGCCGGCCGTCTCTCCCGGAGGCACGATGCGCAGCGGGACGAAGCCCATGTCGTGGAGGCGGGAGACGACGCTCTGCTCGGCCTCGGCTTCCATGACTCCCTCGACGACTTTGCCGGAATAGTCGGCGGCGCGGTATTGAAACAGCGCCATACGCGATAAAGAGTATGGGAAAGCCCAGGATAAATCAAACGTCAAATCAAACGCGGCGCGATGGTTGAGCGCCCGCCGAACCTCTCGCCTCAGGAGCTGAAGCAGTACGCCGGGGAACTGAAACTCGATGGCCAGAGCTTCGCCCAGTGCCTCGACAGCGGCAAACACCGGCAGGCGATCGCCCGCGACGTCGAGGAGGGAGCGCGTCTCGGCGCAACCGGAACCCCCACCTTCTTCATCAACGGCCGCATCCTCGTCGGCGCCAAACCGCTCACCGCCTTCCAGAAGCTGATCGACACCGAGCTGACAAAAAAGCCCCAGTCAAAATAGCCTGCTCCGCTCCGGCAAAATCATTGTCTTCCGCTCATCAAATTCTTTCATTCACCGGAGGGGGAGAAAGGGGCCCCGAAAAAAAGGCCTCATCCGGACCCCCCTCCCTTTCACATCTTGCAGTCATAGGTTCGCGAGAGTATAATTTATTTCTATATTAAGTCTAAGGGGAGGCTAACGCGATGTTGAAACCACGATCGCTTTTTATCGTCGTCGCGATGCTGGCGGCGACTTCCTTCCTCCCGACGCCGAAAGCCGCGGCTCAGAGACCCACCGACGAAACTCAAATCAGCGATGCGCTCATCAATACCGCCAAAGCGGCGCAGGCGAAGCACCAGGGGACAATACTGAAACAGCCCGGCGTGCACGGCATCGGCGTGGGGCTGATGGAGGACGGCAAGCGCGTCGGCATCCATGTGTTTGTCGCCAAAGGCCAGCAGCGACCGGCGCTGCCGGCGGAATTGGACGGCGTGCCCGTTAGATTCGTCGAGTCCGGCCGCTTCATGGCTCACAACGGACCCTGTGACTCCGGAGGCCCTTGCCACTTCGAGACGCTCGCCTTCCCGGTTCAGATGGGAAACTCTACCAGCAACGACAACGGCATCTTTGCCGGGACGTTGGGGTACCGCGTCTTCCGCAGGGGCGACCCGAGCCAGGTGGGATACATCGTTCCCAACCACGTCGCCGCAGCTTCTGGTCCGGACTTCTGCCCGGCTCAAATCAATCCTGAAAACCTCGCCGCCTTCGGCACCAACCAGTGCCAGCCGGGCCGTCTGGACGCTGCGGGAAACGCCTGCATAGCGCCGCCTATCGGCGATCTAGTCCAGGTAATTCCGCTGGTCATGGGCGAAGAGTACCTGAATACCGTGGACGCAGCCTTTGTCCGGAGCAATCGCGGATGTGTTTCGAAGACGATTCGCGATATAGGCAACCCCTCAAGCACACCGGCTTTTCCGACGCTGAACTCCACGCTCAAACTCAGCGGGCGGACAAGCGGGTTGAGGACCGTCAAAGTGGTAGCAATCAACGTTACCGTCGATGTCGGCTATGATAGCGCGGGTGGGACGGCCAGGTTTGTGAACCAGGCCGTCACGGAGCCGATTCCCGGCTCGGCCGCCTCGGGTTTAGCCGCCTCCTTGCCCGGCGATTCAGGCGCGCCGGTGGTCACGTCGAAGAGAAAGCCGATCGGCATGAACTTCGCCGGGGACGGTTTCTTCGGCGTCATCAACCCCATGCCGCTCGTCTTGGATGCCCTGGGCGTTCAGATCGACACGTCGGGGGATCTTCCGGCGTCGGCAAGCTGCCCGTAGGCGGTGCCCACCGACGTCATCCGTTAGCTATCTCGCAGCGGCGCCTGCGCGACGGTCAGGCAACATACGCCGGGTCAAGAAACGAGCATAACGAGGTTCGAGCCCCGAGCCGACTGAGGCGCGCATTCTTTGGAGCCTGGTCAAAAAGGTCCCAGATACAAGGCGCGCGGTTTTCGTGGTTCGTGTTCGTGGCACGACGAAGCGGTCCTCCGGGCTCTCGTGTTCGTCCCTCCCCACGAGCACGAACACGGATTTTCTCCGATCACGAGCACGGCATTTCTCCGAGGACGACCCAGATGGGCCTTTTTCAGCAGGCTCCTAAATTTCTTCTCGGGTGACGCGCAGGACTTCCCCAAGCGTGGTCACGCCGTCGCGGACCTTCTGCCACCCGTCGTCCCGCAACAGGCGCATCCCTTGAGAGATCGCCAGGGCGCGGATCGAGTTGGCGTCGGCGTGCTGGATAACGAGCTTGCACATCTCGGGCGTCGCCTGCAGCCACTCGAAGATGCCGAGGCGGCCTAAATAGCCGGTGCTGGAGCAGGCGTCGCAACCGACTGCGTCCCACACCGTCCGGGGCACATTTCCAACAAATTCTTGCGCGCTCGAACTCGGCAGCGCCACCTCTTTGCGGCAGGCAAAGCAAAGCTTTCTTACCAGCCTCTGCGCCAGAACGCCCAAGAGCGCGGAGGCCAGCAGATAATCTTCGACGCCCATTTCCAACAGCCGCGAGACCGCGCCCGCGGCGTCGTTGGTGTGCAAGGTCGAGAAGACGAGATGGCCCGTCAACGCCGCCTGGATGGCGATTTCCGCCGTCTCGGGGTCGCGGATCTCTCCCACCATGATGACGTCGGGGTCCTGGCGCACGATGGAGCGCAGCCCGTTGGCGAAGGTGAGGCCGATCTGCGGCTTGACGTGAATCTGGTTGACGCCGTTCAACTGGTACTCCACCGGGTCTTCTATCGTGATGATCTTCTTGCCGGGATCGTTGATTTTCTGCAGCGCGCAGTAGAGCGTGGTGCTCTTGCCGCTGCCCGTCGGGCCGGTCACCAGGATCATCCCGTGCGGCTTGGCGATCATCGCGCCGAAGCGATCCAGCATGTCGGCCGGAAAGCCGAGAGACTCGAGATCGGTGAAGATCTGCGACCGCTCCAGCAGCCGGATCACCACGCTCTCGCCGTAGAGCGTCGGGATGGTGGAGATGCGGAGATCCACGTCCTTGCCCGCCACTTTGACCTTGATCCTGCCGTCCTGGGGAAGCCGCCTTTCGGCGATGTTGAGCTGAGCGAGAATTTTCAGGCGCGAGATGATCGCCGCCTTGAGGTGGCGCGGCGGCGGATCGATCTCATGAAGAATCCCGTCGATCCGATAGCGGATCTTGAGCTGATGCTCGAAAGGCTCGATGTGGATATCCGAAGCCCGGCTCTCCAACGCCCGGCTGAACAGCTGATTCACCAGCCGGATCACCGGCGCCTCCGAGGCCATGTCGCGCAGATGCTCGACCGCCTCCTGGTCGGCGGACTCCACCTCGCGACCGCCGGCCTCGCCGCCGAGCGACTCGGCCGCCGAGCCGTTGCCGAACATTGCTTCGATCCGCGCCGTGATCTCTTTTTCCTTGGCGAGCAGCGGGCGCACCTTGAGTCCGGTCGCGACTTCGAGAGCATGAAGGCGCGCGAGGTCGGTGGGATCGGTGGTGGCGACCAGCAACTCCGCGCCGTCCACTTTCAACGGCACCACGCGGGCGGACTTGAAAAACTCCACGGCGTCGAGCAGCGGCTCGAGCGGCAGCGGGTCCGACGGAAAATCTTTTAAAGATACGACCGGCACTCCGAGATGATCGCTCAAGACGGGCAACAGGTCGTCTTCCGAGACAAAGCCGAGCTCCACGACGAGCCGGGGCAAGCGCCCGTGTTGCTCCTGCTTGAGCTTGGCCACCCGCTCCATCTCCTCGGTGGAGATCATCCCGCGCTCGATTAAGCGCTCTGCCAATGTGCCATGCGCTCCGATCATCGGCTCCGTCCTCGATACGGCAGTTGAACTACGAACTTATCATAGCAGATCGACTGAGCAGGCAAAACTTGAGGGGCAAGGGGTCAACCGCGAGGCCGGACGCTAATTCTTCGAGCCCACCCTGCCGTAGCGATCCTCCAGCCGGACCACATCGTCTAATTCGGGAGTCGAGACCTCCAGCACGTCGCACTCTTCGAGCGCGGTCATGCGATGTTTCATGCCGGGGCTGATGTGGAACCGATCGCCCGGTTTAAGTTGCAGCGTCTCGCGCCGGCCGTCGGACTCTCGTTCAAGCTCGAGCAGGCCGCTCCAGAGGTAGATCGTCTCATCCTTCACCCGGTGGTACTGATAGCTCAAGGCCTGGCTTTTGAAAATATGGAGGACTTTGCCCACATACCGGTCGGTATGCGCCCAGATGATCTCGTAGCCCCAGGGCTTGTCGACTCGGGTTGGATCGTGCGACGTCAAGCCGAACCCTCCCAACAAGGTGGTCTCACGGGCTGATTACTTGGCCTGGCCTTTGTTCTGGGAGCCCAGTCCCAGAAGATTGAAGTCAACGCTAAATCCCGTGCTGGAGGGGTTGATCTCTTGCTTCAAGGTGAACGCTACCGTCCAGCACTCGCACTTCGAGAGCAGCTTCACGCCGGCGCGCACGCCGGCGAAATGAGTGTCGCGGATATTGTAGGCGGAGTTGAGCAGGAAGAGAATGTGGTCGGTGGCGTGATACAAGAGGTTGCCGCTGATCTGACCGAGCACGTCCGTGCCGAATCGTCCCACACAGCGGGGATCCTCGGTGTGCAGGCCGCAGTATCGTGCGGTTGGCTTAAGACCTAGGTGTATGGACTCGACGGCGACATTGGCGTCTTCCGCCAGAAACCCGAAGCGTGTCTTGTTAATGAAACGATATGCCAGGTCGAAGGAATTCGGCCGCATAAAATCACGGTCCAGCACGCGCCGCGTGATCGGCCGCGGGTCGTATATGGAAAACAGCGCGGCGGCCTGGCTTACCCGGCCATTGTTTGGATATAACCCCGCATCGAAACCGAGAGCCAGGTAGTCCACCGGGGTGACCCGGAGATTCATATCGAGGTCGGATAAAGAGTCTCCGCCATTTTTTTGGTTAAAGGCGTCATAGCTCAACGCCAGGCGCAGCTTCCCCAACTCCCTGATGTCGCCTGCCCCGAGCGTCGTCACATCCTCGACGTCCCGGTCCTGGGATTTAGCTGGTTGCCCAAACTTTCCCCAGATGCGGTTGGTTAGCGCGAAGGTCACGACGCTCCTGCCGTTGATTCGGTCGGTGCCGTCCATGAGCGGAATGTCGCGCTGCCCGGTTCGAGGGATAAAGAGGTAGCTGACTTCCGGCTCGACCGTGTGCTTGAGCTTTTGCACGGAAGAGCCCTCTCCGAAGTCAAACACGCGCCCGAAAGAAGTCCCCACGCGGCCTGTCACTTCCACGAGCGCCCGCGTCGGATTTTGAGCGAGCGTCCTTGTGTGCTTGGTTCGCAGCGGCGCCCCCACAACCCCGGAAGGCGTCAGCGTGACGAATGAATCCCTCCTTTGGTAGAGGTTATATACGGTCGCGCGCGGGGCGACGCTCAAGGCGCCATATAAATAGTTGCTTAGACTAAAGGGCAGCACCAACTCGGGACGGAGATCCAAGCGCATGCCGTCGGGTCCGTCCCTTCGCACAAAGCTCACTCCCTCGGCGCGCCAGTTGAGCAGCAGCGGAGTCTGCCCCAGCATGTGGCGTCCCTTGGCGAGAATCTGCGGTGCCCTTTGGAAAGTGTGTCGATCTTCCTGAATAAAGTCCTGATAATAGTTCGCCTGCCCCTCAAGCTGCACGTCGTCCCAATTGCGGTAAAAGCCCAGGCGCGACCGGCCATAGCGGCTGCTCTTCAGATCCTTTTCGTCTTGGAAGGCAAGGTTGAAGCGACGGCTCAGCTCGCGGGTAAACAGGTCGTCGCTGAAAACCGCAATGTCGCTGTAAGTCTGCCAGCCTACATTAGTCCCCTGGCGATGGCTGCCGACCGCGCTCCAGCGCTGCGTCGGGATGTGCGGGTCCGCGATCGTGTCATCTTTTATGCTATCGTTCGCGTTATTCCGCATCGACTCGTTGTGGTAGGAGCCTTGGAATTGAATCTGCGTGTCTTTGCTCAGGACGGTCCTAAATTCCCCGATAAACCCGAGGCGGGTACGGGTCTCTATGTCGACGCTGAAGGTCGCGTCGCTGCTCTTTGAGATCGCCCAGAAATAGGGCAACTGAAATTGAAATCCGTCACGGCCCGAAATCCCGAATTTAGGGAACAGAAAGCCGCTTTGGCGCTCCGTGTTCAGCGGAAAAATCGCATAGGGGATATACAGGATGGGAACGTCCATGATGTAGAACCAGCCGCGCTTGATGACCCCCGACCCCTCCTGCTTGATATCGATCTCGTCGGCGGAGATTTTCCAGCTTGGCGGGCCGGACTCGCACAGACAGGTGGTGAAAAATCCTTCGTCGATGTGATAGGCCTGGCCGCCGAGTTTCTTAAAGCGCCTGCCGCTCGCGCTCAGGTGGGCGGATTCGATGAAGAGATCGCCCTTTTCAATCTCGCCGGTCTCTTTTTCCAAATTGAACTGGACCCGCTCCGCTCGCTTGATCTTCCATTCGGGATCGTCGACCGACACATTGCCGGTAGCCTCCATGTCTTGAGTCTCCCGGTTCACCGATAGCTGATCGGCCTTGAGGGTCATCCCCTCTCGCTTGAGTTCGACATTTCCCTTCCCCTGAACTTTAAGCCCTTTGTCGGTTACCGAGAGCGAGTCGGCGGTAACGTCGATCGGCTCTCCGCCCTGCTGGCCCGGCACTTGTGAAGACGCGCCGAACGCAGGCGCAATCTGAAAAAGGGATCCCGCTAGCGCTAATGTTGTTACAAGCTGTAAGGCGCGACGTGACATTGACAGTTCGTTCCCCGTGGTGTCAGTTCGAGAGCAAACGCTTCAGGCTCCTCTTATATACAGGAGTTGGGCGCTAGGCAAGTCCTTTTTTTGGGTTTGACCCTTCGATCCCGGCCTACCGATGCACCCAGGCTCCGTCTCAACGCAGGGTCATCTCAGGTGCGCGGCGCCACAAGCACGGGCCTTACTTCCCCCAATAAATACAGCGATCCGGTGACGAGAATGGCGTCGTCGGGGGCGGCGCGGTCCAGCAGGCTGCGGAGGGCCCGGCGAGGGTCGTCGATCACAGTCGTCGGAAGTCCTTTCACGGCCTCTGCCATCTTGTTGGGGTCGGCGCTGCGCTCTATAGGGACGCGAGTCAGCACGATCTCGTCCGCTACGGCCGAAAGCTCTTTGAGCATGAGCCGCCAATCTTTGTCCGCCATGGAAGCAAAGAGAAGCCTCACTTTCTTCGCGCCGAGGAAGCTTCGAATCGCTTCAACCAAGGCCTTAATCCCCTCGCCGTTGTGCGCCCCGTCGAGGATCACTCGCGGCTGTTCCATGATGATTTCAAGGCGGCCGGGCCAGGAGACCGTTTCCAAGCCTCGGCGGATGGCCGCTTCCGTGACGGGAAAATCCTCCTTCGCAACCTCCAACGCCGCGAGCGCGACGGCGGCGTTATTTCTCTGATGCCTGCCTCGAAGCGCGAGCGGAAGATTTTTTAGTTTCCACTCGATCCCGCCATACTCGAACAGGCCCTCGTCCTTGAGTGCGACAGAGAAGTCACGGCCCAGCCGATAGGCTCGGGAGTCTTTGGCGCGAGCCATCTCTTCCAGGAGCGTCGCCACCTCGGGAACCAGATCGCCATAAACCAGCGGAACGCCGTCCTCGATGATGCCGCCTTTTTCACGGGCGATGGAGAGAAGGTCCGAGCCTAGATAGGCCTCGTGGTCCTTGGAGATGGTGGTGATGACCGAAACGCAGGGCAGGACGAGATTCGTGGCATCGAGCCTGCCGCCCAGACCCACCTCGACCACCGCCACGTCCACCTTGTGCTCGGCAAAATAGACCAGAGCCATCACCGTGACGAACTCGAAAAAGGTCAGAGGGATTCCCGCCTCGCCGGTCTGCGCCTTGACCCGCTCGGCCAGTTCGACGACCTCGTTCTCTGAGATCTCCCGGTCGCCGACGCGTATTCGCTCGGTAAATGAAACCAGGTGTGGAGAGACGTAGAGCGCGGTCCGATAGCCCGCCGTGGCGAGAATCCGGTGGAGCATCGCGGCCGTGGATCCCTTGCCGTTGGTGCCCGCTATGTGGAAGGAGGGATAGCGGCGCTCGGGATGGCCGAACAGCGCCAGCGCGCGCTCCACGCGATAGAGCCGGAGGTCGATCTCGCCGCCGCGCAGGTTGAAAATATAGTCGAGGGTCTCGGCGTAAGACGGCATTTTTACGTCATTGTAGGGGCAGGCCCCCGTGCCTGCCCGCTCTGTGGGCGACGACAGGGGGTCGCCCCTACAAATTTTTCGTGGAACGGAACCACTACCCTGCGCGCTGATGGCTGGGTTTCGCTACCTGTCTCATCGCCCGCTTCAGCCGCCGAATGAAGGCCGCCGCCCGTTTCGGTTTGTCCGCATTTCGCGCCGTTTTCTCAAGCTCCGCGATCAACGCGCTGCCCACGACCGCCGCATCGGCGAAAGAAGCGATGCGCGCCGCATGCTCCGGCCTGGAAATCCCAAAGCCGACTCCGACGGGAAGCCGGCTATAGCGCCGAATCCGCTCGACCTGGCTTTGCAGATGGCCTTCAAGCTGTTGGCGCGCGCCGGTCACCCCGGTTACCGAAACGTAATAGATAAATCCGCGTCCCTTGCGCGCTACCAGCCGGATACGCTCGCCATCGCTCGTCGGCGCCAATAGAAAGATCAGGTCGAGGCCTGCTTTTGCGGCATGGCGGGCAAGCTCCCCGCTCTCCTCGGGCGGAAGATCGACGCACAACACGCCGTCCACCCCCACCGCCGCCGCGTCGCGGACAAAGCGCCTAAGCCCGTAGCGAAAAATCGGATTGTAATAACCGAAAAGAATCAGCGGCACGCTGGACTGCCGGCGAAATTTCCGCACCATCTCAAGCACGCGCGGGAGCGTGGCGCCGCCTTTTAACGCCCGCTCCGAGGCGCGCTGGATGGTCGCTCCATCGGCCATGGGATCGGAGAACGGAACGCCCAGCTCGATCGCGTCCGCCCCACCCTCCTCCAACGCATGGAGAATCTTGAGCGACGTCGCCATATCCGGATCGCCGGCGGTTACGAAAGGAATGAGCGCCGCCTCTCCTTTCTTTTTAAGCGCGGCGAATTTTGCGTCTATACGATTCATTGCAAACTTCAGTCCAATGCAAAATGAAAAGTGCAAAATGAAAAGTGTAAAATCGGGGCGTAAATTGACGGACTCTCTTGATTTTGAAATTTGCAGTTTGCAATTTTCATTTTGCAATGCATTTAGAGTGTTACGCCGAGATAATCCCCAACCGTCCCCATATCTTTGTCGCCCCTGCCGGAAAGGTTCATGATCAGGACCTGGCTTTTCTTGAGACGCGGCGCGAGCCGAATCACTTCGGCCACGGCGTGCGCGCTCTCAAGCGCCGGGATGATGCCTTCGACGCGCGCCAACTCCTGTAGCGCCGCCATCGCCTCGCGGTCGGTGGCGGAGACGAAACGGATGCGGCCGCGCCCGCGGAGATAACTCAGCTCCGGTCCGACGCCGGGGTAGTCGAGACCCGCGGCGATCGAATGCGTGTCGCGCACCTGGCCGTTTCTGTCCTGGAGCAAATAACTCTTGCTGCCGTGGAGCACGCCTATTTCGCCTCCGAGGATGGACGCGGCGTGCCGTCCGCTGCCGAGACCGGAGCCAGCCGCCTCCACGCCCACCATCTTGACGCGGGAATCGCGAAGAAAGGGATAGAAGAGGCCCATCGAGTTGCTGCCTCCGCCGATGCAGGCGACGAGGTAATCCGGCAGCCTCCCTTCCATAGATAAAATCTGCCGTCGCGCCTCCCGACCGATCACCGACTGAAAGTCGCGCACCATCATTGGATAGGGATGGGGTCCCGCCACGGTGCCGATGAGATAATAGGTGGTGCGGACGTTCGTCACCCAGTCCCGCAGCGCCTCGTTCATCGCGTCCTTGAGCGTGTTGCTTCCCGACTCCACCACCTTTACCCTGGCGCCGAGCAGCTTCATGCGGAAAACATTGAGCGACTGGCGCGCCACGTCCTCCTTGCCCATGTAGATGTCGCACGGGAAGCCGAAGCGCGCCGCTACGGTCGCGGTCGCCACGCCGTGTTGTCCTGCGCCGGTCTCGGCGATGATTCTTCGCTTGCCCATCCTCTGCGCAAGCAGAATCTGGCCGACGGTGTTGTTGATCTTGTGCGCGCCGGTATGGCAGAGGTCTTCGCGCTTAAGATAGATCTTCGCCCCGCCCAGTTTTTTCGTCAGCCGCTCGGCGAAATAGAGCGGCGTCGCTCTCCCCGCGTAGGCGTGAAGATAGCGGTGAAACTCGCGGCGAAATGCCGGGTCCCGCCGCGCCTTGCAATAGGCCCGCTCCAGCTCGATCAGCGCCGGCATGAGGGTCTCGGAGACGTACCGTCCCCCGAAGATGCCGAAGTGGCCGTGGCGGTCAGGCGCTTTTCGCGGCAGAGATGAATTCTTTGAGCTTTTCATAGTCTTTGATCCCGGGCCGAGCTTCGACTCCGGTGCACACATCCACGCCGTAGGGCAGGATCAGACGAATCGCTTCGGCGACGTTGCGGGCATCCAGCCCGCCGGCGAGAATCAGCCGCTCGCCGTTCAATCCCTCCAGCCAATTCCACGGAAACGCCGCTCCCGAGCCGCCATAGCCAGGCGCCCAGGAATCGAGCAGGTAAAAATCGGCGGGAAATCTTTCGATCCCCGACAAAGATTCCCGATCGCGAATGCGAAAGGCTTTGATTATTTTAAGTTTCCATCCGCCGCAGTAGGCCGCGCTCTCCTCACCGTGGAACTGAAGCCCCGAGAAAGCCTGCCGGCCATTCGCCAGCAGGCCGTAGCCGAGAACTTCGCGCACTTTTTCTTTCGGCTCGTTGACGAACAGAGCGACATTGTCGATTCCCGACGGCAGCTCGCTTAAAATCGTCCGCGCTTTTTCCGGCGCAACGTAGCGCGGGCTCGGCGGGTAAAAATTGAACCCGAGCAGATCGGCCCCCAGCTCCACCGCCTTCAGCGCGTCTTGAATATTCGTAATCCCGCAAACTTTGACTTTAACCATATTCGCGTTCGTGGCGCGTGTCCGTGATCGTGACCCCGCAGCTTACGAGCACGATTCACCATTCGACAAGCTCATGGCCCTGAGCAAGGTCGAAGGGCGAGCACGATCACGCCAGCAGCTCCCTCAACTTCTCCCCCGGCCTGGGCGCGCGCATGAGCGCCTCGCCGATCAGAAAGGCGTGGACCCCCAGGCGCTCGAACTTTTCGATCCGCTCCGGGCTGTCGATGCCGCTTTCGCAGACCACCAGGATTCCCGGCGGCACCAGAGGTAACAGCCGCTCGGTGGTCTCCAGCCTGACTTCAAAGCTCTTGAGGTCCCGGTTGTTGATCCCGATCAGTTTTGCCCCAGTTTTAAGCGCGGCTTGTAACTCTTCCTCCGTGTGGACTTCCACCAGCGCGTCCAACGAGAGCGACCCGGCCAACGCCAGGAGTTCTTGAAGCCGGCTCAAATCGAGCAGCGCAACGATCAGCAAAACGGCATCCGCGCCGAAGCTCCGCGCCTCGAAGAGCTGATATTCGTCGAGGACAAAATCCTTCCGCAGCAGGGGAAGACTCACTTCTTTCTTGATCCGCTCGAGATAATCGAGACTGCCCTGGAAAAAGCGCTCTTCCGTCAGCACCGACAGGGCGCTCGCCCCGGCGGCGGCAAACTCCCGCGCCAGTTGGACGGCGTCGAAGTCCTGCCGAATAAGCCCTTGCGACGGCGAGGCGCGCTTGACTTCGGCCACAATATGACGGCGACGACGCGACCCTCCCGCCAGGCTGGCCGCGAAGCCGCGCGTCGGCAGAGCGAACAGAGGCCGCTCCCTGAGCGCCGCTGCCGGCACTCGGACGCGCCTCGACTTCACTTCCTCCCGCACGTGCTCGGCTATGGTTTCAAGAAACATAAAAAAGCCTTCAGCCGTCAGCGATTAGCTGTCAGCTTCGAGAACCTCGGACTCGCTCAGGGCTGAAGGCTGATTGCTTCTCAGCTAATTTGAATTGGTCATCTCGACCAACTGCTCCAGCTTTTTTCGGGCCTTGCCGGAATCGATCGACTCGGCGGCCAGTGGAATGGCTTGAACGATGGAGTCGGCCACGCCGCTCACGTAAAGCGCCGCGCCGCTGTTGAAGAGCACCATATCGCGCTTCGGCCCCTTGTCCCCTTGCAGCACGGCGCGGACGATCTGAGCGCATTCTTCCGGCGTCCCTCCCCGCACCTCTTCCAGGCGGCAGCGCTTGAGACCCACCTCCTCCGGCGCAATCGTATAGTCGCGCACCTGGCCGTCGCGCAGCTCCGCGACGCGGGTCGGACCGCTGAGCGAGATTTCGTCCATCCCTTCCATCCCATGCACCGCCAGCGCTCTCACCGAGCCCAGATTCTTCAACACCTGAGCGACCAGCGTGGTAAGCGCCCCGTCGTAGATGCCGACGAGTTGATGCGTGGCGAGCGCGGGATTGGTGAGCGGACCAAGAAGATTGAATATCGTCCGTATCCCGATCTCGCGGCGCGGCTGGACGGCGTATTTCATCGCCTCGTGCAAAAGCGGCGCAAAGAGAAAACCGATGCCGATCTTCTCCAGACATTCTTCCACTTTCTCCCTGGGAGCGTCCACCTTGACTCCCAAAGCGGCCAACACATCGGCGCTGCCGGAGCGGCTGGAGACGGAGCGGTTGCCGTGCTTGGCCACCGCCACCCCCGCGCCGGCGACGACGAAGGCGGACGTGGTCGAGACGTTGAACGTCCCCTTCTGATCTCCGCCCGTGCCGCAGGTGTCGAGCACGCGCTCGGCTTTCACCTTGATGTGGTGGGCCTTTTCCCGCATCACCCGCGCGGCGCCCGTGATCTCCTGGACTTTTTCGCCTTTCATGCGCAGCGCCGTCAGAAACGCGGCGATCTGCAGCGGAGTGGCTTCTCCGGTCATGATCTGGTTCATGACGGAAACCATCTCCTCTTCCGTCAGGTCGATTCGTTCAACCAGCTTCGCAATAGCTTCTTTGATGTCCATCTCCGCACCCGATTTTGGATTTTAGATTTTGGATTTTAGATTGAATCGAAAATCGGCAATCAAAAATCTAAAATAGCTCTCACCGGCTGACCGTCACGGTCTTAGTGAGGTTCTCCTTGGTCTGCAACTCCTCTTGCGCCTTTTTCGCCTCGTCGCGGGTGGCAAAGCGCCCCACGCGCACGCGATGCCAGGTGCGGCCTTTGATGTTGCTCACAACCATGTAGGCGTCGTAGCCCTTTTCTTTCAGCCGCTCGACCAATCTCTGCGCGCTCTTCTCTTCGGGATAAGCGTTGACCTGCACGGTCCAGCCGCCCTCCCGCGGCAGAGCCTCCGTCCTTTTCGTCTCCGCGGCGGACGAGGCCGTTTCAGCGCTCCCCGCCTCCGGCGCCGTGCCCGGCGCGGGCAGGGCTTCCTCTGCCGCCGGCTTGGTCTCTTTCACCGCCGGTTTTGCTTCCTTCGTCGCCAGCCTGGCTTCCCTTGCCGCCAGTTTTGCTTCCCTCGCCGCCTTCGCTTCCTTCGCCAGCGCCTTCGCCGATTTTTCCGCCGCTTTCACCTCTTTGGCCGGCGGCGGGGCGGGGGAGGGCTTGCCCAGCGTATCGTAAAAAGTCAGATCGTCTTTAGCCGGCGCACTCTTCGAACCCGTCGACCCCGGCGGCAGCGGGAGCTTGACCAACGGCTCTTCTCTCTGCAGCACCTTTCTCTCTTCGATCCCCTGGCCGATGACTATGCCCAGAACAAACGCGGCCACGCAGGTGATCGTGAAGGCCACTGTAAGAACGATCACCTGGACGCGGCTCAAAAAATATTGGCCGTTGCTTTTACGATTGTCCGCCATAGAATTCACCCCCGAACGGTTCGCAATCCTATCAGTTTGTCCGTCCGCTGCAAATCACATTCTGCCTTAATTTTCCTCGGGCCGCGAGGCCATCTTGAGCGGCGCGGTCACGCCCAGCAGCTCCAACCCTCGGTGAATCACCCTTTGCGCGCTCTGCGCCAGCACGAGCCTGGCCCGGGTGAGGGCCGGGTCGTCCGAGATCACGCGGCACCGATTGTAGTACCGATGAAATTCCCCCGCCAGCTCAAGCAGGTAGAAAACCAGCCGATGGGGCTCGAGATCCTTGACGCTCTCTTCAATCACTTCGCCGAACTGAATCACCCTCTTGATCAACTCGATCTCCTCCGGTTGAGCCAGACACTCGAGTCGCGCGTCCTTTAGCGCCGCGCCGTCCACCGCCACGCCGGCCTGCCGCGCCTGCTCGAAGATGCTGGCGACGCGGGCATGCGCGTACTGGACGTAGAAAACCGGATTCTCGGTCGATTCTTTTTTCGCCAATTCCAGATCGAAGTCAAGATGGCTGTCGGACTTGCGCATCAAAAAAAAGAATCGGGCCGCGTCTTTGCCGACCTCCTCCAACACCTCGCGCAGCGTGATGAATTCTCCGTAGCGCTTGCCCATTCTCACCGGCTCGCCGCCGCGCGTGAGATGCACCATCTGCACCAGCACGACCTGGAGCATCGCGGCATCGTAGCCCAGCGCGCCGATAGCGGCCTTGAGCCTGCCGACATAGCCGTGATGATCCGCGCCCCAGACGTTGATCAGCCGCTTGAAACCGCGCTCGATTTTGTTCCGATGATAAGCGATGTCGCTCGCAAAGTAAGTCAGATCGCCGTCGCTTTTGACCACCGTGCGATCTTTGTCGTCGCCGAAGCCGGTGGACCGAAACCACAAAGCGCCATCCTGCTTGTAGAGCATGTCCCGTTTGCGCAACTCCGCGAAAGCGCTCTCCACCTCTCCGCGCGCTCTCATCTCCTTCTCGCTGGCGAAGGAGTCGAAATCGACACGGAACTCGGCGAGATCGCCGCGAATCCCGTCCATCAGCTTCTCGGCGCCGTAGCGGCTGAGAAAAGCGACCGCGGCTTCCCGGCCGTCGGCGCGGAATTTGTCGCCCAGATCACGCCTGACCTCCGCGGCCAGCTCCTTGACGTAATCCCCCGCGTAGCCGTCTTCGGGAAAGTCGATTTTCTCCCCGTAAAGCTCCAGATAACGGAGGTAAAGCGACAAGCCGAGCTTTTCGATCTGATTGCCGGCGTCGTTGACGTAGTATTCCCGCTGCACGTCGAACCCGGCCGCTTGCAGGAGCCGGGCCAGCACGTCGCCCAGCACCGCCACGCGGCCGTGTCCCACGTGCAAGGGCCCGGTCGGATTGACACTGGCGAACTCCACCTGCACTTTCTCGCCCCGCCCCAGGTTCGGGACGAGATCTTCCCGGGCGATAAATTCTCCGAGCCGCTGGTGAAGAAATTTCGGCGCAAAGGAGAAATTGAGAAAGCCCGGCCCGGCAATCTCCACCCGCCCCAGGATGCCCTCCGGGTCCTCCAGGTTTTTGACGATCGCCTCGGCCACCTGCCGGGGCGGCTTTCTTTGCTCCTTGGCCAAGACCAGCGCCACGTTCGAGGCCAGATCGCCGAATTCCTTCTGCTTCGGCGGCTCAAGAAGCAAAGGGGGGAGATCTGTCAGAGTCAGCTCTCCCCCCTTTGCCGTTTTTTCGATAGCCCGGGTCAAAAGGTCTCTAAGGTGACTCTTCATCTCTCCCTTCGTGGTGAGCTTTGTCGAACCATGTTTTCATTCCACGCCTCTCTTGGTGGCCGCGCCACCAGACGAGGCGAATCCTGTCTGTCTCGTTTCCCATCTTGAATGTCCAAAGTAGCCAGAAGATTGATTATTTTATAGGTTTTTCACCCCGTAAAGTCAAACAAGGGCAGGCACCGGCAGAAACCGCGCTTGACCTGACCCAGCCGCTTGCAGTATGAGGCCAAACAAGGCCTCAATTCTATCGCTAGGAAAGCGCCTATGCGAAAGCCAACCGAATCCAGTTTTTCTTCCGCAGGGCCGGTGCGATCCTGCTTAGGATAGCAATAGTTATGCGGGCATTTCACGGTAAACGCTACGTGACGTGACGAGAAAGGTGGCTGAAGTGAGCGACCAGGTGAACATGTACGGTGAATGGCTCAAGGCCGAGATCAAAGTGTCCGAGGCCTACCACAACCACAAGGAAACCGTCGTGAAGCTGAAAATGAAGAACGCGGAACTGATCGTTAAGTATGATTTCGGTACTTTTCCGGAAACGTGGACAGTCAGCACGAAGAGTTCGACCGCGCACGTTGGTCCAACTCTAGGCCTCTTCAACCGGAAGACGGACGTTCGGCTAAGGACGGTAAGCGGGTTCGAACCTGGGTGGGTGTATCCGCCCTATTGTGAGAGTCAGACTCGTTTCTCTTGCGAGCTTCAGGATGAGTGGGACCTCGCTGCATTCATCAGACTTGTTTTAAACGAGGATTCCTAACATGACAGCGACGACCGAGCCTAGCCACTCTCGCTCTGCTGAACTGAGAATTTCCCGCCGACCCAGCGCGCCAGGAGACTGATCGCCAGCAGGACCACGACGAGACTCATTCCCAACGCCGACAGTTCCGGATACTGTCCGGCGTCCCATAGCTCGAAGATCACGACCGATATCACCTCGGTGCCGCTGCGGTAAAGCATGATCGAGGTCGAAAGCTCGCGGAACGAGTGGGTGATGACGTAGATCCAGCCGGCGACGAAGCCGGGGAGAAGCAGCGGCAGCAGCACGCGCCGGAAGGTGTAGAGCCACGAAGCCCCGCTCATCTCGGACGCCTCCTCCAGCTCTTTTTGAATCTGATGCATCGACGACGAGCA
>Ga0156192_1050_pt1 | contig 24428 bp, 26 predicted proteins | sample RifCSPlowO2_12_FD_107845 | JGI IMG/M metagenome (GOLD analysis project Ga0156192, IMG submission 107845) | Deltaproteobacteria bacterium RIFCSPLOWO2_12_FULL_60_19
TGGCGCCGGGGGATGTGGTGCGCGTGGAGCGGCTGGACGGGCAGGTGGGCGACCGGATTTCGCTCGGCGACGTTTTGCTGGTCGGCGGCAACGGCGAGCTTAAAATCGGCACGCCGATGGTGGCCGGCGTCAAGGTTACGGCGGAGATCGTGGACCAGGGGCTGGCGAAGAAGATCCTGGTCTTCAAAAAAAAGCGGCGGAAGGGCTACAGCCGTTTGCGGGGCCATCGGCAGAGGCTGACCACCGTAAAAATCGTGGAGATACAGGGCTAACCGGAGGATTTGGGCTATGGCGCATAAAAAGGCGGGCGGCAGTTCGCGCAATGGAAGAGACAGTCAGGGGCAGAGGCGCGGCGTTAAGGTTTTCGGCGGCGAGAAGGTGCGGGCCGGGAACATCTTGATCCGCCAGCTCGGGACGCGCATCCACCCGGGGAAGAACGTCGGCATGGGTCGGGACTATACCATCTTCGCCAAGATCGATGGGGTGGTTTTGTACGACCGCCTGGATAAAGAGCGAAAGCGGGTGAGCGTGCTGCCGGCGTGAACGCTGCGGCGATAAGAAGAAAAAGCCCCTTTTGGGGCTTTTTTTTTGCCCATTGTAGGAACGGTTTGTGGTAATCTTTAACATGGACTACTCATAGTCCTCCGGGGCAGGCCCTTCCGGGCGACGGCAATAGATTTCTGCCATGAGGCAACCTTCGCGTTCGGTGCCGTCGCCCTTCACGGCCTGCCCCCTCGGACTTCAGCCTTGTGGTCTATAGTCGGTGGTTGTTCTGGGTCATGCAGTTCATCGATGAAGTAAGAATCAGCGTCGAGGCCGGTGACGGCGGGCGGGGGTGTATGAGCTTCCGGCGGGAGAAGTATGTGCCGCGCGGCGGGCCGGACGGAGGCGACGGCGGCCCTGGAGGGGATGTGGTCATGGTTGCGGACCCCCAGCTCACGACGCTCCTCGACCTGCGCTATCAGAGGCTCTATCGCGCCGGCAGGGGGGTGCATGGCAAAGGAAAGGACCAGCACGGCCGGAGGGGCGAAGATAAAGTGATCGCCGTGCCGGTCGGGACGATCGTTCGCGACGCCACAAATGGCGAAACTCTCGCCGACTTATACACTCCAGGCGAGCGCGTGGTGGTTGCGAAAGGGGGAAGAGGAGGCAGGGGAAACGCGCGCTTTGTCTCCTCGACCAACCGCAGCCCGCGCAAGGTCCAGCCCGGCCTGCCGGGCGAGGAGAAAGAGCTCGACATCGAGTTGAGGCTGCTGGCGGATGTCGGCATTATAGGCCTGCCCAACGTCGGCAAATCGACGCTCATTGCAGCCATTTCCGCCGCGCGCCCGAAGATCGCCGACTACCCGTTCACCACGCTCGTGCCGAACTTAGGCGTTGTCAGCTACGGCGAGGGGCACAGCTTCGTCGTGGCGGATATCCCGGGGTTGATCGAAGGGGCGCATCGCGGGGAAGGGTTGGGGCATAAATTTCTCAGGCACGTGAGCCGGACGAGCGTGCTTATCCACTTGCTCGATGCCTCGCGTGTATCAGAAGAAGAGCCGCTTGCCGACTGGCGCGCAATCAACGCCGAGCTGGAGCTGTTCGACCCGGCGCTGGCGGCAAAACCGCAGATCGTCGTGGCAAACAAGGTCGACGTGACCGAGGGGCGGGCGAACGCCGGCTGTTTACAACAGCAGTTTGCCTCGAAGGGCATTCCCTTTTGCGCCATCTCGGCGGTGACGGGCGAGGGGCTGCTCGAACTCAAGAGGCTGATCGGTGTCAAGTTAAACGAGGCCAAAACCGACAAGGGCGAGGATCGTGTCGCAGCGGGAGTTTAAGAAGAGAATCTTGGGCGGCGTGCGCCGCGTGGTGGTCAAGATCGGCAGTCAGATCCTCTCTTCGCCGGAGGGCATAGAGGAAGGCAGGATCAAGGGACTCGTGCGCGATCTCGCCCTACTGCACGACCAGGGCAAAGAGCTTGTCGTCGTCAGCTCCGGCGCCGTCGCCTCGGGCATGACGCGGCTCGGGCGTAAAGAGCGGCCCAGGACGATTCCGGAAAAACAGGCGCTGGCGGCGGTGGGGCAGATCAAGCTGATGGCGATTTACGAGAGGTGTTTTTCCCGCTTCGATAAGAACGTGGCCCAGGTGCTGCTCACCCACGAGGACCTCGCCAATCGCGCCCGCTATCTCAACGCCAAGCACACGCTGCAAACGTTGCTCGATCTCAAGATCATTCCCGTCGTCAACGAAAACGACACCGTGGCCGTCGAGGAGATGAAATTCGGCGACAACGATCATCTCTCGTCGCTCGTAGCGACGCTGCTCGAAGCCGACCTGCTGGTGATTCTCAGCGACGTCGCCGGAGTCTATGACCGTGACCCCAGGCTCCACGGCGACGCGGAGTTGCTCTCCGTCATCGAGCATATTAAGACAGCCAAAACAAAACTCGGCGGAAAGAGCCAGAGCGCGTATGGCACCGGCGGGATCGCAACCAAGATCGACGCGGCGGAGAAAGCGGCCACCGCCGGCATTCCAACCATGATCGCCAGCGGCCTCGAAAGCGGCATCCTGCACAGAATCTTCGATCCGCAAGAGGAAACTGGCACCTGCGTCATCCCGGAAGAGAATCGCCTGGCGAACCGCAAACACTGGATCGCCTTCAATCTGAAACCGGCGGGCGACGTCGTCGTCGATCAGGGCGCGTATGAGGCGGTGGCGCACAAGGGGAAAAGCCTGCTGCCTTCGGGCTTGAAAGAGGTGCGCGGCGCGTTCGGCGCCGGCGCGTGCGTGCGTTGTCTCGACGGCGATGGAAAAGAATTCGCGCGCGGCCTGGTCAACTACAGCGCGCAGGAGCTCGACCAGATCAAAGGTTTGCACACGAGCAAGATCGAAAAAGTTCTGGGTTACAAAGCGTACGACGAGGTCATACACCGGGACGATCTGGTGGTGCTATAAGGCGATTGTAGGGGCGACCGACCGGTCGCCCCTACTCGAATCCGACTCTATGAAACTCGGTCTATTCGGCGGGACCTTCGATCCCATCCACTGGGGCCACCTGCGCAGCGCCGAGGAGGTGCGCGAGGCTTTCGGGCTCGACTGGCTGCTGTTCATTCCGGCCTCCATGCCGCCGCACAAGGCCAAAGGCGCGGCGACCCCGGCGCGAGACCGCCTCAAAATGGTTCGCCTGGCGATCGCGAAAAATCCCGGCCTTGCGGCGTCGAGCGTGGAGATTGACCGCCCCGGAAAATCCTACTCCATCGATACGCTGCGCTATTTTGCCGGGCGGCAAAAAAAGGGCGACGCGCTCTACTTCATTCTCGGCCGCGACGCTTTTGAGGACATCGGTTCGTGGAAAGAGTTCCGGAAAATCTTTCCGTTGTGCCATCTGATCGTCACCTCGCGGCCGGGTTGCGGCGCCGCGCTCGCGCTTCGCGATATTCCAATTGCGGCTCGAAAACTGTTTTGTTATGATCCAACAACAAAATCGTTTCGCTACAAAAGCGGCACCTATTTGCACACTATCAAATTGACGGATATCGCCATCTCCGCCTCAGAAATCCGGGCGCGCGTGAAGAACGGAAAGTCGATCCGCTATCTGGTCCCGGCGGAGGTGGAAGCCTACATCAGGCGAAAAGGGCTGTATCGCGGCGCGGGAGGGGCGTAAACGAGCTTGGTGGAACTAGACTCCTGGAAAAGGGCTTTGCTCCTGACACGGTCCGCGCTGGAGAAAAAGGCCTACGATCTGGTCCTGATGGAGGTGCGCGAGCTCACCTCCGTCGCCGATTATTTCATTATCTGCTCCGGCCGCTCGGACAGGCAAGTGCAAAGTATCGCGCAGGGGATTGAGGAGGGTCTCCGTAGCGTGGGCATCCGACCCCATTCGGTCGAGGGCGCCGGCCGAGGGCAGTGGGTGTTGATGGACTTTTCGGATGTGATTGTCCACATCTTCTATCAGCCGGTGCGCGAATTTTACGATCTCGAAGGGCTTTGGGGCGACGCCCCCCGGCCGGAGCTCCCCGAGCCTTACGCGACGCTCGTGCAGAAGTTTCGCATCCGGGGCGAGCAAGAGTCTTAATACGACCGCGTCCGTAGAGCCTACAAAACTTAGAGAGGAACAAACATCGTGTCCGATCGACGTCCGTTGGTTCTGATCGTCATCGACGGTTGGGGAATCAATCCGCGCCGCGAGGGCAATGCCATTATGCAGGCGGCGACTCCGAACATGGATCGGCTCGCTCGGGCCTATCCTTCGACGCAGATCTCCATCTCGGGCCTCGACGTGGGGTTGCCCGACGGGCAGATGGGCAATTCCGAGGTCGGCCACATGCATCTCGGCGCGGGCCGCGTGATCTATCAGGATCTGACGTTGATTCACCGCGCGATCGACGACGGGAGCTTCTTTTCAAATTCGGTCTTTCGCGGCGCATTCAATAGCTTGAAAAAGGCGGGCGGCCGCCTCCATCTCATGGGCCTCCTCGGAGCCGGCGGCGTACACAGCCATCAGCGCCATCTTGAATCGCTGATCGAGCTGGCGAGCAGGGAGAAGGTCGGAGCGGTATTTCTCCATTTATTTTTAGACGGCCGCGACACGCCGCCGACCAGCGCCGAGCGCTTTCTGCGTGAATTGCGCGACAAACTTAACGGCTATCCGGCGGTCAAGATCGCAACCGTGGGCGGCCGATACTACGGCATGGACCGGGACAAGCGCTGGGAACGCACGGAGAAGGCCTACGTCGCCGTTACCGAGGGGGCGGGCGCGCGGGCGCCTTCCGCCGAGGAGGCGATTCAGAAGAGCTGTCAGGGCGGCGTCACGGATGAGTTTGTGCTACCGACCGTGATCGAAGACGCGATGCCGGAAGGGCTGATCCACGACGGCGACGCGGTGATCTTCTTCAACTTCAGGGCGGACCGCGCGCGGCAGATGACGCGCGCGTTGACGCAGAACGATTTCAAAGAGTTTCCCCGCAGGCGGTTGTTGGCGCTCTCCGCATACGTCACTATGACGGAGTACGACAAAAGCTTCGGCCTCCCCGTCGCCTTTCCGCCGAGAACGCTCAGCAATTTCCTCGGCGAGGTCGCCAGCCGTACGGGCATCACACAGCTCAGGATCGCCGAGACGGAAAAATACGCGCACGTCACCTACTTCTTCAACGGCGGCGAAGAGAAGAAATTTCCGCTGGAAGAGCGGATTCTTATCCCCTCGGTCAGGGATGTTCCGACGTATGATTTGAAGCCGGCCATGAGCGCCCGGGAAATTACGCGCGCGCTGGTCGAGCAGATCGAGGCGGAGCGCTATGGCCTGACGGTATTAAATTACGCCAACGTCGATATGGTCGGCCATACGGGAAACTACGCCGCCACAGTTCAGGCGTGCGAAGTCGTGGACGAATGCATCGGCAAAGTGGTCGAAGCGACCTTGCGTCATAACGGACGGGCGGTCATTACGGCGGACCACGGCAACGCCGAGCAGATGATCGACTACGAAACCGGCGCCATTCACACGGCGCATACCTCCAACCCCGTGCCGGTCATTTTGGTCGACGAGGCGCTGAAGTCGCGCCGTCTCGGCGCGGGCAAGGCGATCGACGTCGCGCCGACGATTCTCAAGCTCTTCGGCGTCCCACAGCCGGCCGAGATGACCGGGCGCTCCCTCATTAGGGAATGATGAATTATTAATTTTGAATTTTGAATTGAATTTAAAATTCAACATTCACCATTCAAAATTCAACAACCTGCGCTTCGGCGGGTTGTTGGATTGGCTCTACCCGCCTCGCTGCCGTTTCTGCAGAGAGTCTACCGCCGGCTGGGATCACGACCCTTCGACTCGTGCCCCCGCCATGGCCGGGGGCCACTCGCTCAGGATTCCGCCCGGGGGGCTCCATTATTTTTGCCGGCGTTGCTGGGAGAAGGTCCGCCTGGCGACCCACCCGCTTTGTATTCTCTGCGGCCGGCCTTTCCTGGACATCGGCGGCGGCGATCATCTTTGCGGCGCTTGCATCTCCCGCAAGCCGCGCTTTGCGCGGGCGCGCGCCTGGGCCTGCTATCCCTCCGACGATAGCGACAAACACCCGTTGCGCGAAGTCGTCCAGCGATTCAAATACGGGCGCAAGGTTTCCTTAGGCAAGCCGCTGGGCCGGCTCATGGCGCTCGGCTGCCGCGAGGCATTCGCCGGGAACTTGCCCGATCTTCTGGTTCCCGTGCCGCTCCATCCGAAGCGGCTGCGCTGGCGCGGCTTCAACCAGTCGGTCGTCCTGGCGCGCGAGGTCGGCCGCATCTGGAATCTTCCGATGGATCCGATGATTCTGGTAAGATCAAAGGAGACTTCTCCGCAAACGCAGCTGTCGGAGGAGGATCGGCGAAAAAACGTGCGCGACGCCTTTGTCCTCAATCCCGCGAAATCCGTCGAGGGGAAAACTATTTTGCTCGTGGACGACATCTACACCTCGGGCGCCACGGTGAACGCGTGCAGCCGGGAGCTGCTGCGGGGAGGAGCTAAGGAGGTCCAGGTATTGACGCTGGCGAGGACAGTGTAATCACTAGGGGACGTTCAAGTCGTTCAAATAGTTCAAGTTGTTCCAATGGTCGAAGATTCATGGCGACGGAAGATCAAAAGAGATGGGATGAAAAGCATGCCGGGAAGCGCGGCGATCAACCGTCGTCGTCTTTCTTAGTGGAGATTCTCAGCAGCGCCTCATGGCAGATCGCCCCCGGGCGAGCGCTTGACGTTGCGACGGGCAGAGGCCGCAATGCCTGCTTCCTGGCCGAAAGAGGCTTCTCTGTCGACGCGATGGATATCTCGGAAGTCGCGTTGCAGGAAGCGCGGAAGACGGCGCAAGCCAGAGGTCTGCCTATCAACTTCATCCAGGCGGAGCTGGAGCAGGCCGCGCTTCCCGGCGCCGCTTACGATCTGATCATCAACTTCAACTTTCTCGAGCGCTCGCTTATCCCGAAGATGAAAAACGCGCTCAAGCTCGGCGGCCACGTCATTTTCGAGACCTACCTGGTAGATCAGCGAGTCCTCGGCCACCCGCGCAATGCAGCCTTTCTCCTCGGCCACAATGAGCTGCTGGAGCTGTTCCGCGATTTCCGCGTGCTGTACTACCGTGAAGGAAAGTTTGTGGAGCAGGGAAACGCCGCCTACCGGGCGGGACTGTTTGCGCGGAAGGTAAGGTGAGAATGTCGTCTCTTTCCGGGGATGGCGGAGCCCGTTCGACTTAAGGCAAAAAGAGGATTGTCACTCCCGCGGAAGCGGAGTCCATACCCCTTCTGTGTCTCCCCCTTAGCAAGGGGGAGATTTAGTGGCGGTTCTGGATTCCAGTTTCAGCCTGAGGCTGATCCGTCCGAAGCCCAGTGGCGGATTCACGGGAATGACGTGAGTCGGCCTGTCAGCTGTCCAGCTTGGGCCTGGGTAGGATGGCGTACGGAACGCCTTCCTCGTCGAGCTCCGTGCGCTCTTCGGGAGTCGTGGTGCCGTGGATCGGCTTTGCCTCGCTGCGTTTGCGGAAGATCGCGCGCGCCTCTTCGGCGAAGCGGGGGCCGACGTCCTCGAAATTCTCGCGCACGTGGTGGTTCAGGCGGATTAGGAGTTCGTTCACATCCGCCGGGGTGAGGGCCGGCGTCATGGTTCTTTCTTTTGGCTGAGGCGCGGGCTGCGCTTCCTTTTTCAAATGCACGGCGCAGGCATGGGGAAGCTTCTGGACCTCCGTGCTGCCGCACGTGGGGCAGGAGACAAGTCCCTTAGCGGCCTGCTCCTGGTAGCCTTCGAAGCTCGGAAACCAGCCTTCGAACTTGTGATTCTGCTCGCAAATCAGATCGTAAACAACCATCGCGACTGCCTCTAACTTCAACATTTAAGTACGTTGGGCCTGTTTGTCAACTCCCTGTCCTCGCTGCGCTCGGAATCTCAGATCGCAGATCTCAGATTTCAAATTTGCCGTCCTGAGTTTTAAGGCAAAGGAACTAATGCTACAATTCGCGTTGCGTGACAGACAAACCTACCATCAAAATTATCCGTAAAATCAGCGAAGTGCCGCGCGACGCTTGGGACCGGCTGCTGAATCATGGCTCGCCGTTCTTAAAGTGGGACTGGCTCGATGCATTAGAGCAGACCCGGTGCGTCGGGGAGCCGACCGGCTGGCTGCCGCACCATCTCGTCGTCGAGCGTAGCGGCGAGATCGTCGGCGCCTGCCCCATGTACCTCAAGCTCCACAGCATGGGGGAGTTCGTGTTCGACTACGAGTGGGCGGAGTTCGCCCATCGCCTGGGCATCCAATATTACCCGAAAATGTTAGTCGGGGTGCCGTTTACGCCGGTGACCGGGCCGCGGTTCCTGACGGCTGCTCAAGCGGACAGAAACGGATTGCTCCAGCTCATGGGGCGGGCGCTCGCCCAAGTCGCCAAGGACAACAAGATCTCTTCGATCCACGTCAACTTCTGCCGGGAAGACGAGGCTATGGCCTTGGAGGAGATCGGCTTCGCTCGCCGGATCGGGCTTCAGTTCCAATGGCGCAATTGCGGCTACAATTCGTTTGACGACTATCTGGGCTCTTTCCGCAGCGAGCGCCGGAATAAGATCAAGCGCGAGCGGCGCGAGCTTTTAAGCCAGAGAATAACAATCCGCGCCGTGGGAGGCGAGGAGCTTACCTCCGGACACATGCGCACCATGTTCAAGCTCTACAAGACTCACATTGACGAGCTTTACTACGGCCGCCAGTATCTCACGCCGGAGTTCTTCGAGGAATTGGCGCGCCGGTTCGCGCCGCATGTTTGCCTGATGCTCGCCGAGCGGGATTCGCAGGTGATCGCCGGCACGTTCAACGTCCAGGGAGACTCCGCGCTCTACGGCCGCTACTGGGGCGCGCTCGAAGATCAGCGCTATCTCCACTTCAACGTCTGCTACTACGCCGCCATCGAGCACTGCATCCGCAACGGCCTTGAGCGCTTCGAGGCGGGCGCCGGCGGGAGCTTCAAGCAGTTCCGCGGCCTTGAGCCGCAGCCGACCACCAGCATGCACTACATAATCGACGAGCGCTTCCGGCGCGCCATCGAGAAATACCTCCGCGAGGAGCGTGCGATGATCCTGCGCAAGCATTCCGCGCTGCTGGAGAACAGCCAGCTAAAGAAAGAGACCGGGCACGAAGGAAAGGAGGGTTGACAGCCCTCGGGCCGTCGCAACGGTGGCGATCCTGCAAAAGCATATGCGCGGACTCAGCGCGGAGCAGGTCGGCGCCTGGGTCGACGACATGAAGGAGAATTTCCCGGCCGCGCCCTATCCGGACGAAGCGGCGCTGCGCTCGGAGCTGGAGCAGGTGAACGCCCCCAAGTCTCAGGGCCTCGCCTATTTCGTCGACCGGAGCATCCTCGACGAGATCAAGAAAAGCGGCTTTATCGACCGCTTGTACAAACAGTGAATCGACAGCGCTTCCTTGACACCCATCTGTCTTTCCTTTAACGTTCGTTCTGCGTCCGTCGCGAGGCCCGAAGTTTGAAATTCTCGCTGAAAAATATCGCCGAGCCGGCGCTCTTTTTCCTCGCGCTGCTCGCGCTGTGGGAAATTCTGGTGAAGGTCGTGGGCGTCCCGGCATTCATCCTGCCGCCGCCGCGCGATCTCTACACCTCTTTCACGGCCAAATTTTTCATCCTCGGCCACCATTCTCTGATCACCTTCACCGAAGCGGTCGGCGGCTTTGCGCTCTCTTTTGTCTTGGGCGTCGGCTTCGCCGTCGGCGTGGTCTATTCCCGCCACCTGCAAAACACGATCTATCCGCTGATCGTCATTCTCTACGCCATGCCGAAGAGCGCCTTTGCGCCGCTGATGGTCATCTGGATCGGCTACGGGCTGTTCTCCAAGATCGCCATCGCGTTTCTGGTCGCGTTTTTTCCCATCGTCGTCAACACGGTGGTCGGACTCAAAGAAGTGGAGCCGGAACTGCTCGACCTGGCGCGGATCAACCGGGGATCGGCGTGGGGCGTGTTTAAAAAGATCCGCCTGCCCAACTCGCTGCCCTACATGTTCGCTGGGATCAAAGTCGCGCTGGTCCTCTCCGTCACGGGGGCGATCGTGGCCGAGTTCGTCGCGGCCAACGAAGGGCTCGGCTATCTGGTGCTCCAGGCGAACTACAGCCTCGACACCGCGTTTGCGCTGGTGATTCTGCTGATCCTCGCGCTGCTCTCGCTCGCGCTCTTCGTGGTTGTCGACGTCGTGCAGAAAAAGATGGTTCCGTGGAGCGCGGAGGTACGACAACTTGAAGGCTCATTCTAGCAGGCCGCTGAAAAAGGCCCATCTACTTCGTTGCGCGGGGGCGTCGTGCTCGTGATCGTGATTCGTGCTCGTCCGGAAAACACGAACACGGACACGAAACCTGAGCGGACCGCTTCGAAGTGGCACGAACACGATATGAGGCGCGCCTTGTGACTATCTCAATTTGGACCTTTTTGACCGGCCTGCAAAAAGTTTCTTAGCAGTCTGTTAGGCTAGGGGGTGAAATCATGAAGTTAGCGGAGAAGTTCCTGCAAATTTCGGCTGGGTCGGTTCTGCTTGCGGCGCTGCTCGCCCTTGCTTCCGTTCCAGCCATCGCGGCGGAGAAGACCACCGCGACGATTCGCCTCGACTTCATCATCGGCGGCAAGCACGCGCCGTGGTACGTCGCGCAGGAGAAGGGTTTCTATGCCAAGCGGGGGCTCTCCGTCACGATTCAACCCGGGACCGGCTCGGCGGACACGGTTCGCGCGATCGGCGCCGGCCTTGCGGACTTAGGTTTCGCCGACCTGACCACTATGATCGTCGCGCGCTCGCGCGGGACGCCGGTGCAGGCCGTGGCTCAGTTGGGCTACGTGCCGACCACGATCCTTTGGCGCGAGGACACGCCGATCAAAACTCTCAAAGACCTTGAGGGAAAGTCGTTTGCGATCAGCCCCGGGCAGGCGCAGTGGTTTCTCATGCCGGCGTTCGCCCGTCTGAACAACATCGACTACAAAGCGATCAAGATCCAGGAGACCGCCGCGTCGCTCCAGCCCGCCGCGCTGGTGGCGAGGAAGGCGGATTTCATCGTGATGTTCCGCGCCTCCAACGACGAGGTCGCCGAGACGGCGGCGGCGAAGCAGGGGATCAAGCTCAAGCGCGTCTATATGAAGGACAACGGCCTCAACATCTATGGCAGCTCGCTGATCGTCAAAGAAGGCGACGTCAAGCGGCGTCCCGAGATGATCCGCGCCTACGTCGAAGGGACGATGGAGGGGTTGAAATACTCCCGCGACCATTTTGACGAGGCGTTGGCGATCATCCTCAAGCAGAAGCCCGAGCTTGACAAAGAGCTGACGCGAATCCAGCTCAAGAACGCCGTCGAGGAAGTTTTCATTCCGCCGGAATCATTGGAATCCGGTTTCGGCTACATGAAGCCCGACATCATGGAGAAAACGGTCGGCGTGACGAACGAGTTTTTCGACATCGGAAAAAAGGTCGCGGCCGGCGAAGTTTACACCAACCAGTTCATAAAGAAGTAACGCCCTGGGGTTTCAGCGTGGCGCTGCTGATCGTCGTCGAGGATGTGGGGCGGATTTTTCGCGGCGGCGCGAAGACGGTTTACGCTCTCGAGGGCGCCTCTTTTACGGTTCAAGAAGGGAGCTTCGTCTCCCTCGTCGGCCCGAGCGGCTGCGGCAAGAGCACGCTGCTGAAGATCGCTTCCGGTTTGTTGCCCGCCACCTCCGGCCGCGTGCTGGTCAACGGGAAGTCCGTGGACGGGCCGCTCGAAAACGTCGGGATGGTTTTTCAATCCCCCGTGCTCCTTAAATGGAGGTCGGTGCTCGGCAACGTGCTGCTCCCCGTCGAGTTCGCCAGGCTCGATCGGGGCGAATACGTTGAGAAAGCCAAGAGTCTGATCCGTCTGGTCGGACTTCAGGGCTTTGAAGAGATGCCTCCGTATGAGCTCTCCGGCGGGATGCAGCAGCGGGTGTCGCTCTGCCGGGCTCTGGTGACGGACCCGCAGATTCTCCTGATGGACGAGCCGTTCGGCGCGCTCGACGCGATGACGCGCGACGAATTGGATGTCGAACTGCTGAGAATCTGGGGCGAAAAAAAGATGACCGTGGTCTTCGTCACGCACAACATTCAGGAGGCGGTTTTTCTCTCGGACTCGGTCGTGGTCATGTCGCCGCGCCCCGGCAGGGTGATCCGGGAACTGGCCGTCGATCTGCCCAGGCCGCGCGCCATCGAGATGATGAGCTCTCCTGAGTTCGGCCGATACACTCTGGAGATCAGGAGCATGCTGGCTTCCGCCGGCGGAACACGGCCGCCGGCGGTCGGTTCGACGACATAAGGAAAATCAGAGGGTTATGGCACGAAAAAGAAGAATCACTTACAAGGCTGCCGGGGTCGATGTCGCCGCGGGGGAGCGTCTGGTCGGCCGCATCCGGCGGGCGGCGCGCAACACCGCGCGTCCCGGTTTGTTGGCGGGGATCGGCGGCTTCAGCGCCCTGTTCGACGTTGCGGCGCTCAAATATCGCCACCCGGTTTTGGTCTCGTCGACGGACGGCGTTGGGACCAAGCTCAAGGTCGCGCTCATGATGAACGTCCACGACACGGTCGGCATCGACCTCGTGGCGATGAGCGTCAACGATATCTTGAGCCAGGGGGCCGAGCCGCTTTTTTTTCTCGACTATTTCGTCTGCGGCAAGCTCGACGTCGATCTCGCCGCCTCCGTCGTTCGCGGCATCGCCGAGGGCTGCCGGCAGGCGGGCTGCGTGTTGATCGGCGGCGAGACTGCGGAACATCCCGGCGATTTCGCCGACGGTCAATATGATCTTGCTGGTTTTGCCGTGGGCGTCGTTGAGAAAGAAAAGATCCTCAATCCCTCCGCCATTGTGCCGGGGGATGTGCTGATCGGCCTTCCCTCCACCGGGCTTCACAGCAACGGCTACTCGCTGGCGCGCAAGGTGCTGCTCGATATCATGGGCTTGAGACTCGGCGACCGGATCGCCGAGCTGGGGCGGACGCTGGGCGAAGAGATGCTTGAGCCGACGCGGATCTATGCTAAGGTGATTCGCGCGCTGCTCAGCCATTATCCTCTCAAGGGGATCGCGCACATCACGGGCGGCGGAATGCCCGGCAATCTGCCGCGCGTTCTTCCCCCCGGGCGGCGCGCCTGGATCGCGCGGCGGAGTTGGAGCGTGCCGCCGATTTTTAAATTGATCCAGCGCTTCGGCGGCGTGACCCAGCCGGAGATGGACCGCACCTTCAACAACGGCCTGGGAATGATCCTGGTGGCGGGAAAGAAGGAGGCCGACGGAGTCGGCCGCGCGCTCGAAAAAATGGGCGAGAAATATTTTGTCATAGGCGAGATCCGAAAAGGAGAGAGAGGAGTTCGCCTGGTTTAGTGAGTAATGAGTAGTTGGGGTTGAAGATTATGGCGCGGCAGGTTTCTCTCGGCGTGCTGATCTCCGGGTCGGGCACGAATCTCCAGGCGATCATCGACGCCGTCGAGGCCAAGCGACTGGACGCGGCGATCCGCGTCGTCGTCAGCAACCGCGCGGATGCCTACGGCCTGGTGCGGGCGAAGAAGCACAATCTTCCCACCAAGACGCTCGATCACAAAAAATTTCCCAGCCGCGAGGCGTTCGACCAGGCGCTCGTCGAGATTCTCCAAGCGAGGAGCGTGGAGCTGGTGGTCCTGGCCGGCTTCATGCGGCTGCTCTCGCCGGTGTTGGTGAAAGCTTTCTCGAACCGGATCATGAACATTCACCCCTCGCTGCTGCCCTCCTTTCCCGGACTGCACGGGCAAAAGCAGGCGGTGGATTACGGCGTGCGCTTTTCGGGTTGCACGGTTCACTTCGTCAACGAGGAGTGCGATCAAGGACCGGTCATTATTCAGGCGATCGTGCCGGTCTTTCCGGAAGACACCGAGGAATCGCTCGGTGCGCGCATCCTCAAGCAAGAGCACCGCATCTATCCCAGGGCGATCCAGCTCTACGCGGAGGGCAGGCTCCGCGTCGTCGGGCGCAAGGTCTTGGTCGATGGCCTTGAGAAGGATGAAAGCCCGGTTCTCGTTCACCCTCCTTTAAGATGAAAAAGGCGCCGATCATCGTCTCGGCCTGCCTGCTGGGGAAGCGCTGCCGCTACAACGGGGAAGACCGGGCGCACGCCGGCGTGATCCGCTTCCTGCGCCGGAAGAAATACCTGGCCGTTTGTCCCGAGAAGCTTGCGGGTTGGGGAGTGCCGCGGCCGCCGGTCGAGTTTCACGGCGGCGGCGCGAGGGAAGTCGCGAGCGGAGGGGCCACAATCAAGGACAGTCGCGGAAGAAACCGAACGGCCGGCTTGATGAAGGGAGTGGCCAGGGCGCTCCGCCGGGCGCTCAAGCTTGACCCCAGCGAAGCGATCCTCAAAGAGAAAAGCCCCTCCTGCGGCGTGAAGCGGGTCTATCGCGACGGCAAGCTCAAGCGCGGCCAGGGTCTCTTCGCTTATTCGCTCAGGCGGAACGGCGTGAAGGTGCGCTCCGAGGAGAGCTTCGCGGGGAGATCGGGGAAACCGTGAAGCGCGCTACGGTCTTACTTCTCGCAAAGATCGCCGTCAGCCTCGGCTTGCTCGCGTTCTTTCTTTTCAAGCTCGACCTGCGCGATTTCTGGCGCGCCCTCGCCTCGGCGCATATCTCCTATCTGGTCGTCGGTTTCGTGGCATATTTTTGCAGCCAGCTCATCAGCTCGGTTCGGTGGGCGCTGCTCGCCCGCCTGCTCGGATTTGCGAACGCGCAAAAAGAGTTCACTGTTTTTTATCTGATCGGCATGTTCTTCAGCCTCTTCGCGCCGGGCACGGTGGGAGGCGACGTGGGACGGGTCGTCTACCTTTCCCGGACGGGCGACCAGGAGAAAGAGGGCCGGCGCGCCGGCGCGCTGGGTTTCGCCGCGATCTCCGTGTTGGCCGACCGGGCCGTGGGCATGGCCGTGCTTATATGGATCGGCGCCGTCGCGCTCGCCTCCGCCCCGCGCTATTCGGTTCCCGCAGCGATCCGTTATGTGACCTTCGCCCTGGCGTTGGGGTTTCTGTTGGCCTGGGCGTTGCTGCCGTTGCTCGGCCGGCTGTTGCAGAGCAAGGAGAATCCCGCATGGAAGAATTTGCGCCTGGCGCTCCAGACTTATCGGACCCGCCGGTCCGTTATCATCCAAACCATGCTCCTCTCGCTAATGATCCACGGCTTGCAATCGTGGATCCACGTCCTGATCGGTCGTGCGTTGGCCGCCGAGGTCCCGTGGTCCTACGCGTTGATCGTCTATCCGCTGGTGGGCACGTTCAGCGCGCTGCCGATCAGCTTGAACGGCATCGGCCTGCGCGAGGGGGGTTATCTGTTCTTGCTCGGCCAGATCGGCATCGGCTCGGAGAAGGCGATCGCCTTCAGCCTGCTCTGGTTTCTCGTCAGCGCGTTGAACAGCTCGATCGGCGGCCTGGTTTTCATCCTGCGTAGAAGCCCGAATTCCCCGCAGCAAGATCAGGTGAGGTAGCGAAGAAAAACGGTCGCGAGACCCAAGAAAGACAGAAAGCCGAAGACGTCGGTGAAAGCTGTGCCGACCACCGCCGAGCCGATGGCGGGATCGAAGTTGAGCCACTTGAGGGTGAGCGGGACCAAGGCGCCGAAGAGGCCCGCGATCAGTCCGAGGTTGATGATCATCGCCAGCGCCAGCACCAGCCCCAGGACGGGATTGCCCTTCCAGAGATAGGCGACCAGACAGATGATCCCGCCCGCGACCATCGCGATCACGAGATTAACCGACACTTCCTTGAGCACCGCGCCCCGGGCGGAGGAAAATTCCAACTCCCCCAGGGCGATCGCGCGGACGATTACCGTGATGGTCTGAGTCAGGCCGTTGCCGCCCATTCCGGCGACGACCGGCATAAACGTGGCGAGCGCGACGACCCGCTCGATCGTCCCTTCAAACATATGGACGACGGAAGCGGCGGTGAGCGCGGTCAGCAAATTTAGAAACATCCACGGCAAGCGCAGCTTCACGGAGCGGCTGGCGGGCGTGAAGACACGGTCCTCCTCCACCAGGCCGGCCATCTTGTACATGTCTTCGGTGGTTTCCTTGTCGATGATGTCGATGACGTCGTCCACCGTGATGATGCCTGCGAGGCGGCCGGCCGGGTCGACGATCGGCAAAGCGAGCAGCTCGTATTTGGAAACCAGCCGCGCCGCTTCCTCCTGGTCCATCATCGCGTCCGCCCGTATCGGGTCGACGATCATCATTTCACGCAGCTTGCGGTCCGGCGGGGCGATCACCAGATTGCGGATCGGCACCACGCCGATCAGCCGGCCGACGTCATCCACCACGTAGAGATAAAAAAAGGTCTCCAGCTCGCCGCGCTCGCGGATCTTGTCGATGGCGCCCTGCGCGGTGATGTTGGGAAGGACGGCGAGATAGTCGGTCGTCATGATGCGTCCGACGGCGCCCTCCGGATAGCCGATCAAGTGGCGAACGCTGGCGCGGAGGTCGGGATCGACCAACGCGAGGACTTTCTCCCGGCGCTCCTCCGGCAGGCTGTCGCTAAAGGTCACGGCGTCGTCCGGATCGGCCCGTGCGATCACGCGCGCCACCTTCTCGTCTTCGATCATCGAAAGGATATCCGGCAGCAGCTCCGGAGGAAGCTCCTTGAGCGTTTTTGCCGCCCGGCGCGCGGAAAACAGAACGTCGAAGAGAAAGCGCACCTCGTTCGGCTCAAGGCCTTTGAACAGCAGCGCGATGTCGGCGGGATGGCTCTTGCCGATCAGGCGCAGGACCCGGTCCGGTGTGCCGATGCGGATCATCTCGCGGACGTCTTCTTGGTTGAATGCCGGCGCCTTCATAAATTTGCCTGATCGGATCGCGCTTTTTCTCTTTCTTAACCGGTGCTGCCGTTATTTGCAATGTATTTTTCCGCTTTTGGCTCCCGCTTACAGGGGAGGGTGAAATCTGTTATGGTAGCCCTCGCCATCCTTCACCGGACAGGAGACGCTCATGGCTGAGAAGCGGTATTCTCTGCGGGCCTTAACAGCGACGGCCCTCGCCTCGTTCGTTCTTGCCGGCCTGATTTTCCATGGCCCTGCGGAGCGGCCGCTACTGGCCAACGTCTCGACGACGGGCGAGGGCCGTCCCGCTTCGTTCGCCACGATCGCCAAAAAGACCATGCCCGCCGTAGTCAACATCTCGACGACCATCCAGAGAGGGCCGCGCACCGGCTCGGGCGGGACCTTCGGCGGGCTGGACCCATTCGAAGACTTCTTTAACCGTTTCTTCGGCGAGACGCCGCCGCGCGAGACGCTCCAGCGGAGCCTCGGCTCCGGCATCATCATCAGCAAAGACGGCGAGATCGTGACTAATTACCACGTGGTCAGGAACGCCGAAGCCATCCGCGTCAAACTGGCGGACCAGACGGAGTACGACGCCAGGCTCGTCGGCAAGGACGAGAGAACCGATCTTGCCTTGGTCAAAATAACCAAGGTGGTGAACAATCTCCCCGTCGCGAAATGGGGAAGTTCGACCAATCTCGACGTGGGCGATTGGGTGGTCGCGATCGGCAATCCGTTCGGGCTGGAACAGACCGTGACCGCGGGGATCGTCAGCGCGAAGGGCCGGGTCATCGGCGCCGGTCCCTACGATCGATTCATCCAGACCGACGCTTCGATCAATCCGGGCAACAGCGGCGGCCCGCTGATCGACGTGCAGGGAGAAGTCGTCGGCGTCAACACCGCGATCTTCAGCCAAAGCGGCGGCAATGTCGGCATCGGTTTTGCCATTCCGGTGGATCTCGCGCGCAAGGTGGTGGACCAGTTGAGAAAGAACGGCCGCGTGGTGCGCGGCTGGCTGGGGATTCGCGTTCAAGACGCGACGCAGCAGGCCGGCTTTCCGCGCGGCGCAGTCGCCGCGCAGGTGACCGACGTGGCGGAGAATAGCCCGGCGGCGGCGGCGGGCATCAGGACGGGCGATGTGATCGTCGAGTTCAACGGCAAGCCGCTTCCCAAGGCCCACGACCTGCCCTCAATGGTCGCGGACAGCGCGCCCGGACAAAAAATTACGCTCAAGCTGATGCGCGACAAGCTCGAGCGCGCGGTGACGGTGCGGGTAAGCGAGTTTCCCGATGAGAGAGAGGTGTTGACGCAAGCGGACGGGAAAGAACCGGAGCTCGGGCTGCGCGTCCAAAAGGTGACTCCGGAGTTATCTCGGCGCCAGGGACTGAGCACCACCAAAGGAGTGATTGTCTCCGAGGTCCAGCAGGGCAGCCCGGCGGACCAGGCCGGGGTCGAGGTGGGCGACATCATCCGCGAGGTCAACCAGCGCCCGGTCAACAGCGTGAAAGATTTCGAGCAATCGGTGCGCCAGAGCAAGCGGGGCGACCGGCTGTTGTTGCTTGTGCAGCGAGGTGAGAATACAGTATTTTTCGCCTTGAAGCGAAAGAGCTAAGGTTCGACCCATCGACGCGGGCCACGGCCTCCGGTTCGACAAGCTCACCACCCTGAGCAAGGTCGAAGGGTGGCCCGTGGCCGCTGGCTCGGGGCGTCGCCTCAAAAGGAGGTCCTATGTTCGGACTCGGCATTCAAGAGTTGCTCATCATCCTGGTGATCGCGCTGGTCCTGTTCGGCCCGGGGAAGCTACCGCAGATCGGCAGCGGCTTGGGCAAAGCGATCCGCGATTTTAAGAAAGGGCTGAGCGGCGACGCGGCGGAGGGAGACAGCCAGGCCGGCGACGGCGCCAAAAAAGATAGTTCCAAGGAACTACCCAGATAGCCCCGCAACCGACAGCCGGCCCCGAGTCGCCGCCGGATCCATAACTCATACAACAAAGGAGCCTGTCCATGCGGTTTTTACCGAGAGATGAAAAATTTTATGATTTGTTCGAAAGCGGCGTGCAAAAGGTTCTTGAGGGGGCGGTGCAGCTGGAAGAGCTGATCACGGACTTCAACGACGTCGCGCTGCGCGCCAAGCGCATCAAAGACACGGAGCACGACGGGGACGTCGTCACGCATAATACGATCGAGATGCTCCATCTGACATTCATTACCCCGCTCGACCGCGAAGATATCCACGATCTCATCACCTCGCTCGACGACGTGCTCGACTACATCGAAGCGTGCGCGGAGCGAGTCAGCCTGTTTAAACTTGCGAAGACCACCGACGAGGCAAAACTCCTCGTGAGCATCCTGGTCAAGGCCGTGAGGCAGATCGAGCAGGCCGTATTTAAGCTCAGACGGCTCAAGGGCGCCGACTCCATCATGAATAATTGCGTCGAGATCAACCGGCTGGAAAATGAGGGCGACTACGTGGTTCGCACCGCCGTGGCCAAGCTGTTCGACTCGGAAACCAACCCGCTCGAAGTCATCAAATGGAAGGAAGTTTACGAAACGCTGGAGAATGCGATCGACCGGTGCGAGGACGTGGCGAACGTGATGGAAGGGATCGTTCTGAAGAATGCTTAAATAAATCTTCTCAGCGCCCTGCTAGGAGCTGCGGCACCCGTTCTTTTGGTTGGCGCCGACTAAAACGGTATAGAGAGAGAGCTTGGAGGGTTTGTAGATCGTATCGATTTTGAGTTCTGTCGCCTCGACGAAAGGTTTGAGTTTCAGGTTGGTGCGCCAGCCGAGCCGGCGCGTCACCGGATCGAGGATCTCCGTCAGAAAGCCCAGCGGCGGAAACGCGCTGGTGAAGTGATTGACGATCACGATTTTTCCTCCCGGCTTGCAGACCCGCTTAGCCTCCTGGATCATCCGGACGGGATCGGGCACGACCGTCACCACGTGAAAAGCCATCACGTAATCGAAGCTGTCGTCGGGAAACTCCAGGTGCATGGCATCCATCTCCATCACGCTCAGATGGCTCCATCCATGCTCCTGGATCTTGTCCTGGGCCCGTGCCAGCATGTCGGGAGCGAGGTCGATCCCCACGACTTCGCAGTGCGAGGGATACGCGGGAAAAGAGACGCCGGTTCCCGCGCCGACCTCCAACACGCGAGCGCTGCGCGGGATGTTCAGGGACTCGATGACGTGTCTTAGGCGGGAATAAAATATCTTGCCGAAAAACCTGTCGTAGAAAGGCGCGAACTCGGAGTAGAGCTTGCTCTCGTGTGCCTCGATCTCACCCATGTTTCAAACCTTGCGCCTTGATTGATCTCGGTTCGAGCGGGATCAGGCGACCGGGATTTTCCTGGTTAGCTTCATGGTATAAGAGGAGATGTCCTTCTTGCGGAAACGCCACTGTTTGCCCTTCTTAAAGGCCGGCAATATATTTTTCCGCGCGAATTCGTTGACCGTATCGGGGCTGAGATCCAGGATCACGGCAACGTCCCTACTGTTCAACAGTTCCTCTTCTCGTTCCAACATGACTCCCCCTAGTGACATGAGACCTCGCGACGATACAGGGCCTGTTTTTTAGCAAGTTGGCCGGAGTCTGTCAAGGCGGCGGCTTGCGTGCCGGCTCGCCAACGGATTACGGTTGCGCCCGGAGCCGAGTTTCTTTAGCATGGGGCTGCCGCGATGAAAAGAACGCTTAAAGTCCTGACCCTTGTGGGCGCCGGCGCTTTGCTGCTGTTTGCCGTCGCGCTTTTCATTTTCTACCGCCTCCTTCAAGTGGGCGAGTTTCGCCGCTTCTTGATCGCCGAATTCGAGCAGCGGACCGGGCTCAAGGTCACGGTCGGCGAGGCACGGGTCGAGGTCGGGCGGATGATGGGGGTGTCGTTTCGCGATTTTGTCTTGACCGAGCCCGAGAGCGACCGGCCTCTGATCGCCGCGCCGAAGGTTCTGGTCCGGGTGGCCTTTATGCCGCTGTTGCAGCGCAAGCTGCTGTTCCACGCCTTGCGCCTCTCGCAGCCGACGCTGCAGGTGGCTCGGGACAAAGAGGGAAGGATTCCCCTGGCCGAACTGATCGTGAACCTCCCTTTTCAGTCGAAAGAGGGCGCGCAGTTCTCTCTCGACCTGCGCGAGATCAGGATCGACAAGGGGAACATCGCCTTTACCGACTATCTCGGCGGCAGAGGACCGGTGGTGACCCGCTTCCGCGATATCGATCTGAACCTGCGCCGGGCGCGGGCCAGAGGACCGGGCGGCCTGGTTTTGCCGGGCAAGGGAAATGCGCCCGCGACCGAAACGGCACAGGCCGGACTAGACTTTCGCTGGAAAGCGATCGTTGCGCGCAACGGGCTCGAGGCCGATTTTGCGATGAACGGCAAGGCCCTCTTTTCCGGCAATTCCTTCGACCTGCGCGAAACCTGGCTCGACGTCGAGCTCAAGGCGGAATCCTTGCCGGCGGCGATGGTATGGGAATATTACCGACTGCCGCCGCTTGCGACGAGCGCGCGGGGAAAACTTGGCTACCGGATCCAATGGCAAGGACGGCTTTCCGAGAGGGCCCGGCTCTCAGGCGAGGTTCGTTTCCAGGGACTGGAAGTCGACGGTCGCGGCGTGTTCCCGGGCGTTCTGGCGCCCGGAGACGGCAAGATCGAGTTGTCGGCGGAATGGAAGCCGCAGGAGCTTCATCTCGAGCGATTGGACTTTCAGTCGAAGGGGCTGCGGCTCTCCGTTCAAGGCGTCGTGCGCGAGCCGGACGGCGGAGACCCGTATGTCGATTTACGTCTCACCACTCCGTTTATAGCGGTCGGGACGGCCCGTCAATATCTCCCGACGGCGATCCTCGATTCGCCACGGTTTCAAACTCTTGCCGCGGCCGTCACTCTGGGTGAAGTCCGGCTGGACTCCGCGAAGTTCACCGGCAGGTTGTCGGAGCTTCGGCAGTTGTCCGAACCCGGCAACGAACAACGGTTGTCGGTGAATGCGGAGTTTCGAGACGCGGGAGGGAGTCTTGCGGGAGAGTCCGCGCTGCCGCTGCGCGGCTTCAGCGGTCGGCTCGATCTGGAAAAAGGAACGCTCCATTACAGAAGCGTGAAGGGCACGGTCGGTCAGTCGCGCCTGGAGAAAATCGAGGGCAGCCACATCGGGATCTTCTCCAAGCGCGGCGCGCTCGACCTGCGCGTCGCCGGCGAAGTAGAGCTGGCGCAGTTGCCGGAGTTGGCAAAGCTCGGCATGCTCCCGTCGGCCCGGGAGTCCATAGGTTCTTCTCTCCGTGAGATAGGAGGAAAGGGGAAACTCAATCTGCGGCTCCAGACGGATTTCGTCGCCCGCACCCAAGTCCAGGGCGAGCTGGCGCTTGACGGCGCCCGGCTCAGCGTCGCCGACCTCTCTCTCACGCAGGTAAAGGGAAAGATCGTTGTGGCGACCGGCGAGCTTCGCGTCGAGCGCGCGACGGCGCTCTTCGCCGGATCGCCGATCCATCTCCGCGGGCTGGTCAAACTGGCCGGCGCAACGCCGGCGAGTTTCGATCTCACGATCGATTCTGCGGGCGTCAAAGCGGGCGAAGCGCTGCGCCTCCTGCTCGATCTGGACCCGGCATTGGGCGGTGGCACGGTGCGCGGCGCGCTGCGCTACCAGGGCTCCATCGCTTCCGCCGAACAGAGGAGAATCAGCGGCACGTTGGAGCTGGTCGGCGCTCAAGTGCCGCTCAAAGTCTTCGCCCAACCTCTGCGCGAAGTGTACGGGCGGGTCCGGGTGGACGGCAAAGCGATCGATCTTCAGAATATCAAAGGCCGGCTCGCGGGCTACCCTTTTTCCTTTAGCGGTCGATGGATGGCGGGGGACAGCCCGGAGTTGACGTTCGAGTTGGCCGCCCCGCAAATGGACATCGCCCATCTCCTGCCGAAGGGCGAGGGCGGGGACATGGACTGGTACGAGCGCTTTCGCGCCCGGGGAAAGATCGCCATTGACCGAGGACGCTACGCGAACTTTGTTTTCTCCGACCTCAAAACGGATCTGACCGTTGATCGGAAGACATGGCGGCTGGAAAACTTCTTCGCCCGCTCGGATGGAGGAACCGTGCGCGGCGGCGGCGCCTTTGTGGACGTCGAGGACAGGCCTCGGATCCTTGTTAGCCCCGATATTGAAGGCGTGCCGCTTAAGACGCTCCTCGGCTGGCTCGACGTCGAGCAAACGGATATCATCGGCAAGGCCTCCGTGAAGGGGACGTTCGAGCTTAACGGAGCGACGGGCGCGGAGCGCAAGCGCAGCGTCGACGGCGCGTTTCAACTGCGGATCGAGGACGGCATGGCGCGCCGCCTCCGGCTGCTCGTCCGCGTGATCAGCGTTCTCGATCTCACGCGCTGGTTCACTCTGAAAATGCCGGACCTCACCCAGGAGGGAATCCATTTTCGCAGCGTCACCGCCGACTTGAAAGCGCTCCAGGGCGTCTATGCGACGGAAAATCTCCTGGTGGACAGCGACGAGCTGAGAATCAGCGGCGCCGGGACGATGGATGGCCCCAAGGGGGAGCTGAATTTCGTCATCGCCGTGCGGCCGTTTCCCGGATTGGAAACCGCGGTGAATTACATCCCGCTGATCGGCCGCGGCCTGGCGGCGATCAAGAATTCTCTCCTGGTGGCGAGTTTCAACGTGCGCGGCCCGTTGGATGACCCGACCATCACGCCCGCGCCGCTGAGCACTTTGTCGGAGTTTTTTTTCGGCGCGCTGTCGATCCCTAAAACCCTGGTCGCTCCTGCGCCTGACGGCAAGAAATGACCCTCCGGATCACGCTTTACGGCAGAAAAGAGTGCTGCCTGTGCGACGACATGAAAAAGATCGTTGCGCAGGTAATTTCTGGAATTGCGGCCGAGGTGCAAGAGATCGACGTCGATTCCTTGCCCGATCTCCAGCAACAGTTCGGCGGCGAAGTGCCGGTCCTGTTCATCAACGGCCGCAAGGCGTTCAAGTATAGAGTCGAGGCGAAAGAGCTGAAAGAAAGAATTGGGAAAGAGCTGCGTCGGGGAAGGTAATCGAGCGGATCGAGCCCTGCAACCGCAGCGTTTCTTACTATCCGGCGTGTTAGAAGGAGGAGCCAAGAAGGGTCAGCAACGCCGCGGTGAGAACGGCCTTGATGTGCATCCACCGAGCAGAGATTACGCAATACGCTGAGGGCAAGATATGGGTTTGAGGGAACGGCTTGGCAGGAAGCTGAACCCCGAAGCCATCCCAGGATGGGCTTCCGGGATATATCAGAGGGCGGCCCAACTGGCCATTGATAGCTATTATGCCCCATTGGCCCAGGAAATCGTTGCTGAGCTGGGCTCTGGGAGAATCCTTGATGTGGGAACCGGTCCGGGCTACCTTCCCATAGAGATTGCGAAAAGGGCGCCATCAATCACCGTAGTGGGCATAGATGCCACCCGCAGGATGATCCAGCTCGCCCACCGGCAGGCTAGGGAGCAACGCTTGACCGGCAGGCTTTCTTTCCTGGTGGGAAATGCGTATTCCCTCATGTTTGAGGATCATTGCTTTGATATGGTTATCAGCACCGGAGTCCTCCATGCCTGGAAGGAGCCGGTGCGCGCCCTCGGAGAATGCTATAGAGTATTGAAGCCTGGCGGAGTGGCCTGGATTCTGGACCCGGCCCAAA
>Ga0156192_1060_pt1 | contig 23709 bp, 26 predicted proteins | sample RifCSPlowO2_12_FD_107845 | JGI IMG/M metagenome (GOLD analysis project Ga0156192, IMG submission 107845) | Deltaproteobacteria bacterium RIFCSPLOWO2_12_FULL_60_19
CACTTTGTCGCGAAAAATGTCGCGATTCCCGCATATCGGCCATTCGAGGCCACTTTGTCGCGAAAAATGTCGCGATTCCCGCATATCGGCCATTCGAGGCCAAGAATCGCGACATTCTGTCGGGATTGCTGTCGCGCTCATGATCGCAGGACCTTATACTTTGTCGCGGGTCCGGAGCCAACTATTCGAGTAACGGAGGAGCTGGTTAATCGCCTCTTGGAGTGGGCTTTCGATTCCGGGGCTTTTAAACTCGGCGACGACCAAGGGGATTCCGTTCACGAACAGAACCGCGTCCGGGATCACGTGCCCGCGCCCGCTCGTCAACTCGACCTTGAACTGGTTGATGACGAGAAAGTCGTTATTCCGGCAGTTTTCGAAATCGACGAACTTTACCGACTTTGGTCTTCCCTGGTCCCAATCCGGCAGCCCATCGGCCGCTGTTCCCTTGAGCAATAGCTCCGTCGCCGCCTGGTTGATCTCCATCAGCCGATGGCCGGCTGCCTGTTCCAGATCGCGTATCGCGCGCGCGATACGCGGGTCGTCGAGCCACGGCTTTCCGTCACGCAGGTTGATCTTATGCAGGGATCGTGCGAGGCGTCCCTTGAGCAATACTTCGCGCGAGCTAGCCCGCTCCGTAGATTCAGGCAGGTCCGGGTCGCCTTCGATCCACTCCCACCCCATCGCCTTGAGCTGTTCGCAGAAGGGCTTCTCGACGAGGTTGCGTTCCCACTCGATTTTCATAACGCAAGCGTCCCCTTGCACTTGGGATACCCCGCGCACCCCCAAAACTGCGACCCGGCCTGCGGCCCTTTACGGGCAGTGCGCAAGGTCATCGGCTGGCCGCACAAGGGACAGTTGGGCGCGCGAGCAGTTTTCTCGGTCTGATCCGTCCGATCGGTCTGATCTGTCGGATCCGTCCGATCCGACTGCGTCGCCCTTCTCCGCCGGGCCTCTAGCCGAGCGGCGGCGAGCCGTTCGCTGTAGCCGCCCTCGTCAACAAACTGTTTTTCCAGCGCTGCGATCTGGCGGTCGAGCAGGTAGTTCGCCTGGTGGATCAGGCAGATCAGCGTGTTCGCTGCCGTCTCTGCGTCGCTCTCCTCAATGAAAGGTCGGTAGCGGGCGTAGCCGTTTGTCTGATCGGTCCGATCCGTCTGATCAGGCGGCCTTCCGTCGCTTGCCGCAGCCAGCCCTCGCACCTCGCGGGCTTTCGGGTGATCTTTGCTCCATAGCGGCAGGCCGTGTTGTCGCAGGTAGTCTTCGTAGTCGAGCAGCAGCTCGTCGAGGCTGGCGCGGGCAACGCCGACCAGCCGCAGTTCCGTCTGACTGGAGGTGCCCGAGGCGCGGCTGCCTTCGGCGATGTTTTGCCGCCCGCTGCGCGCCGCCTGCACCATCTGATCCACCAGCCGCGTCCGCCGCGCGTCCAGGAACCGAGCACAGAACGCTACCGTGCCGTCGTAGATGATTTCGGTTACCTGGAACGACCGCAGGTTGCGATAGCCGCCATGTGGACGCAGCGTGGCTTGGCCGGCCGCTACACTGGATTTGCCCGATCCGTCCACTCGTCGCCTTCCCTGACTCACTTAGGCCCCTCGCCATCCATTATATTTTCCGGCACACGCACACGGTCAGTCATTCCTTTTTAGCTTCGACGCTCTCTCCGCCTAAGTCATTCGCGATCTCCCGAAATTGTTTGAGGGCGGCTTCGAGGTCTTCGACCTCTCGACGCGGTCTACGGGCCGCCCCTAGGTCCTGGCTCGGGGTCGTCCTGAGCGAGGCTGAGCGAGTCGAAGGACGATGATTTCTTGGGCGAGAACGTCGGGATCGGGGAGATTGTCGGAGTCTTCGAGGCTTTCGTCTCTGAGCCAGAAAATATCGAGGCTCGCCTTGTCGCGGTTGATGAGTTCTTCGTGAACGTAGGCTCGCGAGCGCATCGCGAAAAGACTCCCAACCCCTTTGGCTTCCAACTTGCTTAGCGACGCCGCTGCCTTTCTAGTGCACGTCGTTGTTGTCTTGAAAGACCAGGATTGGTTGGTTGTTGCGGTGGTGGCTGCGCCTGGATTGCTATATTTTGTTCGACGATTACCATCCTTCGCTTATCGTGGTTTTCAATGATTTTTGCCGCTGGTCCACCGCTGAACGTGATTTCGTTGACGTGAAGAATCGATAGAACAGCATCCTGTAGAGCCTCATTGTCTTCTAAGCGTCTGACGCGCAAACCTATAGATTGAAGTTCCGGATAGCGGATAGGGCGTCCGTGAGTGCGAAATCTATCGTACGATTGTGCAGAGCCAAACCACTCAGCGATTTGGGCCGCTTTTGTTCGGCGCTCATTTTCAGAGACATTCATGTCAGCATGCCGAAGCATGTGTCTCTCCAGCCAACTCGCCACGAGTTCCATAGAAAGCTGGATTGCTTGGTTGCAAAACTCGATTAGACCACCAGCATAAGACCGCAAAATCGGTGTCCACGCAGCAATGCTTGAGACATCTTGCTTGCATTGATCTTTCGCGCGCTCAAAATCGCGCAGAATGGCATGGGCCGGAGCAAAGCGGCTTCCCTCGGGAACTGGCACTAGAATCTGTGGATCTATCGGACCCAATTCCGAATGATCCCCCACAAGGATCTCATCGCAGCCCAGCGCTATCATTGTAGCGGCTGACTTTGCCTGGAGAGGAACTATAGCGCGGATATAATCAAATCGCGTCCGTAAATATTCAAGGATTTGTTCTGCCGCTTGCGGTGATCCACCTGGGCTATGAAGAACAAGGTCCAACTCTCGTTCTTGAACTCCGTAGCAACATTCCATGAAGCCGTGAACATCGGCACCCTCGACTGAATAGGTGATCCGATTATTTCGCTTCTGGAGCCACCCACTGGAATATGAAATGACAGCGCGGCCGGAAAGAGCCTTGAGGGCTTGGAGATATTTCTGTCGTATTCCGTCTAAATCGGGGCCAGCAGGAGCGCGTACTCGTGCGCTTTCATTTACCTCTTTGAGGATTTGGCCCCAGGTAGGCACAGGCAAATTGTGTTAGTAATTCGTCGAATACGCTATTCCGGCGTGTGTCTCACCGGCCATTACAGCGGCCCGGTAGGATCGCTCAACTGATTCGTAGATCTCTACGAGCTCGAGTGCGGTATCGCCTACAGTGGACTTCTGGGTCTTTAGGAGGCGATTAATTGGACCTAAAGTAGATTTTTTTGCTCTAGACTTATTCCGGGATTTTACTCTTTTTGCCATGTTTGTCCCCTTGATAAGCATCGGTGGGAGGTCAGGTTCCTTTAAAGTATTAAAGCAACATCCGTACCATTCGTCTACAGCAAAACGGTTGAGTCAGGTTTATACATTCTTGGCTTAATTCAGTCAATAGCCAGCTTGCGTCAAAGGTTTGACGAACCGGTGAAAGACAAACCAGCTTTTTGATGGAAGCTTGTTAAGGAAGCCAAAGCCGCACCCCGTTGAATTCCAATAGATTAATATTACGCCGCCCATTTGAGACCTTCCATACCCGCCGCGAAGTAGCCGTCGATGAGCTGCACGAACTTCTCGCGCCGGCCTTTGTGGAGTTGACTAATAATGGCGATGTTTTGGATCTGCTCGTCGGAGAATTCGCGGTGGGCGCGATCGATCTGCGTGAAGACGTTCCGGGCATCAATGAAGAGTATGCGGTCATCGGTCTTGCCCTTGTCAAAGAACCAGAGCGTGGCTGGCAGCGTGACGGTATAGAACATGTTCGAGGGCAGGGTCAACATTGCGTAGATGAGATTCTTCTCGATCAACGTCCGGCGGATGTCGGCCTCGGAGTGGCGGGCATCGGAAGCGGAGTTGGCCATAACAAGCGCGGCACGGCCCTTCGGTTTTAGAGAGGTGGCGAAGAGATTAATCCAGAGGTAATTTCCATTGGGGACAGTTTCCTTACCTTGCTCAGATTTCTTGGCCTTGGATTTCTTGCGCGGGATGCCGTAGGTATTGAAGCGCTTGTCCTTCTCCACGCTGCTAAAACTCACATCGTCCACGTTGAACGGTGGATTAGCGAGCACATAGTCGAAGGCGCCGAAACTCCCGAAAGCATCCTCGTAGTACGTGTTAGCTTTCTTGATCTCGCCGCGCAGACCGTTCACCGCGAGGTTCATCTTGGCGAGATTGATGGTTTCGAGCGTCTTCTCCTGCCCATAAACGTAAACGCCGCTGTCTGAGTCCTTCGACAATTCCTTGCGGTGCTCTTCGATGAAATGGACCGACTGCACGAACATGCCGCCCGAACCGCAAGCCGGGTCGAAGACCTTTCCCCCGTGCGGTTCGATCATCTCGACCATCAGCCGCACGACCGAGCGCGGCGTGAAAAACTCGCCGCCCTTTTGTCCCTCGCTTCTGGCGAACGCGGCGAGGAAATACTCGTAAATCTGCCCGAACAGATCGCCGTTGGTGTCCGTCGGGATGTTGGAGAAGTTCTTGAGCAGTTGGTTGGGAATGGTGCGCGTTTTCTGATCGCGGGTCAGCCGGAAGTATTCGTCTTTCGGTAAGACGCCATCGAGCTCGGGCTTGTATTCCTCGACCGCTTTCATCGCCTCCTTGAGCGCCTTGGCGATGTCCTTTTCTTCTGGAAGGTTCAGCAAATAGTCGTAGCGCGCGTGATCGGGCAGGTAGAAACCGCATTTTTCGATGGCGATCTCAGAAATCTTCTTTTCGCGACGTGTGCCCTTGAACTTTTGATATTCCGCGATGATGTCAGCTTCGTGGCGGCGATAATTGTTATCGGCAAACTTGAGAAAGATCAGACCCAGCACTGGCGTAGAATACTCGCTGGATTTTAGGTCGGAGTTCGCGCGGAGGTTGTCAGCGGCGCTCCACAGGTCGGCTTCGAGTTGCTTGAGTTCTTGTTTGGTCATTTTTCAATCACCACTTACTTACGTGGTGTTCCAGTTCTTCCCGTACGTCCCGTCCGATGTCTTCCGCGAATTCTACGCGATTTACAGGCAAAGGGGCAAGCGGAACTTAAATGGGGGCGATAGGGGTCACGCCGCAGCGATTAGCGGAGAGTCAGTGCGGCAGCTTGCTGTCCGGGCCTCTGCGGAAGCGGTCGGCGAGGGTCCGGTTTTCCGCCGCTTGAAAGCGGAGCACCTGGAGCAGACGCGCGGCGCGCTCGGGCAGCGACTTTGCCTCCAGGAGGCTCTGGCGCTCCAGCGTAGACACGTCCAGAGAGGCGCAAAAGAGATTTAGCCATGTCTCTCCATCCAACGAAGCATCGTCAAGCGCCTTGATAAGCTCCGGGGCTCTCTCGCCCACGGTTTCGCGCGCCAACTCGGCCACTTCCGTTTTCAGCGATTCGAAATAGCTCGGCTCAAGCGCGGCCATCTCCTCTCTCAAAACGACCCTGGCGCGGCGGTAAGGCGTCTGCTCCAAAATGTGTTCTTGAATTTCGTACTCCCTCACGCCGTGGAGCAGGATATTAAACCGCCCGTCGGGCAGCGGCGTCACGCCGGCGATGCTGCCCAGGCAGCCGACCGCATAGATATCGGGATTTTGGTAATAGTCTTTTTCCCAATCGCCGCGCAGCAGCGCCATGCCGATCAGTCGCTCCTTTTCCAGCGCGTCGCGCACCATCTGCCGGTAGCGCTGCTCGAAGATGTGCAACGGAAGCTGCATTTTCGGGAAGAAGACGACGTTGGGCAGCGGAAATACTGGGATGACGATCGCCCGGTCTGAGATAGCTATTTTGTCCGTCATGCGCGCACCGATTCGACATCTCCCTAGCACAAAAGCCGCGGCCGCTTCAACGCGAACTTGCCTTGACCTGCCTTCCGATCTATGCCATTTTGCGACGTGAGCCGCGACCCCACGGAGATTCCCCTGTTCCAACACAGACAAACAAGCGCGCCGTTACCTTCGTTCGCACGCGACCCAGCCAAGGACCTTGAGCCGCCGGCCGACTGGATCGATCCCTCGGCCTGCGTGGCCGCCGAGCTGGCGCTCGTGGAGCAGACGCTGGTGCGCTCGATCCGGTCCGTGGAGCCGGCGTTGACGGAGATCGCTTCTCATCTCATCTGCGGCGGCGGCAAGCGCGTGCGCCCGATGGTCACGCTGCTCGCCTACAAGGCGTTCGGCGGCGCGAAGACGCAGGATATCGTCGATATCGCAACCGCCATCGAGCTGATCCACACCGCCACCCTGCTGCACGACGACATCATCGACGGAGCCGAAACGCGGCGCGGAAAAGAATCGGCCTACAAAAAATTCGGCCTCAAGAATACTCTCGTGGCGGGAGATTTCCTGTTCATCAAGGCCTTCGAGTTCGCGGGGAAATTCGACGACACCATCGTCCAGTGGACGGCCGACGCCTGCACGCAGCTTACCGAAGGCGAGGTTCTGCAAGGATCGTTCAATCGCAACGCCGCGGTCACCGTCGCCGACTATATCGAAATCGTCAGGCGAAAAACCGCCTCTCTCTTTGAGACCGGCGCCAAGATCGGGGCGTATCTCGCGGGCGGCAGCTCGGCGTTGGTGGAGACCGCGCGGGATTACGGGCTGAACCTCGGAATCGCCTTTCAGATCGTCGACGATATCCTGGACGTGGTCGGGCACAAAGAGCTTTTAGGAAAACCGACGGGCATCGACCTACGCGACGGCAACCCTTCGCTGCCGATCATTCTCGCCCTGAAAGGCCGGGAGAAAGCGGTAGCCGAGGCTTTTCAGTCGGGACATCCGACGGACGAGAAGATCCGGGAAGCGCTCGAGGCCATGGGCCGAGGCGCGGCGATCCAGCAGGCTAAAAAACTCTCTCGAACCTACGCCGAACAGACGCTCGCCGCCGCCGTCCAACTTCCCCCATCCGTCTACTCGAACGGGCTGAGGAGCCTGATCGAGCTGATCATCGATCGCGATTTCTGATTTTTTCAAGACTCCGCCTTGAACCTCATGGATTCATCTCCATCTCAATGCTCTACCTATGTCCGCGGACTGTTCGACCGCATCGCGGGCCGCTACGATCTGCTCAACCGGGTGATCAGCCTTCGTCTCGACGCACACTGGCGGCAAAAAGCGGTTGCAGCCGCGCTTAAGGGCGACGAGAAGCTGGTTCTCGACCTCGGCACCGGCACGGGAGACCTCGCGTTCATGGCCGGCCGGGCTCTAGGCGAGCGCGGAAAAATCATCGGAATCGACTTCGCGCTCGAGATGCTGCGGCTGGCGAACGCCAAGAAGCGGAACGACCGGCAGGGACAAAAAACGATATTCCTGCAAGCCAGCGCGTTGTCCGCGCCCTTTAGAGATCGCACCTTCGACGCGGCGCTCACCGCCTTTGTGCTCCGCAACGTTGCCGATCTGCCGCTCTTCTTCGCCGAAGCGCACCGCGTCTTAAAGCCGGGCGGAAAGCTCGTCTCGTTGGATATGTTTCCCCCCGCCGGTTCCCCGTTCTCCGCGCTCTACTCGATCTACTTTTATCATCTGGTCCCCTGGCTCGGGGCTTGCCTCGCGCGGGATCGAGCGGCGTATCAATACCTTTCGGATTCCGTCAGGACGTTCCATCGCCCGGAGGCGGTTGCGGAGATGATCCGGCAGGCGGGATTCAAAACCGTTTCGATCGGTCGATTCTTGCAGGGCGCCGTCTGCATGCACGTCGCGGAAAAGGCTCAAGCATGACGGAGATCGCGCTGCTCTTTCCGGCGACGTTTCTCCTCTTCGTGCAGCAGGTCGCGGTCGGCGGCCTGTTCGCGCTCGCCGCCACGCCGTTTCACGAGTTCGACAGGGCGTTTTACAAGTCCACCGGCGGCGTGCTCTTCGTGATCGGCGCCCTCGGCCTATTGGGAAAAATAGAACTCTACCGCAAGCGCTTCGCCGCCGGTCTCGACGGCGGCGATGTCGCCGAGGCGCTGCTCTACGTCGTCTTCATCGCCGCATTCGCGCTCTATCTCTATTCGCTCTGGGGGGAACGGATCGCGTTCCGCGCCCGGACATTTGCCGCCGCTCTTTTGACCGGAATCGCCGGCCTGGTTTTCAGCGCGCAGAGTTTTCACCCCGCGCCGGCCTGGTCGATCGAGGCTTTCGTCTATCCGGTGAGTTTCCTCTTGTCCGCTCTGCTCCTGGGCGGCGTCACGGTCGGGATGCTGCTCGGCCACTGGTACCTGATCGACACCGGCCAGACGATCGAGCCTTTTGTGCGCATCTTTAAGTTTTTTGTCTTCTCCCTTGCCGCGCAGACTCTGTTTTTCCTCTGTTTCCCTCCGATTCTCTATTATTTGGGAAGCCCGGGATCGGCGGCGAACCTTACGGAGCTTTGGAACAGCCACTCGCTCCTGTTGACGATGCGCCTGCTCATCACACAGGTAGGATCGCTGGTGCTATCGGGGATGATATGGCGGACGCTCAAGATACCACACACGATGGCGGCGACGGGTCTCCTCTATATCGCTCTGCTAGGAGTTTTTGTCGGGGAGATTCTCGGACGGCGGATCCTGGCCCTCACTTCCCTGCCCTTCTGAATTCGGGCCGGGGTCAGGCGGGGGAACCATAGAGAACACTTTGATTTTGCTGATCCGCAGTCCTTTCGAGGTCCACGTCAGATCGTACCCGACCTCCATCCCTTCCTTAAGCTCGCCGGGCTTCTTCACGTCGCCCAAGAGAATCACCATCTCATAGGAGAACGGCACCTCGTGGCCGCCCTCGGTCCGCACGAACCCCATATTATTCGTCGGAAAGAGCTTGGTGATGACCCCGTGATGGAACAGGTCCGGTGGCGGCGGGACCTCTGGAGTTGGCGATGAGTCGCTCACAGTGGAGATTTAAAACCCGCCGGCAGGAAAGGTCAAGGCTTGGCTTTGAGCCTTTTGCTTTCGAAGTGCTTCTTATAACCGCCGGCCGCGGCGGCGACCAGGTGGCCCATCTTCGGGTGCTCGGGCTCGAGATCGGGCGCGAGCCCCGCTTCGCGCAGCGCCTCGCTGCACACCGGGCCGATCGATCCGAGAACGACTCCTCGAAGGGATTGGCGCAGCGCCTCTTCCTGCCCCGCAGAGGCCGCCACTTGAAACAGATGGCGGATCTGCACCGCGTTGGTGAAGAGCGCGATCTCCGCGCGGCCGGCCTGGATCTCTTGAATCGCGGCGCTGAGCGGACCGACATCTTCGGGCAGCGCCCAACGATAGACCGGAACGGCGAACACCTCGGCCCCCAGGGCTCGTAAGCCGGCGATCAATTCGACGTTGGTCACGCCATATTCCTGGAGGGCGATGCGCTTTCCTTGAAGCGCGCCGAATTGGCGGAGCGTGCTCAAAATCTCTTTCCAGGTGTTGGGCTCGGGGATCGTGAGGCTCGGCTGCAAGCCGATCTCTTTCAACGCCGCGACCGGCTTCGGCCCCCGCGCCACCAGGATCGCCCGCTTGAGCGCTTCGGCCACGTCCGTGCCGGCATAGGTCGTGGCGAGGGCTTGCAGCAGTGTTCGCGTGCCGACGCCGGTGAGCAGAATGACGATGTCAACCTGCCCCGCCTGGAGCCGGCGCATGAATTCGAAGGCGGCGCTGTTTTCCGAGAGCGGGATCTCGCGCATCGCCGGGGCGAGGAGAGCCTTGCCACCGTAGCGCTGGATGAGTTCGGCCATCTCACGGCTGCGCCGGCTCTCGAAGCTGGCTACGGTGAGGCCGTCAAAGCTCGGTCGGGATGTCTGCTCCATCGTGCGAATCTTCCCGGCCGGCGATGTTTCGACCGTAGGCGGCAAACCAGTTTAGCTCGCGCTCCAGCCGGACGACTTCCCCCACCACGACGATGACGGGAGGGCCAAGCGACCCAGCCTTCTCCGCAATATCCGACAGCGTCCCGACAATAACCTCTTGCCGCTCGGTCGTGCCGCAACGGATGAGAGCGGCCGGAGTCTCCGGCGAACGGCCGTGCTGGATGAGCTGCGAGACGATCCTGGGCAGGTTCTTGAGACCCATCAGGATCACCAGAGTATCGACGGCAGTCGCCAGGCGGGACCAATCCACCGGCGAACGTCCCTTGGACGCCTCGTGTCCGGTGACGACGGCGAAGGAAGAGGAAAGTTTGCGATGCGTCAGCGGGATGCCGGCGTAGGCCGGCACGGCGATCGCCGAGCTGACGCCGGGAACGATTTCGAACGGAATTCCCGCGGCGGCCAGCGCCTCGGCCTCTTCTCCTCCCCGGCCGAAGACGAACGGATCGCCTCCTTTGAGCCTGACGACCCGATGACCGCGGCGCGCATGCGAGATGAGAAGCTCGTTGATCTCCTCTTGCGGGAGGGTGTGGTGGCCGGAAGCCTTCCCGACGAAGATCCGGCGCGACTGAGGGGAAAACTCGTCCAGCAACTCAGGGTTGACCAGACGGTCGTAGACCACCACGCCGGCTCGCCGGATGAGATCGAGCCCGCGCACCGTGAGGAGGCCGGGATCGCCCGGTCCCGCTCCGACCAGATATACCGTGCCGATATTCATCTCTAAGAGCCCAGTCTGTCGCGCAGATAGCGCTTCGCCCCTTCGATATCGCCCCGGCGGATCAAGTTGCGCAGGTCGCCGCTCAGCGCGCGCTCCCAACTCTCCGGCCCGGCGAACAGCCCCTGCTCCCGCAGCTCCTGGCGGACCTCGGCGGCGATTCTCGCCAGCGCGGCATACTCCTCCGTGAAATACAGTTCAAGCTCTTGGCGAATCGCCTTCGACAACGCAGGGCTTGCGCCCCCGGTGGCGACCGCCACCGTAAGACCGTCGCGATGGAGCACCGAAGGGAGTATGAAGTCGCATTGCGCGGGATCGTCGGCCGCATTCATCAAGACTCCCAGCTTGTCCGCTTCCCGCCTGACCGCCGCCGTGACCGCGGCGTCGTCCGTCGCGACGAACGCAAACTGAAAACCGACCAGATCGCCCGGCCGATAGGGGCGCGCCACGCGACCGATTTTGCTTGTCTCCGCCAGGATGCCGAGCTGCTCCGTGATCGTATGGCTTATCACCGTAACATTAGCCCCGGCGCGGAGCAATCCTTCCACTTTACGCCGGGCCACCGCGCCGCCGCCGATCACGACGCAGCGCCGCCCCTTCAGCTCAACGAAGATCGGATAATAGGCCATCTTTATTTTCCGGATTGGGCAAGATCTCCCAAAGCACCCCGTTGTATCTGTCCAGCGAACGGACGACATCGGGAACAAACAGCCGGCTCCCCAGCAAGCCCAGATCGACCGCCCACGCTCCGCGGCGGATCTCTTCGCGATAGAGCTCGGCCGCCACGCGCGCTACGAGAGCTTCGAAGGAGGCCTCGCTGGATTCACTGAGGACCGCCAGACTCACCCGTTCGATCCGCGTGGCCGGTCGGGCGGGATTCGCGATGAGCCGCACGCGCAAAGATACTGTTTGTTTGTTCATAGAGCTAGCTGTCGATAAGCGCCGTCGTAAGGGACGGAAATCCATAACCGGGTCTTTACAGTATAAATCGGATCAATAACTGCTCGGCGCCGCAACTTCCGCTTTGACGTGGAGTCCGCACTCCTTGGTCTCGGGATTTTCCCACCACCATCTCCCCGCGCGGATATCTTCCCAGGGTTTGACGGCCCGGGTGCAAGGGGCGCAGCCGATGCTGGGATAGCCCTGGTCGTGGAGCGCGTTGTAGGGGACTTTATGCTCCCCGATGTAATCCCACACCTGTTTCTGGCTCCAGTCGACCAGCGGGTTGATTTTGGCGATGCCGCCGTGGCTCCGGTCGATCTCGACTTTGCGCACTTCGGTGCGGGTCGCGGCCTGTTCCCGGCGCAATCCGGTCATCCAGGCGTCGAGATTTTTAAGCGCGCGGTTGAGCGGCTCGATCTTTCGGATGCCGCAGCAAAGTTTGCGGGACTCTATCGACTTGTAAAACAGGTTCAATCCTTGTTCTCCAACCATTTTCTCGACGGCGCTCGCCTCCGGGAAATACACCTCGACTTCGATCCCATACCGCTGGCGCAGCGCATCCATACAGTCGTAGGTCTCCTGATTCAAGCGGCCGGTGTCCAGCGTAAAGACCCGGAAGTTCGGGCCTTGCAGACGGTGCAGCATGTCGATCAGCACCGACTCCTCGGCCTGGAACGAGCAGGCCAGCGCAATCTTGCGCGGGAAAGCGCCGACCGCCCATTGAAGGAGTTCCGGCGCCGTCAAACTCTCCAGCGCCTCACCATCCCGCCGCCGATCATAGTTGCCTTGTACCAAAGACATCACTAGTCTCCTTTCCTGCCTCAACTGGCCGCTCTCCGATTGCCGTTACCGGTTCCTTTGTCCAGGTTCGCAAGCAGCGCCGCCACGTTAAAACGTCCGGCCGCCTTTATCCGCACGCTGAAGCGCTTCCTTGGATCTTCCGACTCGCGCTCGAGAACAAAATCCGCGTTTCCGTAAAGCGCATGCGCAGCCGTTTCCAGATCGGCCTTCAGGGCTTTGAAGGTGGCTTCGCTGTTCGGCGCGCTTAACCGGTCGTTGATCAGCACCAGCGCCTCGTCCGCGCGGAACCTGACCTTGCCCTCCAAAGAGGACGCCTCCTCGATCCGCCGGCAGTTCTCCAGCGCCGCCTTCAACACCCGCCGAAGCTTTTCGCCGTTGTTCCCCTGCAGCGGCTGCTTCCGGTTGTACAGCAGCCCCCAGCGGTTTCCCGTGTTGTCCATGGCGACATTCGCCTCGTGGGCGATCAGCAGGATTCCCGGTCCGGCCTCTACGTGGGCGTAATCGGCGATGTCGTAATATTCCCCGTCGGCCGCCTGGATCCACGCGTTGAACAGCAGAACGAACGCCTCCGGCGAGACGGCGCCGGGCTCCTCAACGAAAAACTTGACGTTGATCTTTTGCAAGTCCATGCAGGCCGCCGTTAACCCTCGCCCTGATTCGCCGCCTGGCCGCCGGCCGGGCTTGCGACTCTCAACGCGCTCAGCTTGTTGTAGCAACTGTGCGCGGCGTCGATGAAAAGCTGCGCTTCCTGCAAGAGCCTCAGCGCACCGTCCTGCTTCATTCCGTTCTGCTGCTGCAGCGTCTCTTTCGCCTTGAAGAGATAGTCGGCGAACTTGCCGCCGGCATATTTGTCGTAAAACAGCTCGGTGTCGCAGAACCGTTTCCGGAACTCGGTCAAAACGATCGCTTCGTCGTTCGAGACGTCGTAGAGCTGCGTTTTGACCAGCGCCTGAGCAGCCTGAACCATCGCGGCGTAAGCCGTCATCACCGCCTTTCGCAAATCGCCCGCGTCGAAATAGACTTGCGCCTCGAACAGCTCCCGCTCGCTCGCGGCCAGCGTAAACTGCGCCTGGGAAACCACCTCCCCGGCGCATTCGCCCACTCCCATGTCGGTCAGAGTAAACTCACGCGGATCGCCCCAATCCCGGTAGAAAGAGGCGTCGACGGCGTGCGCCGGCACCTGGGTAAGATCTTCGAGCATCGCCTTGGTCTCTTTCTTCCCGATCCGGCCGACGAAATCCTGAAAACTCTCGCTCTTCTTCCGCTCTTTGATGTAGCGGTCGGTCACCCGCAGCACCACTTCCGGGATGCGCTTGGAGGGCACCGCGCCGATCGCAAGTCCATACGCTCCCGCGTTGTCGTTAAATTTTCCGCCTAACATGACCTGAAAGTGCGGCACGGCATAGCCGTTGATATTTCGATTGATCCCGTAGAAGCCGATATCGGCGATGTGGTGCTGGCCGCAGGAATTAAAGCATCCGCTCACTTTGATCCGCAGATCTTTCACCGCGGCGTCGAGCTCGAAGCTCTTCTCGCTCAACCGGCTGCGCAATTCTTTCGCGAGCCCTCTGGACGATGCGATCCCCAACTTGCAGGTATCGGTTCCGGGGCAGGCCGTGACATCCACGATCGTCCCGGCGTTGGCCTCCCCCAGACCGATCTGCCGCAACGCTTCGTAAAGCGCGGGCAGGTCGGCTTCGCTCACCCAGCGAAGCACGATATTTTGCTCGACCGTGGTGCGGATCGTGTCCTTGACAAAACGCCGGGCGATGTCGGCCAGGCCGCGCAACTGACCCGCCGTAATATCTCCCAGCGGAAGCGTGACCGTCGCGACCGCGTAGCCCGGCTGGCGTTGACGATAGACGTTGGTCGCATGCCAGGCGTCGAAGCCCCGCGGCCGCTCCCCACCATTTAAACTCGCCGCCGGCTTGAGCGGCGTCTCGCGGTACTGCCTCACCGTCGAGAGATAGTCGCGCCAGCGTGGATCGGGCTCCAGCTTTGCCCGCTCTTCGAGCACCAGTCTGCGGAACTCTTCGATGCCGAGATTCGCGATCAGGAATTTGACTCTCGCGCGCGCCCGGTTGCGTTTCTCGCCCAGGCGGGCAAACACCCGCGAGATCGCCTGCGCCAGCGGCAGAAGCTCCTCTTCCGGAAGGAAACTTTCAAAGAGCTGTGCTTTATACGGGACAGCGCCGAGGCCGCCTCCGACGTAAAACTCAAACCCGCGTCGTTCCTGCCCGTCCACCACGGCCGTTTTCGCGATGGCGCCCATATCGTGCATGGTGGTCAAGCCGCACGGGTGCTGCTTGCATCCGGAAAAGGCTACTTTGAACTTGCGGCCGAAATCCTGAGTATCGGGATGGCCCAACAGAAAGTTGGAGCAAGCGATCGCATACGGCGTGACGTCGAACGTTTCGTCCCGGCACACTCCCGCCAACGGGCACGCGGTGACGTTACGGACAACGTTGCCGCACGCCTCTCTCGTCGTGATGCCGACCGCCGCCAAACGGCGCATCAGAGTCGGCGTATCGTCGATATGGACGAAATGGTACTGGATATCCTGGCGGGTCGTGACGTGAGAGATCGCGTCCGAATATTCTTCGGAAAGATCGGCCAACGCTTCCATCTGCTCCGGATTCAACCCGCCGAACGGGATCTTGATGCGCAACATTCCCGGAGCGTCCCAGACGGTTTCCGGCCCCTTGGTAAGCCCGCCGGACGGCAGCTTAAGTTTTTGAACCTTCTGCCCGTCATGTCTCTGCCCGTTGTCGTAGCGTTGCCCGTAGACGCCGCGACGCAAACGCGTTTCGGCGAAGACCCGCTCGTCGAGCTTCCCCTGCTTGCGGAGTTCAATCTGGGTTTCGAAGATGTCGATCTCCCGGGCGAGATCGGGCGCCATCCGCGACTTCAGTTTCTCTTTCCAGTCAAGCGATTGAGCCATAGGCCTACCTTCTCATTTTGTCCGTCGGCCGTTAAAATAATCATTTCCGATTGAAATTATCGGTTATTATGCCAAAAAAAAGGTCCGGGCTGGACTCTAGCAAATATCGCCGTGGGTCTTCATTAAATTGTTTATAGTATTTCCACGTTTAAAAGTCAACATTCTTTCCTGCGACCTACAGCGGATGCTTTTGACCCGCAATGCGTCCCTGAAGCTCCATCAGGCCGTCCAAAACCGCCTCCGGCCTCGGCGGGCAACCGGGAACGTAGACATCGACCGGCACGATCCGATCGATCCCTTGCACCGTCGCATAGTTATCGTAGAATCCGCCGCTGGCCGCGCAGGCGCCAAAGGCCATGACCCATTTGGGCTCCCCCATCTGCGCGTAAACCCGACTGAGAACGGGCGCGAGTTTGTGGTTTACTGTGCCGATCACCATAAGAAGATCGGCCTGTCGCGGACTGAACCGGGGCAACAGAGCGCCGAAACGATCGATATCGTAGGGCGACATCGAGAGAGACATGTACTCCATGGCACAGCAGGCGGTGGCAAACGGGTAGGGAAAGATGGAATACTTGCGCGCCCAGCCGACCGCTTTGTCGAGCCGGGTCAACACCACGCTGTCCGCTAGTAGACGATCTTCGCTCCGGTTTCCCGCCATACGGATCACCCTACTCCACCATTCTATAGGTTAGCCGCCGTAGAAAATCAATTGTTCCATCTATTTCAGTGCTTGACAAGCCGAGGGCGTCGTTCTAGCTTACTACCACCGGGGGAGCTGAAATGAACTCAAAAAAGATTCTGGTCGTTGAAGACAACGAAGACACCCGCGAAATTCTCCTCTACCGGCTGAGAAGCATGGGCAGTTACGAGGTTCTCCTGGCCTCAAACGGCAAGGAGGCGCTCGAAATGGCGGCGCGCGCGCGCCCCGACCTGATCATCATGGATCTAAAAATGCCGGTAATGGACGGCTGGGATGCCACAAAGGAGCTTCGCCGAACGGAATGGGGGAAGGACTTGCCCGTTATTGCCTTGACCGCGCAGGCTATGGAGCGCGACGAACAGAAGGCCCTCGATGCCGGCTGCAGCGACTACATCGCCAAACCCATTCTCGACTACGCGATCCTCAGAAAAAAAATCGAAAAATTTCTCGGCGACAACCGCCAGAGCTGACAGAGCGGAGCTTGGCAGCCGGGCCCGCCGTCAACGCTTGACTACGTTGACGGCCTGCGGCCCTTTTTCCCCCTGGGTGATGTCGAATTCAACCGCCTGACCTTCATTGAGCGTTTTAAAGCCGTCGCCCTGAATCGCCGAGTAGTGGACGAAAACATCCCCTCCTTCCTCCTTCTCGATAAAACCGTATCCTTTCGAGTTGTTAAACCACTTTACCTTCCCCGTTGCCATTCTTTCTACCTCCCCGCCCACCTGTTGAACAAGCGAGCTGCTAACACTTAGCGGTGCGACATTAGATAAAGGAGCGGGCCTTTGTCAAGAAAAAAATCCTGACCTCGACTACCGCCGTAATCAATTCGCGCGCTTCCCGACTCCACGTAACGAAGTCCGGCTATCGCTTCCGACTCGAACCAAACAAGCCGCGCGGGCGTCAATATTATGACGCGCCACACGAAACCTTGTCCCCTCTGGCCTGACGGAGACTTCATACAGCCCGGATGCCATATTTTTAGGCAACGTCTAACTTATTTGAATTTCAATGGATTCGCACTGCTATCTCGTACTTGCAAACAGCCGTCAGAAATCTATATTGACATCCCGCTCGTTTTAAAATATATTGCAGTCACAGTTAGTCAAACAAAGCTAAATAGAATCACGAATATCCACGGCGCTGAACAGCATGGCGATCTATACTCATCTCACCAAGAAGGAAGTTGCCAAGACCGCTGAAGAGTTCGGTCTGGGGGATCTAGTCTCCTTCACCGGCATTCGAAACGGCTCGGTGAACACTCATTACCTCCTGGAGACTAAACGGGGCCGCTTCTTCCTGAAAATCGACGAGATCAAAAGCGAAGTTGAGGTCAAACAAGAGCTTGAGTTGCTTTTCTACCTTCGAAAACAGGGTTTTTCCTGTCTCCAGCCGCTCCGCAGCAAGAAGGGGCGTTACTACCACGATTTTCACGGCAAATATCTCTCAGTGAGCAAATACGTCGAAGGCGTCGAGCTGCCGGCGGAAAAACTGACTCCGGCCCACATCGAAATTGCCGGGCACACCCTCGCAGATCTCCACCTTATCGGCAGAGGTTACAAGAAGGGAATCGACAATCGATTCGGCTTCACAAAAATCTTGTCGATGTACCGGGACGTGCGAGCGCAGATCCCCTCCCACCTCAAGCATATCGTGCGGGTGCTGGATGACGAGGTCGTTTACCTCGAAAACTATCTGGACAACAATCTTCCCAAAGGCATCATCCACGGGGATCTCTTTCCGGACAACGTCAAGTTCAAAGGCTCGCGGCTGGTCGGAATTGTGGATTTCGAAGCGGCTTGTCGGGGGAAGTTGATTTACGACCTGGCGACCGCCGTAAACGCTTTCTGTTACCTGGGCGGGCGCTACCGGATCGAGCGGTTCGAGCCGCTTATTACCGGTTATGAGAGGCTAAGGCCGTTATCCCTCCCCGAGTGGGACTCGTTCCCCAACGAACTGCGCTTCTCGGCGCTCAGGTTCACCATCACGAGGATCAAGGACTTTTATCTCAGGAAGGTGGACGAAAGCCAAAGAACCTATAAGGATTTTAAGGAATTCTTCGACCGGCTACTGATCCTGCGCCGGGAAAAAGACGGTGGAATGGAGGAAATCCTCCTGGCGATGGCCACCGGCTACGACTATCGCAAGTACCAGAAGTCCAAGCCCTCTAAATAGATCTCCTGCCCCTGTCCTCATGCTTGTCCCGCGGTGCGGCTCTTAAAAGGGGCCCCGAGTCGGCGAATCTTTATCAGGGTATCCTGCCGAATGAGTCGAATCAGTCCCAAAAAGGTCAGTAACACTCCGAGGAAGAAGAAAAGCCTTCCGCCCGTAACAACTACGTAATAAAAGTCCGTTTTGACCCGGGCGGCGTTGTATTTCTCACGGTCCTCGTTGATACGCCGCAACACCTCCTCATTTTTCTGGCGATCCAGCTGTTGAAAGTGACGATAACTCTCCTCAAGCCCGGTGCCCGCCGTCTTGGACAACAAGCCCTGGAATTTGGCTATCTGAACAGCGCCGATTATCCAATTTCCCAAACCCAACGATAGAAACAGAACCCCGGCGACAAGGAGATTGCTGGAATAGAAATCGCGAACTTTCATGGCTTTCGACTAGAATAACCGATCCCCGCCAAAAGTTCAATTTCACCGCGCCGCCAGCTCCAGCTTGCAGGAAGCTTCGCGACGGCTTACGATCAGCTCTATGCGGAGCTTTGTGATCGGGGACATCCATGGTTGCCTGGATGAACTGACCTCCCTCATGGCGGCTTTGCCTCTTGAGCGGTCCGACCGGCTCATTTTTCTCGGAGATTATATCGATCGAGGAGCGAATTCTAAGGGAGTCGTCTCTTTTCTGATTGAACTCCAGAGCCGCGCCGCCCAGGAGATCATATTCCTTAAGGGGAATCACGAGGATATGTTTCTTTCGTACCTGGGGCTTCCGGGCCGACATGGCGATATGTTCCTTTACAACGGCGGCGGTCCGACACTGGCGAGCTACGCTATTTCCCCGCGCAGTCACCCTTCGGAAGCCTTGGCTTCCATTCCGCCAAGCCACCTGGAGTTTCTCCGACAACTGAGGATGTATTACGTTGCGCCGCCCTTTTTCTGCGTCCATGCAGGCATCAATCCCGACAAGACGCTGGAAGAGCAAGATGAAGAGGAGATGCTCTGGATCCGCGACCAGTTCGTTCTCAACCGACACGCGTTGCCTTATACGGTGCTGTTCGGCCACACGCCGCAGGAAGAGGTCATGTTCCACCTCCCCTACAAGATCGGCCTGGACACCGGGCTGGTCTACGGCAACAAGCTGAGCTGTCTGGAGCTGGAGGAGAAAGTTTTGTTTCAAATCGCCCGCGGGCGCAAGCAAGTCACGCGACGGCCGGTAGAATCCTACTGGAAGACCGCTCCGCGCTAAGACACCTTGACGGTTCGACTCATGCCCCGTGCTGTGCACGGGGTCACGTTGTTCCTATGTCGCTCACCGTCAACCCTGAGCAAGCCCCGCCCTGTGGGCGGGGTGTCGAATGGGTTGACATTACGCCGCTTCGCCTCATAATAGAGCGTAATCCTTCCCGCTGATCCTCAAATGTAGGTCGGCCTTTTACATCTTGCGGCGGTGTAGCTCAGTTGGTCAGAGCACGCGGCTCATATCCGCGGAGTCGACGGTTCGAGTCCGTCCACCGCCACCAAACTCCCTTTGTTATTTCCCTGACCTCTCCCGTACATTCCCTCCTTGACAGCCGTCCGGCGGGTAGTAAAATTATTCCTCTTTGATAAGAGGCGGTGATCCGCCGGGCATGTTGGCGGCGTTGCGCCGGGCGCTGGCAAAAAAAGGCCCGGCTGGATTATTTCAGCTGGGCCTTTTTTCTATGATCCGCATGTTCGAAGAGATGAAGCTCCGCTCTTCCACGGCCGGCCGGAGAAAGAGTACGTGATGACAAGACGGTTCTACGGAACATTTAGAATAATTCTCTTCATCGCGAGCGTGCTTTCCGCGCCCCAGCCGACCTGGTCCGGGACGCTCACTGTGGGATCGATAAGCATCTATCCGGCGCAGGAAATAAAAAAATTTCTCCCGTTCTCCAAGTACCTGGCCGGCGAGCTCAAGTCCGAGGGCATCGATCAGGGGAAGGTCGTGGTCGCCGGGAGCATCTCCGAGATGGCCGGCCTGATACGCGAGAGAAAGGTCGATATCTACATGGATAGCCCTTTTCCGGCCGTCGCCGTGAGCAGGCTCACGGGATCGAAGCTCCTTCTCCGCCGGTGGAAAGGGGGGAGCGCCGAGTATCACTCCGTCGTTTTCGCGCAAAAGGAGAGCGCGATATCCCGGCTCGAGGATCTGAAGGGAAAGATCATCGCCTTCGACAGGCCCTTTTCCTCTTCCGGCTATCTCCTGCCCAAGATGTCGTTCGCGCAGAGCGGTCTTAAGCTTAAGTTGGTTCCCCGGGACGCCGGCCCGGCCCCCCTGGGACCCTCAGAGGTGGGCTACCTCTTCAGCAACGACGATGAGAACACGATGTTCTGGGTCTTGCGCGGGAAGGTTGCGGCGGGGGCTATGGACAATCAGAGCTACGTCAGCGAGGCCAAAGGGGATATCGGCCGCCTCAGGATCGCGCACAAAACATTCTCGGTCCCGCGCCAGATACTGACCCTTCGAGCGGACCTCGCCCCCGGCCTCGCGGCAAGGATCAAGGAGATCCTCACCGGCATGGATCGGTCCGACGCCGGCAAAAAGACCCTCCAGGAATTCGAGAGAACGACCCGGTTCGACGAGCTGCCGCTGCAATCGCTGAGCGCTCTGTCGAAGGTGAGAGAGTACGTCGCTTCGGATCCCGATCAGAAATGAAATTTTCCATCCGCTCAAAGCTCATCGCCTTCACCTTCTGCATCGTCTCGCTGGTCGGGGGATCGATCGCCCTCTATTCCATCTACCAGGGACGGCAGCGCATTCTCGCCGCGTCCGAGGAAGAAGCGAGGGATGCGACAAGCTTCATCGCCGCCAACATCGTGAACGCTCTTTATGCCCTGGACCTCCGAAGGCTCAGAGACGAACTGAAGACCGCTCGAATAAACCCGGATGTCCGCTACACGTACGCCGCGGATGCGGATGGAATTCTGCTGACGGACGGAACCGGAGGGAACCTGGTGAGGGGCCGGAAATTCGCCGAGCAGTTCGGCTTCCAACTCGACGGATTGACGGAATGGCGTTCCCGGCTGCGGGATGGAAACATCGAGATCACCGGTCCCGTGGCGATGCCCGATGGAACACGGGTAGGCTACCTCCACATCGGCTTTTCCCTCGAATCGGCGCACCGGGCCATCCGCCATTCGACGATCACGAGCCTCTCCATCACTCTGATCTGTCTGAGCATCGGCACTCTCTTCGTGATCTATCTGTCGAGTAGTTTCAGCGGTCCCATTCTCTCAATGGCCGGGGCCGCGAAGAAGATCGGCGAAGGCAATCTGGACACGCGGGTCAAGATTAACCGCCGCGACGAGCTGGGGGAGCTGTCGTCCTCGATCAACCGGATGGCCGAGTCGCTGGAGCTCCGCTACCGGGAGCTGGAGGCCCTGCGGGAGATCGACCGTGCCATCATGTCCACCCTCGACCTCCGCAACGTGCTGGACGTGCTGCTGAAAAAAATCGACCTGGTTCTTCCCTATTCCGCCACGGCAATCCGACTCTTCAACAAGGAAACCGGCGATCTGGAGCCCGTGGCCTGCTGGAACCTGGACGAAAAGGAATGGAAGGCGCAAAAGTGGGCCGGGGGGCGCGGCATCCCGAATGTAGTCTTCGAGACAAAAAGCCCCATGATTCTGCGCAACGTCCTGGCGGACCCGAATATACGCGACGCGGAATTTTTCCTCAGGCACGGCCTGGTCTCCTATCTGGGAGTCCCGTTGATCGTGCAAGAGGACACCCTGGGAGTCATGTCTTTCTATACCAAGGAAGAGCATGAATTCAGCCGGCACGAGATCGAGTTTCTGACCACCCTAGCCGGACAGGCCGCCATCGCGATTCATAACTCCCAGCTCTACGAGGAGGCCGTGACGAGACAGGTGCAGCTCGGGGAGGCCTACCGCCATCTCCAGTCCACTTATAAGCTGGCTGTGACCAGCAGCGAGTCCCTGGACCTGGACGCCACGCTCACAGAGGCCATCCGTCAGTTCACCGAGGTCTTCAACTTCGATTCTGCGGAAATTTTTATTTCGAACCGGCGAACCGAGCGCGTGGAGCTGAAGGCCTCCTTCGGCAGTCCGCTCACGCGCAAAGACAAGGCCTTCGCGCCGGGCGAGGGAGTTGTCGGCAAGGTGGCTGCAAGTGGCGAGGCCCTCGTTTTCGACGACGTGCTGCAGGATGCGCGATATCGACAGACGAGCGAGACCCAGATCGCTCGGGAGAAAAACTTTCGCTTCTTCGGCGTTTTCCCGATGCGAAGCAAGCACCGGACCGTCGGCGTCATCGCGTGCATCGGCCGGGCTCCCCGCAGTCTCACGCCCAACGAAATGCAGGCCTTGAACGCCATTACCGCCCAGCTCGGGATTGCGGTGGAGAACGCGACCCTTTACCAGGAGGCGGTCCAGAAGAACCAGGAGCTGGAAAGGGCAAACCGGGTCAAAGATGAATTTCTGAGCGTGATGTCGCACGAGCTGAGGACGCCCATCAGCGTGGTCATCGGCTACGTCGGTATGGTGGCGGAAGGAATGCTGGGCGAGGTCAACGAGAAGCAACGGGAAGCGCTCGAAAAGGTGCTTACCCGGGCGCGAGACCAGATCAACATGGTCAGCTCCATACTCCAGGCGACGCAGCTCGAATGCCAAGAGGTGACGCTGGAGCGCCGCCCCTTGAACGTCGCCGACCTTCTCGACAGCCTCAGGCGCGAGTATACGCTCCCTGCGAGAAAAAAGATTACGATTCAATGGGAATATTCGCGCGAGCTTCCCGTCATCTCGACCGATCCGGACAAGCTCAAGCAGGTGCTCCTGAATCTCATCGATAACGCCGTCAAGTTCACGGAGAAGGGCGGCATCACGGTCAGCGCGAGAATGGTCAAACCGGCTGCAGGCAACGGGCGACCGCAGGAAGAAAATTCGACTCACGTCTCGCCTCCCGCGCCCCATGTCTCTATGGAGTTTCAAGTGTCGGACACTGGGATCGGAATACCCGAAGACATGCTCCCGGTGATCTTCGAGAAGTTCAAGCAGATCGACAGCTCCGAGACCCGGCTCTACGGCGGCGTTGGGCTGGGGCTCTACATCGTCAAGAACTTCACCAACCTGCTCGGAGGAGAAGTGGCGGTGCAAAGCGAAGTCGGCAAAGGCACGACGTTTACCGTAAGGCTCCCGTGCGAGAGCTAAAGTTCCTTCCTGCTTGCCGCTGTACACTATCGCCCCTCGCGCCGCTCCGCGGCGAACCTAACTGGACTTCAAATAGCCCCTCTGTTAATTTGAGCCGGAGACGATTGCTATGGCCGAGACGCAGCCCTCCGTGTATCTGATCGACGGCAGCTCCTATATTTTCCGCGCCTTCTTCGCCCTTCCCCCACTGAAGAACGCCGTCGGCCTTCCGACGCACGCCGTCTACGGTTTCACCAGCCTGACGCTCAAGTTCATCAACCAATACCGCCCGGAGTACCTCGCGGTCGTCCTGGACGCGGGGCGTGAGACCTTCCGCAACGAGATCTACCATGCCTACAAAGAAAACCGGCCGGAAGCGCCGCCGCAACTGATCCCGCAATTTCCCTACATCCGGAAAGTCCTCGAGGCCTTGAACCTGCCGTTGCTCGAGATGCGCGGCTTCGAAGCCGACGACATCATCGCGACGCTGACTAAAACGTTTTCATCGCAAGGCATAAAAGTGATCGTCGTCTCGAGCGACAAAGACCTCA
>Ga0156192_1058_pt1 | contig 23327 bp, 18 predicted proteins | sample RifCSPlowO2_12_FD_107845 | JGI IMG/M metagenome (GOLD analysis project Ga0156192, IMG submission 107845) | Deltaproteobacteria bacterium RIFCSPLOWO2_12_FULL_60_19
AGGGCGCGCCCATCCGCGCCATCTCCACCAGCATCCGCGCGCCCTTTTTCAGTCTCGCCGCCCACTCGAAATTCAAGAGCGTTAGAGACCTGAAAGGCCGCTCCGTCGGCGTGACCGCAATCGGCGGGACCAACTACATCAGCACCCGTCTGGTGCTCCAGCATTTCGGCGTGAATCCCGACAAGGAGGTTACGATCATACCCATCGGCGACGAAAAGCTCATGTTCGAGGCGCTCAAAATCGGCCGCGTGGACGCCGTGATGGTCGCCCCGCCGTTCTCGGTCGTGCTCAAACGCGAAGGGTTTCCACTGTTGGCCCATACCTCCCAGGTCGTGTCGATTCCATTCGTGGGCCTTTCAGCGACCGTGCGGAAAATCAGCCAAAGCCGGGCGCAGGTGAAACGGGTTCTTAAAGCCGAGATCGAAGCCTTACGCCATCTCCACGCCAATCCGGCCGACACCGTCGAGCTGATCCGCAAGCGCTTCTCCATGGACGCCCAGACCGCCCGCGAGTCGTACGAGGTGGTGATCGACGCCTTCAGCAAGGATGGGAGGCTGCCCGTGGACGGGGTTGAAGGTCTGCTCGCGCTGGAAAAGAAAGACGGCCTCATCCCATTGACCGTGACCGCCGATCAGGTCGCGGACTGGTCCGTGGGCGAGGAGGCTTTGAAAGAATTGGGAAGATAACCTTTCCAACAAACGGGAATCTTCGAACCCTTTTTTCTAGATTTAAGAAACAAAGGTCGCCTTTTTTTCTGAATCCGGCTCGCCGTTTTTCCTCTAAAAGTTATTTCCTTTCTCCCTCCACCGATATATCGCGGTCACCCCCGTGGCATATTTCTTGCGACCTTCGGGCTTCACCATGTCAAAACTCGAAGCTCAAGGTTATCGGTGGCTGCCGCTCAAAGAGGCCTTTGACTCTCTGCCGGAGATCGACACGGCGGAGTTCAACGAGCTCTGTCCGGGCTACGAAGGCGTCTGGTGCAGGTACCTTTGGACGACGACCTATTTCCAGCAATTCTTCCACGACGTGGTCGTGGTCACACACGGGCCTCTCTCATGCACCGCGGCGGTTAAGAACTTCAAGCAGACCCACTACTCGCTCCATTCCGCTCTTCCCTTTGCCCACTCCCCTTGCACCAACATGGATGAAAACGCCGTCATCATGGGCGGGACGGACATCCTGGCCGACACGTTGAAGCGGGTCGATCGCGAATATCGCCCCAAGCTCATCATCGTCACTGATACCTGCGCCTCCTACATGATCCACGACGACGTAGACGCGGTCATCGCGAACCTGGGAGCAGAAGTCGAGGCCAAGGTGGTCTATACCCCAAGCCCAGGCTTTGCCGGAGTGCAGTGCGGCAAGGCGGTGGAGGCGATGGGGCCGCTGGTCGCCGCGCTGATGGACCCGCCGAAGGATATCGACCAGCAAGGGGTGAATGTTCTGGGCGTCTATTACGACACCCGGTTCACCGAGGCCGAGGGGCGAAAGCATGGCGGCAATACCGAAGCCTACGCGCATCTGATCGAAGGGCTGGGGCTGAAAGTCCACCGGATCATGAACGCCGGCGGTTACGACTACCTGCGGACCACGCCCGAAGCGCGCGTCAACACGATTCACACCGCGATGTGGGGCTATCCCGTCGCCCGCGCAATGGAGGAGCAATTCGGCACGCCGTGGTTGAAGCGCCAGTTGCCGATGGGCCTTCAAGGAACGAAGGATTGGGTCATGGAGCTGGCGATTTTCATGGGCCGCGAGGAAGAGGCGGAGCGGTTCACCAAGGCGGAGGAGGAAAAGCTGCTGTCGCTGTTCGAAGAGACGAAAAAATTAGTGGAGGGGAAGGTCCTGCTGGTCGAATGTTCGAGAAACTCGCAGGCGAAGTACGGCGAGATGCTCGCCTACGCGCGGCTGGGCGAGGAGCTTGGTATGCAGCCCTACGTCTACTCGCTCCATCCGATGGAATTCAAATCGCAGATCGACGATCTGATCGCCGTCAACGAAGTCGAGGGGATGAATCCTCCGGTCCTGATCGGCCCCTATCCCTATCACCAGCCGGTGAACGTGGAAGACGTGATGGCCGACCTCGGAGTGAACGAGGATCAATGCCTCTATATCTACGACGATGTCTTTCCCTACGCCAAGAGCGGCAGCTTCGATCCGTGCAACGTCCCGCGCTATACGACGTCGTCGCAAATGAAGCGGGTGAAGGGCTCCTCTTTTCTCGGCGTCGGCTATGCCGGGACCGGAGCCACCTACCGCGGCATCATCGAGTCCGTCAAGGCCGCGCGGCGCAAATCCAAACCCACTTTCTACGGCCGCGTCTGGTCCTCGACCCCCTTTGAGTTCCAGTTCGCGCAAAGGAAGGAGCGCGCCTCGACATGATGGACGTTGTCTCGACCGCCGCCGAAACCAAAATGCGGGATCAGTTTCAACCCGGCGCCTTCATCGGGACGATCCTCACCACCAGCGGCATCCTCGACACCGTCAACGTCTATCACGGCGTCTCCGGCTGCCACGCGATGGCGCAGCACCTGCGCGGCGACCACGTGCCCAACGGCGGCTACGTGCCGGTGGTGGGAACGGGCTTTCTCGAAAACGACGCGATCATGGGAGGGGCGAAGAAGCTCGAGCAGACTCTGAGATTGGTCGCGCAGGGAAAGCTCGCCGTGAAGGCGCCGCCCCAGTGCATCTGGATCTCGATGAGCGACTGCCCGGCCGTGGGCGGGGAGGATATCGAGGGGGTGGCGCGCGGCGTGACGGCTGAAACCGGCGTAAAAATTATCGCGGTCGAAAATGCCGGCTTCAAAGGCGGAGTCGCCCGGGGGACCGAGCTGACTTTGTGCAAAATTCTCGACGAGTTTGTGGAGCCTTACGACGGCGAACGGGAAGGGATCAACCTGATCGCGCCGTTTCTCATGGGCAGCGCCAACTGGCCCTTCGACATCGACCACATGGTTGAGATGCTCAAAGCCGCCGGCGTAAAAGTGAATCTCGTCCTGTCGCGCAACTTAAGCCTCGCCGACGTCAAGCGCTTCCCTATGGCCGCGGCGAACGTGCCCCTCACCTACGAGGAGATGCCGGACTTCGTAAAGAGAAGCGACGCGCTCGGCGTTCCCACGCTGACCGACGGCCTTGTCCTGCCCTACGGAATCGGCAACAGCGAAGAGTGGCTGCTCCGGCTCGCGGACGAATACGGCGACGGGAAGAAGGCGCGCGCCTATCTCCTGAGCGAGATGGACGAGATCAAGAAAGTCGTGGCCCGAAACTTTAATTTCAGCTGGATGGCGAGTTTTTTGAGCGACAAATACGCCGCGGTTTGCGGCTACGCGCCGTTTGCCGCCGCCCTGACGCGCTACCTGTTTCACGACCTTAACATCCGCGTGAAGGTCGTGGGGCTGTGGAGCGAGACCGAGGCGGGAGTCCAACGGGCCACCGAGATCCTCGATCCGCTGGGAGACTCGCTCGACTTCACCGTCCTCGCCAATCCCACCTATTTCGAGTTGGGCGAGGCGGTAAAGAACGCCAACGTCGATTTCGTCGTCGGCTCGATGCAGGACAAGCCGCTCTTCAAAGGCTACGGCATCCCGCACCTCAATCTCTGCGGCTTTTACTACTTCAACAACTACAACTTCATCCCCTGGCCGCTCGCCGGCGTCAAAGGCTCGCTCAGACTCTTCTCCGAGGTCTGCCGGGTGGTCGACGACGCTTTCTACGAGAGCGAAGCCTGGAAGAAGCTCAACTTTGTTCCCGGTGACGGAAGGATTTAAGAATGGAAAAGGTCGGCATCATCGGCGGCGGACTGATGGGGACCGGGATCGCTTACGTTGTTGCCAGCCACATCGACGCTGAGACGGTCGTTGTCGACGTTGCCGAGGAAATCCTCCAGAAAAGCCGCGCGACCTGCGAAGGGCTGGCCCGCCGCGCGGTGGAGAAAGGGCAGGCGGCGGAAGCGGACGCCAAGGGTTGGCTCCAGCGCCTGCGCCACTCGACAAAGAAAACCGACGTCCAGAGCGCAAGCTTCGTCATCGAGGCGGCGCCCGAAGATCTCAAGCTCAAGCGCGAGATCTTCGCCGAGCTGGATAATATCTGCGGCGCAGAGGCGATTCTCGCGAGCAACACCACCGGCCTGCCGATCACGCAGATCGCCGCCGCCACGCGCCATCCCGAGCGGGTGATCGGAACCCACTTTTTCAATCCAGCGCCGGTGATGAAGCTGGTGGAGATCGTGCGCGGCTTCGCCACCAGCGACGCGACCATCCAAAAAACAAGAGAGTTCTGTTCTCGTCTGGGAAAAGAGTCCATCCTCGTGGAGAAAGATTACCCCGGCTTCATCACCACGCGCGTCTACAACGGATATTTGTCGGAGGCGCTGCGCTGCCTTGAAGAAGGCGTCGGCTCGGCGGCCGACATCGACAAGGCCTGCCGGCTTGCTTTCAACCATCCCATGGGTCCGTTTGAGACTCTGGACCTCGTCGGCCTGGATACCTGCCTGAAAGTCGCCGAATCGCTCCAGGCGGCTTACGGGGAAAGATTTCGGCCCGCGCCACTGCTGCGCCAGATGGTGTCGGCGGGCCGGCTCGGAAGAAAGTCCAGGGCCGGATTCTACGACTATGCGAGAAAGGAGAAAGGGGCCTGATGCAAACCCAAACCCCCGCTAAACAGCGCTTCCTCGTCGTCTACGGCAAGGGCGGCATCGGCAAAACCACGGTTGCCACCAATCTCGCCGAGGCGCTCGTTCACGAAATGGGACGGAAGGCGATGCTCATCGGCTGCTCGCCCAAGAGCAGCTTGATCGACCTCTACGACTTGAGCGGCGAGGTCATGCCGCTGTTGGATCTCAAGCGCAAGGAAGGCGTGAACGCGCAGAACATCGGCAAGGCGGTCTGGCGGAGCGCCGAGGGAATTCTCCTCACCGAGACCGGCGGCCCGGAGCCGGGCATCGGCTGCGCCGGCGTGGGGCTGCCCACGGCTTTCGGCGAGCTTAAGAAATACAAAAATCAGATCGCCGATTTCGACCAGGTGGAATACACCATCTACGATCTGATCGGCGACGTGGTCTGCGGCGGCTTCTCGACGCCGCTGCGCGGCGGCGGGCGCGAGGTGATCATTATCATCAGCGGCGAGCTGATGGCGATCTACGCCGGCAACAACATCCTCCGGGCCGTCAACGCGGTCGGCGGCGACATCAAAGTGCTGGGCTACGTCGTGAACATGCGCGGAGTCCACCGCGAGCAGGAGATCGTCGAGGCCTTTTCCGCCCGCACCAAGGTGCCGATTCTGGCCTTTATCAAGCGCGATCCGGCGACCTTCAAAGAGGCCGAGCGGCGCGGCGGGCCGATCGTGCGCACGGTGCCCGATTCGGAGATCGCCGCGACCTTTCGCCAGATGGCGCAGAACGTAGAACAGGGCGCGCCCAAGACGCAACCGACGCCGATCGACAGCTACGAGGATCTGTTTCAGATGTTCCTGAGCTTTCAGAGTCTCGAGGAGGAAGCGGGGAAGGAGGGGCGAATCTCCTATCAGAGCAAGATCCCCACCAAGCCGGTGGATCGCGACAAGCCGCTGAGACTTTCCATCTACGGCACCGGCGGCATCGGAAAATCGACGGTGTCGGCGAACGTGAGCGCGGCGTTCGTGCTGATGGGGGAGAAGGTGTTCCAGATCGGCTGCGATCCCAAGCACGATTCCATCGCGAACCTGTGCGGCGGCTTGAAGCCGACGGTGCTGGACGAGATCCAGAAGCGTGGCGGGGCGCGCGCCATGAACGCCGACATCCTCAGGCAACTGATCTTCCCCGGGGTCAACCACAACAGCCATCTCTACGGGACGGAGTGCGGCGGGCCGGTGCCCGGCAAGGGATGCGCCGGCAAAGGAGTCGATCTGGCGCTCAAGCTCTTCGAAGACCACGGCCTCATGGAAGAGTATCGATTCACGCTGATCCTCTACGACGTCCTCGGCGACACGGTCTGCGGCGGCTTCGCCCGGCCGTTGAAATACACCCCGCAGGCCTACATCGTCGCCAACGGCGAGGCCGCGTCTCTCACCCAGGCGATGAAGATCGCGCAGAGCATCCAGGCGGCGGGCCAGCGCGGCGCCGATTGCGGGATCGGCGGCGTCATCAACAACATGCGCGGCGTCCCCAACGAGGAGGCGATCGTGGAGGAGGCCTTCGGCGCCGTCGGAGTGCCGGTGATTCACAATATTCCCCGTTCCGAGTCGGTGCAGATCGCCGAGAATCTGCGCACCACGGTCGTCGAATCTTTTCCCGACTCGGAGCAGGCAAAACACTACGTCGAGCTGGCAAGGAAAATGCGGGAGAACACCGAGCGCCACGCGCTGACCCGCGACATCCTTTCCAGCCGCGAGATCATGGCCATCGTGAACAAGCACACGTAACGAAGAAGCGGACCCAAAAGAAGAGTTCAACATAGTTCAAAGTGGTTCAAAATGGTTTAAGGGTTCAAGATGGTTTATGACGCGCGATACTTTATACCCCTTGAACAACTTTGAACCATTTTGAACGCATGTTGACCGAGGAGTTCGGATGGAGCCGGCAAAGAAACTTGCAGCGGAGAGAAAAAATCTTTTCATCGGCGGGCGCTGGGTCGAGCCGAGCACGGGCGGTTATTTCTCCACCATCAACCCGGCGACGGAAGAGCCGATCGCCGAGGTGGCTGCGGGCGGCGAAGCCGAAGTAAACCGGGTGGTCGCGGCGGCGCGCCGGGGCTTCGACGTCTGGTCCGCGATGAAGCCGGCGGAGCGCGGCAAGAAAATTTTCCGCATCGCCGACGTCATGGAGCAGCGGGCCGAGGAGATCGCCCTGGTGGAGAGTCTGGACACCGGGAAGCCGCTCTCCTTCACGCGCACCCGGGACGTTCCCTTTGCGATCGATCTCCTGCGCTACTACGCCGGTTGGGCGAGCAAGATCTACGGCACGACGCTGCCGACCGACGGCAGCGCTCTCGCCTGCACGGTGCGGGAGCCCGTGGGCGTCGTGGCGATCATCACGCCGTGGAATTCCCCTCTCATTCTCTCGCTCATGAAGATCGCCCCCGCGCTGGCCACGGGCAACGCGCTGATCCACAAGCCGGCCAGCTGGACGCCGCTCTCGGCGCTCAAGTTCGCGGAGTTCTGCGAGGCGGCCGAGCTGCCGGAAGGCGTCTACAACGTGATCTGCGGCTCCGGCGAGACCGTGGGAAGCCGGCTGGTGGGCCATCCGGGAGTGGAGAAGGTCTCCTTCACCGGCGAGACCACGACCGGAGCGGCGATCATGGAGAAGGCCGCGGCGACGATCAAGCGGGTCTCTCTGGAGCTCGGCGGCAAGTCGCCGCACATCGTTTTCGCCGACGGCGATCTCGATCAGGCGGCCATTGCCGCGGCGAAAGGCTTCTGTCTCAACTCGGGGCAGATCTGCTGGGCCGGTTCCCGGTTGTTTGTCGAGGATAAAGTCCACGACGAGTTTTTGTCGAAGCTCACGGCGAGCGTCAAGCAAGAGTGGGTCGTAGGCGATCCGATGGATGCGAAAACGCGGCTTGGCCCGCTGATCTCCGCTTCCCATCTCGAGCGCGTCCTCGGTTACGTCGAAGCGGGGAAAAAAGAGGGCGCGAAGCTCGTCATGGGCGGCGACCGTCCGCCGATGAAGCGCGGCTACTATCTGAACCCGACGGTGTTCGACCGGGTGGAGAACTCGATGACGATCGCCCGCGAGGAGATCTTCGGCCCCGTGTTGGCCGTCATTCCGTTCAAAGAATTTTCCGAAGTGATCGACCAGGCCAACGACACGATTTTCGGCCTCGCCTCCGGCGTCTGGACGCGCGACATGAAGAAGGCTTATCGGGCGGCGCGCGCGCTCAAGGCCGGCAGCGTCTGGGTCAACGCCTACGGCGCGCTCGACATCACGGCGCCGTTCGGCGGCTTCAAACAGAGCGGCTTCGGCCGCGAGTTCGGCCAGGAGGCGCTCTCGCTGTTCACAGAGACAAAAACCGTCTGGTTTCAGATGTAGGTGGCCTCAACAAATGCTGTTCAAGTTGTTCAGAACGTTTTGAACCATTTTGAACTACTTTGAACGATTTGAACTATTGAGTTTATCGCCGGGGGTCGCACATGGCAAACAATAAGGACGCGGCAAAGAGCAACGGCAACGGCAAAGCTCCGCGCTGGGGCATGGCGATCGATCTGAAACGTTGCGTCGGCTGCCAGAGCTGCACGCTCGCCTGCAAAGCGGAGAACGGCACGCCGCCGGGAATCTTCTGGATGAGGGTGCTGTCGAAGGAAGAGGGGACTTACCCGCAGGCGCGAACGGTTTTCCTGCCGATCCGCTGCAATCACTGCGACGATCCGCCCTGCGTGCCGGTCTGCCCGACGGGCGCGAGCTACAAGCGCGAGCAGGACAACCTGGTGTTGATCCATCAGAGCAAGTGCATCGGCTGCCGCGCCTGCATCGTCGCCTGTCCCTACCAGGTGCGCTTCGTCGCCGAAGATTCCAAAGGCTACTACGGCAAAAAGCTCACGCCTTACGAGGAGGAGCACTACCAGCGATGGCAGCCGCGCACGGTGCAGAAGTGCACCTTCTGCGCCCACCGGATCGATCAAGGGCTGGAGCCGGCCTGCGTGCAGACCTGTCCGACGCGGGCGCTGGTCTGCGGCGACTTAAACGACCCGGAGAGCGAAATCTCCCGGCTCTTGCGGCAGCGGGTGAATTTCCCGCCGCGGGCGGAGCTGGGAACGCAGCCGTCGCTGTTTTACCTGACGTGAAGGCGCGCGGGCCAGAAAAATGAAAAATGCAAAGTGAAAAATGCAAAATGAAAAGTTGGGCGAGCGAGGGACTAAGATGACACAGAGTTTTGCGGTCGAGCTGAGAGGCCAGGAAGAGTGGTCCTGGCTCGTGGCGATCGATCTATTTCTCGGCGGTCTGGGGGGAGGTTTGTTTCTGCTGTTCAAGATTTTCAGCCTCCCTCCGTTTGTGGGGCTCGTGGCTCTCGCCCTGGTGATTCTCGGAGCATTGGTCCTGTTCGCCGAGCTGGGGCAGCCGGCCAGGGCGTGGCGCGCGATCGCGCGTCCGTTGACATCCTGGATCAGCCGCGGCGTCATCGCGGTTTCTCTTTTCATAGCGGCCGGCGCGCTCTCGGTCGCTCCGTCGCTCAGCATCTTCTCGTTTCTCCCGTGGAATCAGGCGACGACGGCCGGAACGCTCCTCGGCGCGGTCGCGGCCATCGCCGCTTTTTTCGTCGCGCTCTATCCCGGTTTCGTCCTCTCCGCGTCGCCGTCGATTCCCTTTTGGAACAGCCCGCTGCTGCCGGTGCTCTTCCTGTTCTCTTCTCTCCTGGGCGCCGCAGGCATCGCGCTGCTGCTCTCGCCGCTGGGCATTCCCGGCGGCGCGCTCGAGCCGATTATTGCCCTGGCGGCGCTGCTGATCGCCGCCAATCTCGGCCTGGTGGCCGTTCACCTGACGACGCTCAGTCGCTCGGCGGAGGCGGCGAGAGAATCGGTGCGCCGTCTCAATCGGGGGACGCTGGGCTGGACCTTCAAGCTCGGCGTCGTTCTGGTCGGAATGCTTCTGCCGTTGTCGATCATCGCCTGGCTTCCTTCGTCGGCGATTCTTGCGGGCGCGCTGATCCTCATCGGCGGTTTGCTGTTCCGCTACTGCATTCTCAAAGCCGGGGTCTACGTGGCGTTTCCGCTGGGGTGAACATGATGACCGAGGAGACATCGACCGTCGCGGTGCGGGTGAGATTCATGGGCGATCTGAGGGCGGTGATCGGCAAGCGCGACCAGACGATGACGCTGCCGCAGGGGAGCACGGTCGGCGATCTCTTCGCCTCGCTCTGCCGGAGCTACGGCGAGCCGTTCGTCTCGCGCGTCTTCAGCAAGGCGGGAGCGCTCCAGCACTACGTCGTGGTGTTCGTCAACGGTAAGAACATCAAAGAGGCCGGCGGATTGGGGACGAGGCTCGAAGAGAGCGAAATCGAGATCGTCATGCTCCCGATGTTCGAGGGAGGTTAGCTATGGAGTCGAATTGGGTCCTGACAAGCTGCGGCATGTGTTACGTCGGGTGCGGCATCCGCGTCCGCGTGGACGACGGCGTCGTGACCGGGATCGAGGGCGATCCCAACCACCCGCAGAACCGCGGCAACATGTGCGCCAAGGGCAAGGCGGGCCTCATGAACCTTTACAATCCGCACCGCCTCAAGACTCCGCTCAAGCGGACCAACCCGAAGAAAGGGCTCCACGAAGATCCCAAGTGGCAGGAGATCTCGTGGGAGGAGGCGCTGTCGACCATCACCGAGCGGCTCGGCGCCATCCGGGAAGATCCCAAAAAACTCTATGTCCAGGCCTGGGAGGTGATCGGCGACAACTTCTACTGGCTGCTCGCACTGGGCAGCGCCTTCGGCACGCCCCATCTTATGGGCAACGCCTCGGCGACCTGCGGCAAGGTGATCCACCCGGTGGAATTTTTCTCCGGCGGCGGTTTTCACCAGCAGCCGGACCTCCACTACTGCAAATATCTCGTCCTCGTCGGCACTCAGTTCGCCATCGCCGCGCGCGGCGCGTTCAATCATATCCTCCGCGACATGGCCGAGGCGCGCGCGCGCGGGATGAAGCTCGTCGTGGTCGATCCCGTCGGAGGCTTTGCCGCGAGCAAGGCCGACGAGTGGGTGCCGATCCGCCCGGGGACGGATTCCGCCTTCGCCCTGGGCATGCTCCATGTGCTGTTGAACGAAGCGGGGATCTACGACGAAAAATTTTTGCAGCACCGGACCAACGCCGCATACCTGGTCGGCCCGCACGGCAGGTATCTCCGCGACCCCGTCTCCGGAAAACCTCTGATCTACGACGCCGCCGACCGCAGCGCCAAGATCTTCGACGATCCGGCGGTGAAAGAGCCGGCCATCGCCGGCAGCTACGACTTCGAAGGGCTCAAAGCGCGTCCCTCCTTCGAGCTGTTGCGCGAGCACGTGCGGCAATATCCTCCGGAGAAGGTCGAGGAGATCACCAGCGTCCCGGCCAAGACCATCAGGCGCATCGCGCGCGAGTTTGGCGAGGCGGTTTCCATCGGCGCGACGATGATGCTCGACGGCGTCGAGCTTCCTTCGCGTCCGGCGTGCGTCGATTGGGCGAAGGGGCCGCAGGGGCACAAGCACGGTTTTCATCAGTCGTGGGCGCTTAAACTCATCAACATCGTAACCGGGGCGGTCAACGTGCCGGGCGGGATTCTCAGCACAGCGGCGGCGGGCAAGCGGCCGTTTCTCTGGTGGCCCGACGGGGGCACGGACGGCCTGCTCGAAGACGGCGGCCACATTCTGCCGCTGCCGCATCCCAAGGCATTTCCCGGCCGCACGCCGACCAGGCCGATCCGCATGGACCTGGCGGAGCTATTCCCTCTCGCGCCCCACTTCCACACGCTGCTGCCGATCACCTCCGAGGATCCGGCGCGCTGGGGCCTTGATTATCGCATCGAGGTCATGCTCCATGCCCCGACCAATTCTCTGCTGGGCTCCTTCGGAGATATCAAGATGGTCGAGCGCTTTTACCAGACGATCCCGTTCATCTTCGGCTTCGGTATCGAGATCAATGAGACCAACCTGTTCGACGACATCGTGCTTCCGTTCCCGACTTATCTGGAGCGCTACGACTTCGTCGCCGGCACCGGACTGCTCATTCCCCACTGCGGAAAGGACGACTGGTTCTGGCAGGTGCGGCAGCCGGCGGTCAAGCCGCCCGAGGGAATTCGCTATCCGCAGGAAGTCATCATGGAGATCGCCGCCCGGCTCGGCATACTCGACGATTTCTACCGGCTGCTCAATCACGCCTTCCGCATGAAAGAGCCTTACACGCTGGAGGCGGGAAAACGCTATTCCGTGACCGAGGTGATCGACCGGATGGCGCGCTGCTGGTTCGGCGAGGAGCGCGGGCTTGAGTGGTTCCAGGAAAACGGCCTGGTGCGCATCCCGCGCGACGTGGAAGAGGCCTACATCGGCCCATTTATCCACGCGCGCCTGCCGGTTTACCTGGAGCACTTTCTCCAGCGCGGAGAAGAATTAAAGGAAGTCACGGACGGGATGGGGCTCAAGTGGGACTTTTCCGACTACGTGCCGCTGCCCGAGTGGCTGCCCTGCCCGGCCTATGACGCGGTGAAGCGCGACGGCTTCGATCTGATCGCCGTTCACTTCAAGTTCCCCTACGTGTACGGCAGTTACGGCAACGACAATCCATGGATCGACGAGCTCTGCGAGAAAACCGGCGCCTACGGCGTGCTGATCCACAGCGACGTCGCCAAGGCCAAAGGGATCGCCGACGGCGATGAGGTCTGGCTCGAATCGCCGGTCGAGAAGGTCAGGGCCAAAGCGAAAGTCACCCAATGCATCCATCCTCAGGTGGTCGGCATCGGCGGCCACTTCGGCCATTGGGCGCCGGGGATGCCGATCGCCCAGGGAAAGGGCGTCAACTTCAACGCGCTCCTCCCCACCGAGATGGAGCGCATCGACAAAATCTCCACGGCATTGGACCATTGCGTGGAAGTGAGGGTCTACAAATAACCGGAGGTTCCTATGAGCGCGCAAGTCAAATATCTCTGGACCGAGGGGGCGGTGGGCGAGCGCGTGGGGCCCGACATTTTAGAGGAAGGGGATCGCTCGCGGCCTTTCTCCGACAAATTCTGGTCCGGAGTGGAGGCGGTTTCCCTCGAACGATTGAAGGAGATCCAGCTCCACCGGCTCAAGTTTCTCCTCTCCTTCACCTACGAGCGGTCGCAATTTTACCGCGAGCTGTGGGACAGCAAGAAGGTCAAGCCTTCGGACGTGAAGAGCCTGAAGGACCTGGCCAAATTTCCCATCGTCACGAAGTATGATTTTGAAAAAGACCAGGCCGCCCGTCCGCCTTTCGGCACGGCGCCGACCAGCCCGCCGAGCCAACACCTAAAGTATTGGCAGACCTCCGGCACGACGGCGAAGCCGAGGATCTGGATGGACACGCGACAGGACTGGGAGAACGGCATCCTGCTTTACAGCCGCTCGCTTTACGGCCACGGAATTCGGCCGGGATGGCGCGGATTTTTCGCCTTCGGCTTTCCGCCCTTCATCGGTTTCTGGCTCTGCTTCGCCGCCACCGAGGCGATGGGCTGTCAGGTCGTTCCCAAGGGAACGCTGCCCACGGCCGCCTGGCTCCAGCTCATGCGGAACATCGCCGGGACCGCGCCGTCGTTTCTCTGCTCGACGCCGACCTTCGCTATCCGCCAGATGGAGGCGGCAAAGGAGGCAGGGTTTAGTCCTGCCGATCTCCGTATGGACATCCTTACGCTCGCCGCCGAGCCGGGCGCCTGCGTCCCGGCCACCAATCGCCTTCTCACCCAGGGCTGGAACGCGAAGATCCACGATATTCTCGGCGCGACGGAGACCAGCGGCCCGATCCTTTTTAGCTGCGAGAAGCAGGCGGAGATGACTCCTGTGTCCGATCACATCAACATCGACTACTTCATCGTCGAGCTGCTCAACCCGGACACGCTCGAGCCCGTCCCCGAAGGCTCTCCGGGAACCACCTGCGTGACGTCGCTGGGCCGCTACGGCATGCCCGCGGTCCGCTTCCTGGTCGGAGACTATCTCCGCGTGGATGAACGTCCCAACTGCGGCTGCGGGCGGAAGCTCCCGCTGGCGGTGGGCGGCGTCGCCGCGAGGACGGATGACGTGCTCTTCGTGAAAGGGATCAAGCTCTATCCCTCTCTGGTGGAGACCTCCGTTCGGAGTCTTGCAGGCCTCGGCGTGGAGTACAGGCTGCAGAAGAAAGACAATCAGGTTACCGTGCTGGTCGAGGCCGACCCGGGCGTGCCGGAAAAAGAATACCCGGAGCTGGCCCAGAAGCTGCAGCAGGACATCAAGCTCAAGGCCCACGTCACGCTGCCGGTCGAAGTCTCTCCGCCGGCGACCCTTCCGCGCCTGGAGACGAAAACGCCGCGGGTCGTCAAAGGCTAGGCCGCTGCGGAATGCAAATCGCAAATTGAAAAATGAAAAATCGGGGTCCGACATTTTGAATTTTGCATTTTACAATTTTCCTTTTGCATTGGCTCCGGAGTGAAACATGGGCTATCTCAGGCGGCTGCCCCGGTTCGACTATCTTGCGCCGCGAACGGTTGACGAGGCCTGCTCCGCTCTCGCGGAGCGCCGGGGCGACGCCAGGCTGTTCGCCGGCGGGACCGACCTGGTGCTCCAGATGAAGCGGCGGGAGATTACGCCGCGTGCCATCATCGGCTTAAAAGGCGTCGCCTCGCTCTCTGTTATCCGCTCTCAGGCGGGCGGCATAGCCATCGGCGCAATGACGACGTTCGGGGCCATCGAATCTTCCCCGCTCATCAGAGAAAAGCACGATTTTCTCTGCGAGACGGCGGCCGGCATCGGCAGCCCGGAGATCCGCGCCGTCGCCACCGTCGGCGGCAACTTGAGCGGGGCGCTGCCCTGCGCCGATTTTCCCGCGCCGCTGATGACCCTCGGCGCAATCGTCAGGCTGCGGAGCGTCCGCGGAGAGCGGGCGCTCGCGCTGGAAGATTTTTTCATGGGATTCGCTGAGACAGCCGCGGCGCCGGACGAGATCCTGACGGAGATCGAGCTTCCGTCCCGTCCCGGCTTCAGCGCCGGCGCCTATGTCAAATTTCACGACCGTCACGCGATGGACATGACGACCACGGGCGTCGCGGCCTTCGTGACCTGGGACAGAGCGAGAGGGCTCATCGGCGACGTGAGAATCGCTTTGTCGGTCAGCGGTCCCGTTCCGCTCCGCGTAAAGAACGCCGAGGCGGCGCTGCGCGGGCGACGCTTGACGGAGGAAGCGCTGGTGGAGGCAGGACTTCTGGCCTGCCGGGAGGCTCAGCCCCGCGCCTCGTGGCGTGCTCGAGAAGAGTTCCGCCGGGAGCTGATCGGCGTCCTCACCCAGCGAGCGCTCAGGCAGGCGGGGGAAAAAGCCCGGGTGGCGGCCGAGAGGGGAAATGCATGAAACATCTCTCGCCGGTCTCGCTCAAGGTCAACGGCGATGCCTATGAGCTGTCGATCCCTGCGTGGCGGACTCTGCTGGAGGTCCTGCGCGAAGATCTGAGTCTCACCGGGACCAAACGGTCCTGCCAGGAGGGACAGTGCGGCGCCTGCACGGTGCTCTTGGACGGCCGCGCGATTTATTCCTGCCTCTTTCTCGCCGTCGAGGCTCAGGGCAAAGAAATTCTCACCATCGAAGGGCTTGCCCGCTCCGCCGGCGCGCTCGATCCCATACAGAAAGCCTTCGTTGAAACCGGCGCGGTCCAGTGCGGCTTCTGCACGCCGGGATTGGTCTTGGCCGCAAAATCTTTTCTCGACGAGAATCCTTTCCCCAGCGAAGAAGAAGTCCGCCGCGCCACCGTCGGCCACCTCTGCCGCTGCACCGGCTACTTCCAGATCATCGAGGCTGTTCTGGCGGCGGCGCGCGAGCGCGCGGGAAAGGGCGCGCAACTATGACGGTTCAGGCCTGCGGAGATTACGCCATCATCGGCAAGCCGGCGCCGAAGAAGGACGCGTGGATCAAGGTCACGGGCGAAGCGAAATACGCCGACGATCTCTTCCTCGCGGGAATGTTGCACGGCAAGCTGCTCCGCAGCCCTCACCCGCACGCGAAAATCTCTCATATCGACACCAGTCGAGCCGAGAAGCTCGCCGGCGTCCGGGCCGTCATCACCGGCAAGGACTTTCCCGGCATCAAATACGGCAACATGCCCCAGACGCGCGATTACCTTCCGCTCGCGCTGGATAAGGTCCGCTACATCGGCGACGAGGTGGCGGCGGTCGCCGCCATCGACGAAGAGGTCGCCGAGGAGGCGCTGGATCTCATTCGGGTCGAGTACGAGCCGCTCCCCGCGGTCTTCGACGCCGAAGAGGCGATGAAGCCCGGCGCGCCGCAACTGCACGACCACGCCGCCAACAACATGTCGGCGGAGACCGCCTTTCAATTCGGCGACGTGGCGAAAGGCTTCGCCGAATCGGACTATCTCCAGGAGGACCTGTTCGAAACCCAACCCGTCAAGCAGGGGATGCTCGAGCCTCACGCCTGCATCGGCCAGTGGGACGAGACGGGCAAAATAACCCTCTGGGCGTCGAAGCAAAGCCCCTACGTCGTGTGGAAACAACTGTCGATGGGGCTGGGGATCGAAACGAGCCGAATCCGCGTCATCCAGACCTACGTCGGCGGCGGTTTTTCCGGCGGCAAGCAGGAAGCGATGCCGATGGACTTCTGCGCCGTCGTGCTGTCGAAGAAATGCGGCCGGCCGGTGAAATTCGTCCACAACATGGACGAGGTCCTGACCATCGGCCACATGCGCCACCCGATGAAGATCTGGCTCCGGACGGGAGTAAAAAAAGACGGGACGCTGCTGGCGCAGCACTTAAAGATCGTCGCCGACGGCGGCGCCTATTCGAGCATCGGGCAACTCAGCATGTATCTCCCCGGCGCGATGCTGAACCTTCCCTACCGTGTGCCGAACGTCAAATACGAAGCCTACCGGATCTTTACCAACAACGGCTTCTGCGGCGCGCTCAGGGGCCACACGATTCCGCAAGTCTGCTTCGCCCGCGACTCGCAGTTGGACCTGATCGCCGAGAAGTTGGGGCTCGACCCGATCGACATAAGACTCAAAAACGGCCTTCGGCCCGGCGAAACGACGCCGAACGGATTTCGCATCGGCACTTTTGGCTTCGCCGAATGCGTCGAGAAGGCGATGGAGGCCTCGGGATGGAAGGAGAAGCGCGGCAAGCTGCCGCGCTATCGCGGGATCGGCATGGGCTGCGGCTCGCTGGTAAGCGGGGCGCGCGTCATGGGCCACTCGGCTTCGACGGCCCAGGTCAACGTCCACGAAGATGGGACCGTCGCTCTGGTGACCGGCTCGACGGACGTCGGCCAGGGGGCCGACACGGTGCTCTCGATGATCGCGGCGGAAGTGCTAGGCGTCGGCCTGGAAGATATTCGCTTCTCCCTGGTGGACACCGACATCACGCCGGCCGATCCCGGCACGTTCAGCTCGCGCGTGACCTTCTGGACGGGCAACGCGGTAAAAATCGCTGCTGAAGATGCGCGGCGGCAACTCGCGGAGATCGCGGCTGAGAAGCTCAAGGCGCAGATCGACGACGACATCGTTTTTCGCGACCGGCAGGTTTACGTGAAGAGCGATCCCCAACGGCGCTTGCGCTTCGACGAGCTGGTGCGGCTCGCGCAACACCGCCAGGGAAAAGTCATCATGGGGAAAGGCGCCTACACCAGCGGCGAGGCGCTGATCGACTTTCGCACCGGCTACGGAAACATGTCGCCGGCCTACACACCGTCGGCCTGCGTTGTCGAGGTGGAAGTCGATCCGCAGACCGGGCAGGTGACGGTCGCGGGCGTCTGGGGCGCGCACGACTGCGGCTTCCCGTTAAATCCCATGCTGGTGAAGGGCCAGGTCCTGGGAGCGACGGTGATGGGCATCGGCCAGGCGCTCTACGAGAATCTCCTTCGCGTCGACGGCAAGGTGATGAACCCGTCCTTTCGCGACTACAAGATGCCGTTGACCGAAGACATGCCGAGACTCGCGAACGTCGGCCACGTCAACGTCATAACCAACGATCCTTCCGGTCCCTTCGGCGCCAAAGAGGCGGGCGAGGGCGCCGCCGCGGGAGTGATCGCGGCCGTGGCGAACGCGGTCTACAACGCCACCGGCGTCCGATTCAGGAGTCTCCCGTTTTCGCCGGACAAGATTCTGTTCGCCCTCAAGGAATCGGACAGGAAGGCGCCGGCTCGATAAGCAACTCTTGCATGAGACTCAAGCAAAAGGAGAGAATAGATGAAAGCGATCGACGTGCACGCGCATTTGAACACCAGGGAGATGATGGAAGTGTCGCTCGGCAAGTACAACGAGGCGATGCAGAAATATTACAAGTTCGACCTCCAGCTCAAAACCGCCGCCGAGATGGCTGAGGACTTCGTCAAGGCGGACGTGAAGGGGATTCTGATGGGCTGGGACGCGGAGACCGCCTCGGGACTGCCCAAGCTCAGCAACGATTCCCTGGCGGAGATTGTGAAGCAGTTTCCGAACGCTTTCATCGGCGCTTTCGCCGGCGTGGATCCGTGGAAGGAAAAGAAGGCGGTTCAAGAAGCGGAGCGCGCGGTGAAACAGCTTGGGATGATGGGACTCAAGTTTCAGCCGGCGGTCCAGGCCTTCTATCCGAATGACCGGCGTTTCTATCCGCTTTGGGAAAAATGCGCGGAGCTGAAAGTTCCCGTGCAGTTCCACACCGGCACGACGGGCATCGGCGCCGGGCTGCCCGGAGGGATGGGGATCAAGCTCGCCTATTGCCAGCCGATTTACCTCGACATGGTGGCGGCCGATTTTCCCAACCTGACGATCATCGCCTGCCATCCCTCCTGGCCCTGGCAGGATGAGATGATCGCCGTCCTGCTCCACAAGGCCAACATGGTGAACGAGCTGTCCGGCTGGTCGCCGAAATATTTCAGCGACGCGCTGAAAAAGGAAATCGGCGGCAGGCTGCAAGACAAGTTCATGTTCGGCTCGGACTATCCGGCGCTGACCCACGACCGGCTGTTCAAAGACTGGGAGAGCCTGGGGCTTAAGAGCGAGGTGCTGGAGAAAATATTTTACAAAAACGCCCAGCGCATCCTGGGTCTCGGCTAAAGTCACAATGCAAAATGTAAGTTGCAAAATGCAAGATGCAAAATTTTTCATTTTTCAGTTTTCACTTTGCAGTTTGCATTGAGGTCAATGCATTGAGAAGCCCCGTCGGAGAAAAGTAGGATGTCTCAAGCCGCGAAAACCTTTGACGAGTGGTGGGTGGGCAGCCACTACCGCCGCTTCGTCGAGCGCGAAGGCGTTCCTCTATACGAGGGCAGCGCGCTGGAAAATCTCGCGACGCTGCCGCTGGCCGATTGGGAGAGAAGGGGAGGGAAGGCGGCCTACACGCGGCTCGGCAATCAAGAAGTCGTCAATCTTCAGATCGTCGAAATCCCGCCCAAGGGGGAGCTTAAGCCGGAGCGCCACATGTATGAATCCGTCATGTACGTGATGAGCGGGACGGGCGCGACGACGATTTGGCAGGAGGGAGAGCCCAAGCAGACCGTCGAATGGGGGGAAGGGGCGCTGCTGGCGATTCCGCTCAACGCCCGGCACCAGGAGTTCAACAGCTCCGCCGACAAGCCGTGCCGAATTCTTTTCGGCACCAACATGGCGCAGGTGATCAACCTGTACCAGAATCTCGATTTTGTCTTCAACAATCCCTTTGTCTTCAAGGAGAGATACAGCCACTCGGCCGCGAGGGACTACGCGGAGCGGGGCGTGCACTGGAACACCAGGCTCTTTCAGACCAACTTTGTCGCCGACATCAGAAACTTCGCTCTGGATTCCTGGGGGGAGCGCGGCACGCGCACCTCCATCATGCGTCTCTACATGGGCAACTCCAGCTCGCAGATTCATATCCTGGAAGTCTCGGAGGGGACCTACGTAACCGCCCACAGGCACGGGGCGGGCGCGCACGTGATCGTGATTCAAGGCGAGGGCTACGAATATCTGTTTATGCCGGGCGACGAAGGGAAGGCGGACGGGCGAGCGAAAATTCCGCTGAGACCTTACGGCGTGATCGCTCCCAAGCTCAACGAGTTCCACCAGCATTTCAACAGCGGCAAAGGACCGCTCAGACAGCTTGCGTTCAAGGGGTGGGACAAGGGACTTGCGACGGTCACCAACGAGGGAACATACGATGCGGTGGGGGCCGCCCGCAGCGACAACCCTTACGCGTGGGCGTTCAAGCTGCGCTACGACAAGGAAGATCCGGCGATCAGGGAGGAATATTACAAGGAGCTGGAGAAAAACGGCGTGACTCTCAGGCTCGAGCCGCTCGACCAGGCAGCGGGGTAGAGGGAAGTACAGGCGTGCCACGCCGTTTACAGCGAAAGCCGCCACCCGCTCTCCGAGCCCGCGTAATGGGTAGCTACTTAATCCCACCGCCGGTATCGGATGCGCGGGCTCTTCGAACGGGCAGCGGCTTTCGCTTTGAGGCATCGTTTTCGGGGGAATGACGCCGGCCGTGATGGACGATTAGGCGATTATGGATTTCCGTCTTTCCTCAGAACAGGCCCTGCTGAAGAGCACGGCGCGCAAGCTCGCCGAGGAGCGATTCCGCGCCGCCGCTTTCAAGTGGCAGGGGGAGTATCCCGCGGCCAACGAAAAAATTCTGCGCGAGCAGGGTTTTTTCGGCGTGAGCCTGCCGCAGGAGTACGGCGGAGGCGGGCTTACGCTGCTGGAAGATTTGCTCATCTTGGAAGAAGTCGGCCGGGTCTGCCCCGACACCGCTTCGGCGCTGACTCTGGCCGGTCCGCCACGGATCGTCGCCGAGCTGGGCGGCGAAAGCCTCAAGCAAAAATATCTTCCGGCCTTCTGCCGCGATGGAAAAAAGATCGGCATCGCGATCTCGGAGACGGAGGCGGGCTCGGCGGTCACCGAGCTCAGAACCAGGGCGAAGGTCGAGGGAGGGAAAGTCGTCGTCGATGGGGGGAAGCTCTTCATCAGCCACGCCGATGTCTGCGCGGCCTTTTTGACTTTCGTCAGGTTCGACGACGGGATCGGCGCGGTGCTGATCGACCAGGGAAGCCGGGGATTTCAGTTGGGCAAGCCCGACATCAGCATGGCGGGCCATCGCCACTACACGCTGTTCTTCGACGGCTGCGAGATTCCCGCGGAGAACATTCTCATTCGGGGCAAGGATGCGTTCAAGCGGCTGATCCGCGCCTTCAACGCCGAGCGGTGTTTGAGCGCCGTCTGGTCGGTCTCGATCGCGCTCTCAGCCTTCGATCTCGCCCTGGACTACGCGCGGCAGAGAAAACAGTTCGGCCATGGCATCGGCGAGTTTCAGGGTATCCGCTGGATGCTGGCGGAAATGGCGATGAAGATCGAGGCCGCGCGGCTGCTGACCTATCAGGCGGCCACGGACCCGACGCGCTTAAAAAGCTCGATGGCGAAAGCGACGGCGAGCGAGATGGTGGAGCGGGTCGTGAGCGACGCGCTGCAGATTTTCGGCGGCTACGGCTACATGCGGGAGCATCCGCTTGAATATCTCTACCGCCTGGCGCGCGGGCGGAGGATCGCAGGCGGGACCGTGGAAATGCAGAAGAACATGATGGCGGACGAATTATTGCGCAAGGGACTGCATAGGGAGGAATAGGCATGGGTGAGGCGGATCCGATTCTGTTGGAGACAAAAGGGGCGGTGGCGAGGATTACGATCAATCGCCCCGACAAACGCAACGCGATCAGCGGCGGGGTCATCCAGGGAATGATCGAGGCGCTGAAGCAGATCGAGAAGGACCCGAGCATCAAGGTCGCCGTCACGACCGGCGCGGGGAAGATCGCCTGGTCGGCGGGCTACGACATGGACTACCTGTCGGGATTGATCCACGCGGACTCTTCCAAGCCGGACGAGTCGGGGCTTGAGCTCAACGACGCGATCCGCAACTCGTCCAAAATAGTCATCGCGGCGGTGAACGGTTTCTGCCTCGGAGGCGCGGTGACGCTGCTGCTCTCGCACGATCTGGCCATCGCCTCGGACAAGGCGCAGATCGGCCTGCCGGAGATCTTCCGGGGATTTCCTCCGCGCTACGTCGTCGGCGCCCTCGTCCGGACCATCGCCGTGAAGCCGGCGATGGAGATGCTCATTACGGGGAGAAACTTGAGCGCAGCGGAAGCGCGGCAGATCGGCCTGATCAACCGCGTGGTGCCCGACGGCGAGCTGGAGGCGGCGGCTGAGCGCTGGGCGGAGGAGATCGCGCAGTACAACGGGATCACGCTCGATTACACGAAGAAGTCCGTCTACCGGTGCATGGACCAGGCGACTTACGATCAGGCGATGCAGACCAACATCGCGATTCACGAAGAGCACAACCGCGCCAATCCGAACGTCGCGCAAGGCTTGGAAGCAATGAGGAAAGCAAGGGTGGGCAAGAAGTGACGGCAGGAGACCAGGCGCAAGCGGAGGCGATAGGGGACTGGCTACTTTTTCCCCGAAAGAGTTGCCTGTCCCAGTTCGGCGGCCCAGGCTCGGGAGGCTAGGCGAGTCATGAAAAATAAAAACATTAGGCGTCGGTTGTGGCCGGTGGGTGCGATCGCGCTCGGAGCCGCACTTATGTTCGCTGCCGTCCCGGCAAGCGGCCAGGCGTCACTCCAGAACGTGCGGGCTGCCTCGCCGACCAAGGGGATTCCCTTTTTCCCCATGTACGTGGCCCGCGACATGGGGATTTTCCGCGGCGATGGTCTCGCGGTGGAAGAGATCGTCATGGGTCTCGATGTGGCCATTGCCGGTATTCTCGCCGGAGAGCTGGGCTACGTCACCGGCACCGGCTCGGCGACGCGCGCCGCGATCACCGGCGTCCCCGTCAAGGTCGTCATGTTCACCTTCGATAAAATCATTTTCACGCTCCACGTTCTTCCGACGATCAAGTCCATCGCCGATCTCAAAGGAAAAAGGGTGGCCGTGAACCGGCCGGTGACGACGGATGCTGTTTTCGCCCGCGCCGCGCTGGAACGCGCCGGAGTCGATCCTTCAACCGTGACCTTCGGCTCCATGGTGGCCACTTCGACCCGCTTTGCGGCGCTTAAATCGAGCGCCGTGGAAGCGGCGGTTCTCACTCCGCCCTTCGATGCCCTGGCCGTCAAGGAGGGCTATCGCAGCCTTGCTCAGGCCTCCGACGTTTTGGACATGCCCTGGTCCGGTTTGGCCACCTCCGCGAAACGGCTGGCCGAAAAGCCCATGGAGGTCAAGGCCGTGATTCGCGCGTTGCTGAAGGCGCTCCAGTTCATCCGGCAGAATCGGGCCGGATCGATCGCGCTTATCCGAAAGGAATTCGACCTCGATGAATCACTGGCGGGCCATGTGTACAATCAAATGGTTCCCGCTCTGAGTTCCGACGGCACCGCCTCCGCCCGGGCCATAGAGAACGATATCGACCTGGCCCGGCGCTCGCTCAAAATCGCCAAGTCGGTCGAAGTTTCTCAGGTCGTCGATTTTTCATTGCTCAACGAAGCTCGACGCACTTTCAGCTTGAAGCCTTAAGGGGAGTAAAATGAAATCACCCAAGAATCTGGCGCTTTTAGTGTTGCTGCTCGGCGTTTTGTCCGTCCGGAGCGGAGCCTTGGCCCAGGAGAAGGTCCGTGTCTCTTACTCGAGCCGTAGCTACTCCTCTCTCCCCGCCTACGTCGCCCAGGCGAGTGGGTTCTTTCGCGATGAAAGTCTGGATGTGGAGCTTATCCAGATGAGGCCCGCCACCTCTTCGCCGGCGCTTTAC
>Ga0156192_1160_pt1 | contig 21884 bp, 15 predicted proteins | sample RifCSPlowO2_12_FD_107845 | JGI IMG/M metagenome (GOLD analysis project Ga0156192, IMG submission 107845) | Deltaproteobacteria bacterium RIFCSPLOWO2_12_FULL_60_19
AGAGTGGATGGATATCCTGCTCAACTTGAGGTGGAGCTTCTAGCTTCGTAGTCGCTTGGGTGACAAAAGGGGAGCCGGAAACGGCTCCCCCTTTTTTTTGATAGGCTGCTGAAAAAATCGTGATCGTGCTCGTGTTACTTCGAAGCGCCCTCTGAAGTTTCGTGTTCGTGGGGAGGGGGCGAGCACGAATCACGAACACGGTTTTTTGATAGCTCCTCGTTGTCTTTTCCCCCCGTCGATGATAGTTTGCTGCGAGCGTCCTCTTCACCTGACGAAGCGCGTTTCATGAAGAAGAAATCAACTTCCCTGCTGCGGTCCCTCACGCTCGTTGTTTTCGCTCTCTGCCTTTCGCCGGCGTTTTCCTCCGCGCCAGAGGGCGGCCTCTACCCCGGCAAGCTCGCCATCCAAAAAGCCAAAGATCTCTCTCCCGAAGCGCGGGAAGTCGAGGCGCGCTTCGCGAAATATCTCGAAGAGCACACCGACGAGGCGGTCGCGCGCTATAAGACCAAATACGGCAAAGAGATCAATACCGACAACGTGCGCGAGCTGTCGAAGGACTACGCGCCGGGGGGGATGGAAGCCGAGGAGGCACAGACGAAAGCGGCGCGGGCGCGCTGGAGCTCCGCCGTTCACGAGCCGTCGAGCGCGTTCGCCAAGGAGATCTACCGGCGGGATTTGAAGAAGCCGGCGGCCGGCAACGAACGGAACCTGGTGATCTTCACCGGGGGCGGCGCGGGAGCGGGCAAAACCACGAGCATCCAGGGCGTTCCAGGGCTTCAGCGCGCCGTTGAAGCGGCGCAGATCGTTTACGATACGACGCTATCGAGCCTGAGATCGTCTTTGGAGCGCATTTCCTTGGCCCTGGAGGCAGGCAAGTTGGTGAGCATCGTGTTCGTCTATCGCGACCCGATAGACGCGCTTGTGGGCGGCGCCCTGCCGCGGGCCGAGCGCATGGGAAGGACGCTTCCGCTGGATGTTTTCATGGAGACGCACCTGGGATCGCCGCCCGTATTGCTCAAGGTTGCCGAGCTTTACAGGAGCGATACGCGGGTCGAGATCGCCGTCATCGACAACAGCCGCGGCAGAGGCAAAGCCGCGGTAGCGGATCTCGCGTTTGTCGAGAAAGCGGCGAAGAGATACACGAAAGAGGATCTACGCGGCAAGCTCGTTCGGGCGCTGGAGGATGCCTATGAAAAAGGCAAGCGCGGAGAAAAAAACGGGATCTCGGAAACGGTCTATCGCGCGTTTAAAGGAAATGCCCCTTGACGAGTACACGGCGCTTCTGGCGCGGGAAATGACAAAGACGCTCAACCGGGCGGCTGCCGAGGAGACTTTGCGACCGACAGCCGGCAGGAAATGCAACGTGAAAAATGCAAAATGCAAAGTGAAAAGTGAAAAATGAAACATCAAAAATTCGGGATCATTTTAAATTTTGCAATTTGCAGTTTGAATTTTTCATTGCCCGGCCTTCTCCTCCCGGCTTTGCTCCTTGCGCTGAGCGGCCTGTTGCAGGCCTGCAGCGGGGACATTTTTAGCGGCTCCCTCCCCCGATGGGGAATCGGCGGACGGTACAACGAAGGGAGAGAGCAGTTTCTGCGGGGGCGGGGCGGAAATATGGACACGGCGGTGGAGGCGCTGCAGTCGGTGGTCAAAGACGATCCGACCTACAAAGACAGCATGACGCTGTTGGCAAGGGCGTACTACAGGAAAGGGTACTTTGACGCCGCCCGGCAAGTCTCGCAGCGGGCGCTGCTGCTCAACAAGGACGACGAGATCGCCTGGCTCGTTCTCGGCCTGGCCCAGCTAAGAGTGGGAGAGGATGAGCCGGGCATGGAAACACTAGGCGGCGCGATTACGTTGGCGAGCAAGGCATCGCGCGGCGGCTACCGCAACTTCCCCGATTGGGACAGCAAGGCGATCGTGCGCACCGCCGTCTCGCGCGCGGTGGTGGCGTATAAGAAGGGGCTCGAAGAAAAAGAGGGTATCCTTCGCGCCGTTGAGACCATTCTCCTGCGCATGGATGACGAAGAGAACTTTCAGAGGATCAACAAGCCGAGAGTGGAGCAGCGCGGCAGGGAATAACCCCGTATCGCGTCCCGGCTAGGGCTCTTCTCCGTCCCCGTCTCTGAAAAAATCGTCTCTCTCGTCTTTCCGCGCCAGGTCGATCTCTTCTTCCATTCGTTTTCCGAGCCACTCGCCGCCGGCGATGACTTCCGGCCAGTTGATTTCCTTGCCGGAGGTCAGGGCGAGATTTTTTTCGATCCCGGAGCGGATCTCCCTGCTCGGGTCCCAGAATCTCCCGTAAGGGGTGGTGTAAATAATGTCTTCGATCCAGCCGTGAAGTCCTTTCATGCCGGCCTGGATCTCTTTGAGACCTCTCGGGCGGTCTCCATCCCTGCCGAGAACCAAGCCGAGGTAAAGTCTCGCAAGGTGATCCCGATCGTAGCGGGTCAGGGCGCGCTCGAAGGCCTGGCGCGCTTCGGGGTACTTGCCCAGCCGGTAGTTGGCCCGGCCGACATAGGTCCACACTCCCTGCGGAAAAACACTGTAATAGAGGAATTGAGGATCGATCTCCGCGGCCCGCTGAAAATGGCCCAGCGCCTTGTTCGAGTCGCCGTAGAGGAGATCGTAGCGCCCGGTCTGAACTTCCCCCGTGGCGGCGCAGCCGGAGAAGATCAAAGCCGTAAATGCAAAATGAAAAATGCAAATTGCAAAATGAAAAATTTGGCGCTTTCCGGCCTTCGTTTTGGACTTTACACTTTGCATTTTGCGATTTTCATTTTTCATTGCGATCCCTCCTCAGAATGAAGCCTAGGCGCACCGGGGCGGAAAATCAAGACCCCTAAGGGAGGGGCTTTATCGGTCCCCGAAAGAGGGCGACCGGCCGGTCGCCCCTACCTGCCTGCCCGTTTTTGGGCGACCACAGGGGGTCGCCCCTACAGAATTTTCGGTAGTGGTTCAATTTGATTTGAACAACGTGTCATCGTAGGGGCAGGCCCCTGTGCCTGCCCGTTTTTGGGCGATCACTCACCCGGCCCACAACCGGTCGGCGAGGGTAGCCAAGAAATAGCCTACGCTCACGTAGGCGTTCAGGTCGAAGAACGCCTTGTTGACGCGCGACAGGTCGTCGGGCTTGACCAGGCGGTGTTCCCACAGGAGGACCAGGGCGACCGCAGCCGTGCCGAACCAATAAATAGGTCCCAGGCGCGCTGTAAGGCCTACCAGCAGCAGAAAGAGGATGGTGAGGCAGTGAAAGGCGCTCGACAGGTAGAGCGCGCCTCTCACGCCGAAGCGGACCGGGATGGAGCGGAGCCTGGCGGAGCGATCGAAGTCAAAGTCTTGCAGGGCGTAAATGGTATCGAAGCCGGCGAGCCAGAAGAGCACCGCCGCGCCGAGGAAGAGCGGCGGGGCGATATCGCCCAGGCTGTTCGGCGTCCCACCGACTGCGAGCCATGCGCCCATTGGCGCAAGCGACAAGGCAAGGCCGAGAAAGAGATGGGAGGTCCAGGTGAATCTCTTGGTGAGCGAGTAAAAAAAGATGACCGCCAGGGCGAGCGGAGAGAGGGCGAAACAGAGCGGGTTCAATTGAGACGCGGCGAAGACAAAAAGGGCGGAGGCGAGCAAAGTCAGCAGGACGGCCTCCCGGACCTTCACTTTGCCCTGCGGCAGCTCCCATGCCTGCGTGCGGGGATTGAGCGCGTCGAACCGGCGGTCGGCGAGGCGGTTGAATCCCATCGCCGCGCTCCTCGCGCCGACCATGGCGACGAGGATCCAGACGAGCGAGCGGAGCGTGACCGGATAGCGCGGCCAGGCCAGGGCCACGGATGCGAGCGCGAAGGGCAAGGCGAAGACCGTGTGGGAGAAGCGGATGAGGCGGCCGTAAGCGCGAATCCTGCGAAGTAAACCCGTGCTCGTGGCTCGTGATCGTGCTCGTGGATCGTGCTCGTGGGTCATATTCGTGCTCGTATGTTCGTGTTACTCCGAAATTGGCCTCTGGGGCCTCGTGTTCGTGTTACTGCGAAGTCCGCCTTCGAAGTCTCGTGCTCGTGGGAGGCGGGGACGAACACGAGTCACGATCACGAGCACGTCTTTAGATCGACCGGATCGTGCTCGTAGATCAAGATCTATTCATGATCCAGGGACTGGGCCAGGCGAGTAAGCATCCGGCCCACTCTGTCATAGCCCGACCGAAGCTCGTCGTACACCTTTTTCGTGATGTAGCCCAAATCCTTAGCCAGAAGCAGTTGATAACGAACTTCAGCCGCAGAGCCTCTAGCGATCCCCACAAATTGCCTAAACTCACGGCTATTCAGCCTCATTGACCCCTCACCTAAATTCATCCCTACAGAGCTTGCAGCTCGCCTCATTTGCGAAGTGAGACCAAAGCTCTCTCCTCTCGGGAATTCAGCCGTTATCTTGTAGACTTTCAGCGTAAGCTCATGGGCGAGTTTGAAAACATCTAGTTCTTCAACCGATTTCATATCGTGCTCGTGGTGTTCGTGTTACTCCGAAGTTGGCGTATGGGGCCTCGTGTTCGTGTTTGTCCCCTCCCCACGAGCACGAGCACGAGGCACGAACACGTTTTTTATATCCCTAATTTGGGCCAGATCGAGTCGATATAGTTCTTCGTCTTCTCGTCCATCACGATCGCGTCGGGCCACTCCCGCTCGAAGCCTTCGCCCGGCCACTTTCGGGTGGCGTCGATGCCCATCTTGGAGCCGTAGCCCATGAGCGGCGCGGCGTGATCGAGGACGTCCACGGGACCTTCGACGAAGACCACGTCGCGTTTGGGATCGATGTGATTGCCGGCGATCCAGGCGACCTCGGCCGGGTCGTGAACGTCGACGTCGTGGTCGACGACGACGATGATCTTGGTGAACATCATCTGCCCCAGTCCCCAGAGGCCGTGCATGATCTTCCGCGCGTGCGCCGGATATTCCTTCTTGATCGAGACGATCGCCAGGTTGTGAAATACGCCGTGGACCGGCAGGTCGATATCGACGATCTCCGGAAAGGTCAGGCGCATGAGCGGCAGGAAAATCCGCTCCGTCGCTTTGCCGAGAAAGGCGTCCTCCATCGGCGGCCGCCCGACGATGGTCGTGAGATAGATGGGATTTTTCCTGTGGGTGATGCAGGTGACGTGGAAGGCGGGATAGCGGTCGGCCAGAGAGTAAAAGCCGGTGTGGTCGCCGAACGGCCCTTCCACGCTGAGCGGCTCCGACGGATCGATATAGCCCTCGATCACGATATCGGCATCGGCCGGCACCTCGACGTCGACGGTCACCGCCTTGACCAGCTTAACGGCTTTTTTTCTGAGAAAGCCGGTGAACAGCAGCTCGTCGATCTGATCGGGTAGGGGCGCGGTGGCGGCGTAGATCAGCGCCGGATCGCCGCCGAGACAGGCGGCCAGCTCCATGCGCCCCGTGGCTTCTTTCTGGCGCTGAAAGTGGCGCGCGCCGACTTTGTGCGGGTGCCAGTGCATGCCGGTCGTGCGCGCATCGAACACCTGCATGCGGTAGAGGCCGACGTTGCGCCTGCCGTCGCGCGGGTCGCGCGAAAATACGGCGGGCAGCGTAATGAACGGGCCGGCGTCTCCCGGCCAGCAGGTAAGCACCGGCAGCATATTCAAGTCCGGATCGCGCTCGATCACCTCCTGGCACGCTCCCTCGCCGCTGATGACCTTAGGCGCCGCCCCCGCCAGGCGCAACAGCTCGGGCAGCATCCGAAGCTTGTCGCGCAAGGACGCGGGCGGCTTTAACCGGGTGAGATGCTCGATGTCGCGGGCGATCTCTTCGATGTCTTTCACGCCCAGCGCCAGCGCCATCCGCTTAGCCGACCCGAAGGCGTTGATTAAGACGGGAATATTTTTGCCGACGACGTTTTCAAACAGCAGTGCCGGGCCGCCGCTTTTCATCACTCGGTCGGCGATTTCGGTGACTTCCAGCTCCGGCTTGACCGGATAGCGGATGCGCTTGAGCTCCCCCTCGCGCTCCAAAACTTGAACGAACTCCTGCAAGCTGTTATACGCCATCAAGTTGACATGTCTAATCCGATAACGGCCAGGAAGTCAACAAAACAGACTGGGGAATGGGAGGCCGCGCTCGGGCGCTGGACGACGCCAAGCCTCGTCGCTTTGCTGACCCTCACAGCTTTTTTCCCCGTATTGCAGAATCAATTCGTCGATTGGGACGACGCCAAGATTCTGATCGAGAACCCTCACTACCGCGGCCTCGGTTGGGCTCAGCTCCGCTGGATGTTTACCACGTTTTACATGGGCCACTATCAGCCGCTGAGTTGGATGACTTTTGGAACGGACTATCTCCTGTGGGGCATGGACCCTTTCGGGTATCATCTGACCAATCTCCTGCTCCACGCCACCAATGCCGTCGTCTTTTATTTTATCGCTTTTCGCCTACTCTCCCTGACGATTTCCGTTCCCGATTTGCCGGGCCTATCCGGCGTGATCGCCCCGAAGCTGGCGGCGGGTTTTGCGGCCCTTTTCTTTGCCGTTCACCCTTTGCGGGTGGAGTCCGTTGCGTGGGCCACTGAGCGGCGCGACGTCCTGTCGGGCTTCTTCGTCCTCCTGACCGTTCTCTTCTATCTGCGGTCGGCGGCGGTGGAAACGGGTCCCTTCCGGCGGCGGTGGATGAGGACAGCCGTGCTCTTTTACGTTCTGTCCCTGCTGGCGAAGGCGAGCGGCGTGGTCCTCCCGTTTGTCCTTCTTCTTCTTGACATCTATCCGTTAAAGCGGCTCGGCGGCGGCCCGGGAAAGCGGTTCGAGCCAGCTCACGCGCGTGAGTTTATCGAAAGGTGGTTTGGTCGAGCCGCTCGGGCGGTATGGCTGGAGAAGCTGCCGCTTCTTATCCCCGCCGCGCTCTTCGGCGCCGCCGCCATACTTGCGCAACGGGAGGCCGGGGCGTTATCGTCGGTGGAAAAATATGGTTTTCTGGCGCGGGCGTCGCAGGCCTTTTATGGTCTTGCCTTCTACCCTTTGAAGACGGTTTTGCCCCTCGGCCTGTCCCCGCTCTACGAGATGCCGCGCTATTTTTGGTCTCTGACCTGGTCCTTTATCCTAAGCGGCATCGTTGTCACCGCGGCGAGCTTGATCCTGTACTTGGCGCGGCGACGCTGGCCCGCCGGCCTAGCCTGCTGGGTCTGTTATGGCGTTATCCTGTCGCCTGTCCTGGGCATCTTTCAGGCCGGGCCCCAGCTTGTCGCCGACCGGTACAGCTACCTCTCCTGTCTTGGCTGGGCGGTCCTCGCAGGAGCAGGCCTGCTCCAGTGTTGGCGGCTTTGGCTCCGAGAGCGGATAAGCGCGTTAGGCTTTAAGCTGACACAGGGGTCGGCTGCGGGAATTATTCTCCTGCTGGCCGCCCTGACCTGGCAACAGGCGCAGGTTTGGCGCGATGGAGAGACGCTTTGGCGGCATGCTATTGCAGTCGCGCCGTCACGCGTAGCTTACAGCAATCTGGCTGACCTACTGCGTACTGACGGCAAGACGGAAGAGGCGATCGAGAACTATCGCCAGGCCCTTCGGCTGAATCCTGTGCACTGGCACGCCCATCATGAACTGGCCATACTCCTAGAAGGCCAGGGAAAGACGGATGTGGCGGAGGAACACTACCGCAGCGCGCTGACGATCAAGCCTTCATCCGTCGAGGCGCATTATAATCTGGGGATGCTGCTTGCGGAGCGGAAAGAATTCGAACAAGCGATGGCGCAGTTTCGCGAGGTTCTGAGACTTAGTCCGGATCATGCCGAGGCCCACTCCGCTCTTGGCGCCGTCTTATCAAACCTGGGCCGGCTCCAGGAAGCCGTCGCTCATCTCCAGAAGGCTGTGAAGATTAAACCCGACTTCGCGGACACGCACCGGAACCTGGGCCAGCTTTTGGCGGCCCGGGGCGACCTCGATCAAGGGATTGATCACTTCCGGCAGGCTGTGAGTCTTGAGCCGGACTTTGCCGAGGCCCATGAGAGTCTGGGCCGCGCCCTCGTCCTGCTAGGCAGGAAGGATGAGGCGGCGAGGCATCTCCAGGAGGCCGTGAGGATATTGAAGTCGCGCGGCGAAGCCGGTAGGGTCCCCTAAAATTTGCTCGCGCGCTATGGGCAGTCCACGCCTGCGCGACATCATGAAGTCACAGCTTCGCTTTTTTGATTCAACCGACGAGCTTCTGAGCGGCGAGCATCTTCTTCCAAGGCGCGGTCATGTCAACTCATCGGGCGACAAGTCAAGATTTTTGAGGCGGCCTGCTAGCGTGAAAGGCTGTCAGGCTCAGAAGCAAAGCGCAGGCAGTCAAGGTGATTCCCGAGATCCAGGCCCCCAAAAGAAAGCTGTTGGGAAGATAGTAAAACTCGACTTCGTCATCGCCGGGGTCGACCGCGATTGAAACCAGGCCTTGCCCGTTTGCGACGGCGAATGGCTCGCGCACACCGGCGGATCCATGAATCTTTGCCCGCCAGCCTGTGAAATAGTTTTGGTTGAGCACCAACCTGTCCGGGGCGTTAACCCGGAACGCAACTCTCACTCGAGACATTGTCCAGTCGCGTATGGAAACGGTGTCCTGCGAGCTTTCGAGATAAGCTTCGCCCCGATAGTCGGCGTCATCGGCTGTCCGTACCTTTCCTCGTCTCACCTGGATGTTTTCGTAGCCACGCAATACGCCGGAATTACTTTTTAACGCCGGATAGAGGTAACTGTACATTGTAGGATAATAGACGGTGATCTCCTTATAGCGCGTGGCAAATTGCCGGTGGTACGGTAGCTGGATGGGGCGGCCGACAAAGATGTCGCCGAAGAGATTCCAGCCGAGGACGGCCAGCTCAAGATAGATAGCCATCGGGATGCCGTACCGGACCGATGCGAGCAGCGACCGGCTATCGGCGCGGGCGGCGCGCCGGCACAACCAGCCCAGGCCATGTCCAACGGCGACGGCTAAAACGAACACGACGGCGGCCAAAAAGCGCGATGGGACCGTCAGAGAGCGGTACAAGGGTAACTGCTGGAGCAGCGCCCAGAGATCGATGGGGGAACCGTTCCCCAGCACCGTGACGATCGCGACCAATCCCGTGGCATAAAGCGGCCACTGCGAACGCCATGACACGACGAACCCGCATACGGCCAACGCCAGTCCGAGATACGTAATATAGGCGCCGTACTCATGCCATTGGTGATCGGCTCCGAGCTTCCATAATCGGTCGTGAATCGTCGTTGAAACCGTGTCGGGTAATGACTTCGAGAACTCATTAAATACGCCGCGATCGCGCATCTGCAGAGGAGCCTGACCGTCACGCGTCGCCTGATATAGCAGCGCTTGTCGCGGATCGAGGAATACGGCGATTAATCCCGCCGGCGAGAGCCCTTCGACCGTGACCTGCCGCGGGTTGGTTCCGACGAACTCAAGTTGGGGCAGAAGCTTGACCGCCGATAGAAAGAGCGTTAAAACCACCGTGCCACCCCAGCCCAAAGCAAACCGCCAGGATCGCGTCCGGATGCTTTCCAGCATTGCCCAAACAGATAGGAAAGGCAGGTACACCGCCATGATGTACACCGATCCAAACGTCAGAACCGAAGAAAGCAGCAGCGCGGCGACGATGACGAAGCGGAGGTCGGCGCCGAACCGAAGCACGCACAGCATCAGCCAGGGCATCAGTCCAAGAACAGACCACTCAAGATGACCCTCAGCGATGTGGAGCGCGAAATGAGCGCTCATCATAAACACCACACCCCCGGCAAAACAGCCGGGTGATGGCACGTTCCAACGGCGCAGCAAAGCGGCCATGCCGGCCGTGCCCAGCATCATGAATAGGACGACCTGCACCCTCAGACCCAACGGGGCCCCCAGCGCCAATACCGGCAGGTACCACGGAGAAGGGAAGGGAGAGTCCGGATGAGCCAGCAGGACCGTGCCGCCGTTGACGTAGGGGTTCCAGAGCGGAAGCTGGCGGTCGCGCAACAACGCTAATCGAGGGGTCTCGTAGCGAAAAGTGAACTGGTCCCAGTCATGTCTTCCGTAGCGATCGAGCCCGCTGAACAGCAGCGGGCAGTATAAAAGAGTCGCTGCGATTAGGGCTAGATACACACGCCGGCCCTGCTGATCCCGGCCGAAGCATGCTTGCATACAATTGGCAAACAGTGTGTTCATCGAGACCAACGCCGTTTACAATAGCAGGTTGCTGAAAAACTCCGTTCATCCTTCGACAAAGCTCAGGACGAACGGAGGATGGATTGAAATCATTGGAGAATTTCCGTTCGTGCTGAGGCTCTCGAAGCACGAGTGGCTTTTTTCAGCATCCTGCTAAAAAATTCTCTCCACTTTAGCCCCGCGGAAGAGTTCCCCCGCCGGGTCTTTCTTCCACAATTCCCGCCACGGCTCTGCTCTTGGCCCCTTTATGTGAGTCGTACACTTCCTGGATTATATATAAGGGCCGTTCCTTTATTTCGTTGAAAATTCTCCCTATGTATTCTCCCAAAATGCCCAAGCAGATTAATTGAACCCCGCCCAGGAATAACACCCCCACCATTATCGTCGCCCACCCTTGGACAGTGTATCCCATAGCTTTTTGCACAAACACGCTGCATGCGTACAAAAAGGCTAGAAAGGAGGCCAAATATCCTAACCACATCGCCAGCCTTAACGGAACGATTGAAAATGAGGTGATGCCATCGACGGCAAACTTAATCATCTTCATGTAGGGATATTTTGTCCCTCCAGCGTGCCGCTTGTCTCTCAGGTAGCGGACACCCGTCTGGCTGAAGCCTACCCAGCTTACCAGGCCTCTGACGAACCTGTCTCTTTCCCTCATCACTTTCAGTTGTTCGACAACCCGCCTGCTCATTAACCTGAAGTCGCCCACAGAAACAGGGATATCGACCTCCGAAGAAGCTTTTAACGTCTGGTAAAATAATTTCGCGGTGAGAAGTTTCAACCAGGTCTCGCCTTCTCTCGTTTCTCGAACACCGTAGACCACATCATAGCCTTCCTTCCACTTTTCAACGAAGCTGACGATAACCTCAGGAGGGTCCTGGAGGTCGGCGTCGATCACCACAACCGCATCACCCCTGGCCATGTCGATCCCGGCCGTGATCGCTATTTGATGGCCGAAATTCCGGGAAAACTTTATGACTTTGACATTTGGGTCCAAATCCGCAATATCGACGAGTTTTCGATATGAATCGTCCTTGCTTCCATCGTCTATGAAAATGATTTCGTAAGAAAGAGAAGACAGCGCATCGACGACTTTCTTCAATCGAGCATAGAATGCGCCGATGCCCCCGGTCTCGTTAAAGACCGGCGCCAGAATGGATAACAACGGCGCATGGTTATTTCGGCCGTCGCTGGCAGGTTCTTGCTTAATATTTTGGTCCGACATGCGTGTCCTCCGAGAGAGATCGGGGTTAGAACGCGCGATCTGCAACGCGAATGGCGTTAGCCATCAGCGTGAAGGTCAAATTCTTGGCCGGCAAAGATGGGATGGTTGTCCCATCCACAAAATAGAGATTATCGAAATAATGACTCCCGCAATCCCTGGAAGCCGTGTGAAGGCCGGCGCCCGTAGACATTGGGACGGTCCCCGCATAATGCGCGCTCGCGCCCATCGGACGGACATGAATCGTTCCCGGCGGGACCACGCACCCAAGGCTCCATAGCGCCCGCTTGACGGTCTTCAGAACTTGCTTGATTAGGATTCTCTCTTCGGCCGGCGGCGAATAGCAGATAGCGAGTCGGGGATGATCCGATGCGCCGTCCGTTTTAAGAGTGACGTAGTTGCTTTCGCGCCTCACGTCACGGAAGTTCACGTTGACGACGCCCAGCCCGGCCCGAACTTTCCGGAACACGGCCGTCGACGCGCGCAGGTCAAAGGGCATGTTCTGAATGATCGGGTGCGCCAGCGCCGCTTTCAGCGTGGTGATCTGTCCATGGACATATTTGCGGGGGTCGTTCTGTTCGATCCCCACCGCAAGCTGGTGATACTGGTAACTCCGAGGCTCGTAGGTCTGACCGGCCATTTTGAGGTTCAGAAACGGCACCAGGACCTGCCTGTTATCCATCAGTCCGCGCAGGATCGCAATCTCCCCGGTCCCTTGGAAAATCGACCTCAGATAGATCGCCGAGGACGACAACGTTCCGGCCGCCAAAATGAACCGATCGGCCGTGATCTCGCGCGAGCGGCCCTCGCCGGGGGTTTCGGCGACCGCGCTAAGGATGCGCCGGTGGGCGTCGTAAGTGAAATAGCTCACGTAGGTGTCCGGCAAGTAGGTGAAGTTGGGGTGGCGACGAAGCTCTTCGAGAGTCAGCGAGGGGGTGTACAGCGAGTGTAACGGACAGCCCCAGAGACAGCGCCCGCAGTAGGCGCATGCCGTTCGTCCGTCGCGGTCCACGCTCAAGGTCGCGACGCGGGACCGCCCTATATAGCACCGAAGTTTTCCCACAAGGTAGCGCCGCTTCATTTCGTACGCCGCCAGCAATTGCGCGGAATGCCGATCGAGTTCCAAGGGCTCGAGTAGATTGTCATGAACTGGAAAAAATCGAGCGAGATCGTCCCTGGCGCCGGTGATGCCGATTCGCCGCGCGATTTCACTATAGTAGGGATCAATCTCGCTGTAGTCGAAGGGAAAATCGCCGAGCTCAGCGTCATTGAATGGGTAAACACCACCGGTCCATGCTTCGGCGAGCCCGCCTTGGGCGAAGGAGAACAGCGGCTGGAATCCTTGCCCCTCAAAGTGAAATGTCGCCGGCTGCTTAAAAAGGTAGCTTTTGTTCGGCGGAAACCCGTAATACTCCTGCCTGGCTTGGGGCGACACGACCGCTTCATATTCATCGCCGAGGAAATACCGCACGGGATCGTCAAGGCCGGTCTTGAGTTCGTCAAACGCCGCGCTCCGGTCGATGGTGGCCGGCTTTCGATGACCCACATCGGCCATGATGACATGGTAACCTTTCTGCAAGACCGAGAGCGCGAAATGGACCCCGCTCGCGCCAGACCCTACAATCAGCAGTTTGTCCATTAGATTCGACGTAACCCCCGCCTCTTAAGGCGGGCACAAAGCCGATGGGGTTTCCAAAGGGGAGAAGCGGCAGCTCTCCCCTTTGGTCGAACACGGGAATTCAAACCCCGTGTTCGATATAACTAGACTACCGGCTTGTCCACAACCGCGCGAAGCCGCATTCAAGGAGGAACCGCGCCGGCCACAGGACGATCGTCGCAAGGACGAACGATCCGAGGAACGTAAGGCCATGATACAACGTTATAAGCAACAGCATCGCCTTGCCGCAGGGTTCGGAGCGGTCAAAATAGCGATGGCTCGGCGCGCAGGATTCCAGGATCGCAAGCAGGACTACCAGCTTCGCGCGAACGCCAGAGTGTTTAAAAAAAACACGCGCGTGCGAGTCAACCAGCCTGGTCAGGAACGGATTCCAACAGGCCAAGCGGATCAACAAAGCGTCGAAGGGCGCGGCCGCGCCGTCTCTCAGATAAGGCAGCTTCGCGTGCGCGTCGCGATATTTGCTCAGGACGTAGGCGCTGGGAGGCTGTCCGATTAGATACCGCGAGAACACGCTACATTCACGGTCGAGGGCGTTTTGCGCCGAGCGGGAATCACTCATCGTTCAAGACCAGATTCAGCATTTCAGGAATCCGTTTCATCGTTGCCGAATGCCGCCGAAAGAGCCGGTTGGGCTCGATCGTGCCGTCCTGGTAAAAGGCGGAGAGCTGACCTGCAGTCACGGGCAGGACATGGCGTAAGCCCGGCTCAAGTAATCCCAGAAGACTCAGCATCGGCTTCAACGGCACGTGGATCACCTTCGGCCGTTTGCCGGACATGCGCGCGTGAACGGCTCCGATAAAGTCCTCGATGGCGATCGCTTCCGGACCGCCCACCTCGAATGTCTCATCCGCAAAGATATTCTCGTCAAGAATAGAGCCGAGGCAGGCGACAAGATCATCGATGTAGATCGGCTGAATTCTCGTTCGGCCATCGCCCGGAAGCAGAATAATCGGTTGCCTGGCAAGCCGCAACAGTCCTTGCCATAACGGCGCGTCCCGGCCGATAACCACGGTTGGCCTGATAATCGTATACCTTATCCCGCTTCTTTTCACCGCCTCCTCGGCAAGCTCCTTGGACCTGGCATACGGGTAGCGGCGTTTATCGGGGAACTTCGCCGCGATTGAGCTCACGTACAGGAAGTTCTTACTATTCGCCTTCCGGCAGGCCGAAAGGAGGCTCTCCGTCCCCTTTGTATTAACACTGAAGTACCGCTCCGGCGCCGTTTTGCCGGTCGCCGCAGCCAGGTGCACGACCGTTGTCGCCGGCGTGAGCAGCGGCGCCCAGGTTTCCGGCTGCTCCAGACTCCCGGTCACAAACTGGACATTTTCCGATCTAAAAGAATGCTTAAAGGGCTGGAGAGGTCTTCTGGCAAGGCAGTAGACGATCTCGTAAGCCCGAAGGTCCAGGCTGCTTAACAAACTCCGGCCTATGAATCCGGTAGCTCCCGTGATGAACAAACTCCGCATTACGGCCGTTTTCTACCCGAACCCGTATACTGTTTCCGTTTGCTCTCCGATCCTCAGCTAAGGCTCACGGCTTCGCATCCCGCCGACGGCAAGCCTATGCCGGCGCTTTTGGCGCCTTTTACCTTTTCCACCAAGTGATCGGCAAGTCGCAACGACAACGCAACAATTGTGAGCGTCGGAGCTGAGGCTCCTGACGTGACAAAGGGTGCGCTTCCAGCCACGTAAAGATTGTCCGTGCCATGGACCTTTAAATTCTCGTCCACTACCCCTGCCTGGGGGGAGCGCGCCATCCGACAAGTCCCTATATGATGGTGATTCCAATTAAGAAGACCGGACACTTCCTTCCTACTCATGCCGGCATCCGAGAGTACCTTCATCATCAAGCTTTGTGCCCGCCTGATCGTCTCCGCGTCACGGCCCGACAATCTCAGAGTAACCCTGGGTTTCGGGTTGCCGAACGCATCGTGCTGTTCCTCATCCAGCACCACGCGGTTCCACGGAGACGGTTCCATCTCCAAAATAGGTGAAACCCCGAGCGTGCGCAGCTCGGCCTGGGACGTCACGGAATTAAACTCCATGACTACCCCGCCATAACCGGAGGACTTGAATTCCTCATAAAATTGCCAGGATATCGCCTCCGTGGATTCTTCACCGAGGCCGCTTGCCGCGTCTTCCTTCCAGCCTTGTCCAGCCAGCTGGATATGGTCCATAAAGTGCCTCCCTACCAGGTCATAATCGTTGCCAATCCCCCTAGGAAATTCTCGCGAACGGGAAAGCAGCAGAAGGCGCGGAGTTTCGATACCCCCGCAAGCCACAACAAAAAATCGTGAGCTAATCGATTTCTTCAGCCCATCGACGGTTTGCACCTGAAAGCCGCCGATCGTTCCGTTTCCACCCGGCAAAATCCTCGTTACCCTTGTGCCCTGAGCCAACTGTCCCGGTCGTGACTGCGCGCACTTAGCGAGGTGGCTTTCGGCGGTCTTGATCGGTCGTCCATTCCAGTCCGAAAGCGGCGGCGGCTCGATCGTGTACCCCGCTTTCTTCAAAAACCCGCTTGATCGCGCTATTTCAGCGGCTGTATGGGCAGTCAGGCGATAGGGTTTTTGTCTTGGCGGCGAATATCGACTCACGTCACCTCCGCGGACGTAAAGCTCTTCCTCCGCTCGAGTGTAATAGGGTTCCAGCTCCTGATAGCCGACCGGCCAAGGCTCGTTGTTCGCCGAGTACGAGTTGCCCCCGCGAAAATCCCCAGGATGCAAGCGCGGACAAAAACCGCCCCACACATTTGAGGTGCCGCCGATCGCTATGTACCGTGTGGAATCAAGAGGGTAGGAAAGCTCCTGAGACGAAGTACCGCGGCTGCCTTCAAATCTGACGTCTTTCGCTTTAAAAGTTTCGTCACGGACTCCACCTGCCTCCAAGATCAAAGTTTTAATACCGTGGCGCACTAACTCGCACGCCAGGATTGCGCCCGCAGGGCCTGAGCCTGCTATACAGACATCAAAGCGCTCATCCTTGTCCAGCGCACCCAGGGAGACCGGCCCGACGTTTTTACGGTTGCGGAGCCATGTCGTGAGTAAAGCCGCTCCAGGAATGGATCCGGCGAGAACCCAAAGAAATCTTCGCCGTGTTGGATTCACCATGCACCTTCCTTTACGTAGCAGCTGCGGTTAGGAGAGATCCTTCCCGCCTGCCTCCTTTTACCGGCCCGCTTCCTGTGCGAGCGCCCGGGAAAAACTTGACCCGGGCCAACTCATTTGACCAAAGAACTTAAGCAAGTATCAATTCCAACGCTCCGGCTCCAGGTCAAAATTGAAACGACTGAGGTCTCTCTTGAGCGGAAAGAGCTTCCTCTGCCACTCGCCGAGCGCAGCGCCGCCCTCGCGCGCCCAGAGGAACGCATGCTGTCCGTCCGCGAGTTGTAAACGGCTGATCGCCTGTAGCTCTTCGACGGGAGGCTTTTCCCGTCCCACATAAAGCTCATACTCCCTCGACGGTTGGGGTGCGCGATCGGCGTATCGCACCCAGGTATGGTGACCCGTAGTCCAGGAATCTCCCGCTTTCCATCGGACGAGCGGGTTCACGACGCCGTAGATGACCTCGGAGTATTCTACGGCTTCCCGCTCTGTCGACGCGAGGAAGACGGTCGTGCGCCCGAACTCCCGGTCGGCCGTGTAGGGTGGAACGGTTTTCGGCCAGCTCAGGATGATTACAACCACCGCGGAAACGGTCAGCAGGCCAGGCCACAACCACGCGCGCCGGCCGGTGTTGTCTTGCCCTCCCTCTTGATTTCCGCCGGCCATTTGCGCGCGGGCCCTGGAACCCGGTCCGGCCCGGATCGCCACGGCTACAGGAATCAGCGCCGCCGGCAGGAAATAGTGGATATTCTTCACCGGCGAGAGGAGGAAGAAGGCGACCCAGAGAAAACCCGCAAGCGCCAGCCAGCGAGCCATCGAATCTCGCGAGAAAAGCGCCGGCCCGTATCCTATCACCGGAAGTCCTCCGGCCAGCAGAACGTACCAGGAAAGAGCGCGCAGGGTTCTTGCGGGACTCCCCGACGTAAAACCGGCTCTGCCGGCAAAGTATTTCGACCACCACTCCTCGATCGCGGGCTCGAGCGTTCCTTTAGCGGACGTGTAGAGGAGAAAAAAGAGGGAGTATCCGGCGACCAGCAGCAGCAACACAAATGCAGACTTAAGCAAAGCCCTCCGTTCCGTGGCTGAACCGACCAGAAAACCCGCCGCCCCCAGGATTCCCACCAGCATCAGACCGCTCGGGAAGGCGACGATCGCCAGAAACGCGGCGATCGCGCCGAGGCCCGGGGCTTCATCCCGGATGAACACCACTGCGCTGATGGCCAGCGCGGTCACGAGCCACTCCACTATGGGCGAGGATGCAAGGTCGCCGTGAAAGGGGTCATAGCCCGAGTAGTAGGCGCCTACTTGCAGCGACAAATATCCTGTCGCGAGGAGCGGGAGCAGAACAGCCGGCGCGCCGCCTGCTTTTCGCGCCCGCCCACGCCCCGCAAGCTCCGCCATCGCCAGAATCAGGACCCCAAGAAAAAGCAGCGCCGGCAGCCGCAGAGCCGCTTCGGAAATCCCGCCGAGCGCCAGGGAGAAAAACACCGGATAGGAGACGAACATAAACGTCGGATAAAAGCCCCAGACGCCCACCTCAAGGTCCCACTCGGGGAATGCGCCCCGGAGGAGGCTTGCGGCGAAGCCGTGGATCTCCGTGGCGTCTCCTTCGAGCGACTCCACGGCGATCTTCCCGGGCATCAACAGGCAGCCCAGGGCGAGCATGAGAAGGATGCCGGCGGCGGGCAGGAGAAACTCCCAGCCATTTTTGCGCGCCCAGGCGGAGAGCGAGAGAGATGGCGATCGATCTCGATTCCTCGCCCACGCCGCCGCGGCGACCGCCGCCTCAAATCCGCCAACAGTGAGGTAAAAGGACGCCCGGCCCGCCTCTCCTCCGGCGACCGCCCTGGCCGCAATCCAGGCAAGCGATAGGCCGATGAGCGAAAGCGTGAAAGCCGCAAGCGCGTTCGACGCCCCGTTTCGCAAGTCGATCCTCAACGCGCGCATCAGCAGGTAACCAGGAGCAAAATAAAGCCCGAAGTACCCCGTGAGGTATGCCAGGACGGCTACGACGAGACGAAAAGGCTCGACCCCTTCGGGAGGGAGCAAAACGACATCGTTGAAGGAAGATCCGTCGAAAAAAGAAGCGAGCAGGGTTAGACCGCCGCAGACGAGGAGCGGCACGTATGCGAGCAGGCCGTGGGCCATCCAGCGGAAAAAATTGGGCACGCTCACTCGCGATCCTCGTGTTTCATATAGCGGAGACGAGAAATAAAGGCAAGAAATTTTCATATTTTTTGCCTTGATGATATGGTAGCAAATGACTTACGGTCGAATTCCAGTGGAGCACGCTAGTTAGACTATGACCGGCTTGCTGACCTGCGGACTGATCGCGAACGCCGTGTTCCTCATCTTTCATCCCGCGTGGGCGTCGTCTTATCCCCCGGTGCTTCAATCGCTCGGCATCAACCTGGTCATCTTCCTCGTGCCCGCTATCCCCTTCCTGGGAGCGCTGATCAGCCGGGAAGAGGCGCGCCCCTTGGCGCTACTCTGGGCGATGATCATCTCATTCGCCGTCTTGGTCGGTGCCCTCGCCTTCTTTAGCCTGACCGGCTGGCCGCTGACGGCCGCCGGAGCTTGGAACGGAACCTGGGCCGTAACCAACCTGCTGCTGTTGGTCGGTTCTCGGTTAGGCATGGTCAAAGCATGGCGCATTCCTTTCGCGGACCGGCGCTGGCAACTCTTCGGTTTGCTCTTTATCGGCAGCTACAGTTTATATCTGTGGGGCGCCGTCTCGGTTGTGCCGGCGCAGCAAGACCACGACCTCGAAGTGCAGGGGACCGGGTACGGTTTGCTGACTCGATTCGAGCCCCTGTTGTTGACGGACCGAAATACCCTCTACTATTTTGCTCATCCACCCCTTCTCCATTTTTACGCCGGGGCTTCGTTTCTTTATTACGATCAGCTCGATCAACTAAAGTACTTCGATGCGGCGAGCCAACGCGCGCTGGCGGCGGAGCAGGGGAGGCCTTTCGAGCCGCCTCCTATCGGGCTCACGAGTGGCGGAGAATCCATGGTTGTGCGGCACAAAATCGTCGGGGTTCAGGACGGCAGCTATCTCCTATCTCCCTCTTTGCCGGATGGCCGCGACCGAATCGCGGTTCGGGAGCTGGAACTGATATCCATCTATGAACACTACGCCAGGAGTCCGCACAAGCTCGCGACTCGAACGCCTTCGATCTTCCTGGCGTCCCTGACCGTTGCTTTGCTCGGTTGCTGGGCCGCCGCGCTGAGCGGCCAATGGTGGGCGGGCATGCTCGCCGCGTTGGCATACGCTACCAGTCCGGAAGTTTTTGTTCGCTCCAGCTACGGCGGCTACTTCGCGATCTCGAATTTTGCCCTGCTTTTGATGCTCCTGGCGACCGCCGGTCAGGGGCCGTCGACGGACCGAATCCCTACTCGTGACGGTTTCGCGGCGGGCTGCATCGCTGCGCTGGCCAATCATAAGCTCGTCATATTTCCCGTGGCGGCGGTTCTCTGGCTGCTCCTGACGAAGGCGCGGCGCTGGCACTGGGTCCCGGTGCGGTCTGTCGTGACCGGCTTCGCGCTCGGCGCGGCGCTGTTCTGGGTGTATGGATGGTCGATTAATCCGGCGCAGTTTTTGGAGGACCATTTTAGGACACACCTGCTTGACCGGATTATTCATCATAACCCGCTGGGTTATGGCGGATACCCCGGCGTGGCGCGACTTTGGATCGAATTTTGGCAACACACCGGCTACCTCCTGCTCCCCATCGGAGTTCTGAGCCTCGTCCTCGCGGTCGTCTCCCAAAGGGAAAGCAACTCTCACAGCTCACCGGTCGCCGGACTGTTGGCCGTGTACATCCTGATCGCCGCTGTGGTTTTTAGTTGGGTGGACTGGAGGATGACCAAACATCTAATGCTAATAGCGCTCCCCTTGCATATCGCCCCCTTGTTATGGGCGGGGGGGCGGCCAAAACGTTTGGCTTCGGTTTGCGCTGTCTTTGCCGTGTTATTGATATGGAACCTCTACGCAGTGCACGGCCTGAGTATAAATTTCGCCGCCTTCCGCGTCTCGCCCGCCTGGTAGACCAGTCGGCCACCATCGAAACTAGCGCGCCGCCATCCCTGAGGCGTGTGACTTTTTTTCCCGGAGATGGTACATGATAAAATTTACGGCTGTCAATGGGGTTCCTTTGAGTTGATGGGGGTTACGCGGATGAGGTTCAGCGTCAAAGAAGACGGGGCTGCGGTAGCATTCCTGCTGGCGCTTGTGGCTTGGTATTTTATTCCTGTCCTGATCGCAGGAAACAGGCTGGTGCTAAGCGCCCGGGAAACCGACACCTGGGATCAGTTTTTCTACTGGCGGCACTTTGGTTTTAGCAGCCTGGCGAGAGGGGAGATTCCCCTTTGGAACCCCTATATCTTTTCAGGCGTCCCGTATATAGCGGGTATTCAGTCGGCGATATTTTATCCGCTAAACCTCCTGTATCTTCTGTTTGGGACGCCTTTTGCGATAAATCTCAGTATAGCGCTGCACTGTTTTCTTGCCGGCCTGTTTACCTATCTTTTCGCCAGGTACATGGACCTTGGCCGGGATGGTTCCGTTCTTTCGGCTATAACCTTCACTTACGGCGCACCCTATTTTCTCCACATCTACCCCGGACACCTGAGCAATCTCTCGACCATGGTCTGGCTGCCGCTCATGTTCATGGGGGTGGAGGCGTTTCTGAGAAACAACCGGCTCCGATACGCGGTGTTGAGCGGGATCCCATTGTCGATGCAGGCGCTTGCGGGTCATGCCCAGTATCTATTTTACAGCGCCATAGCGGTCTCGCTTTATTTCTTGCTTCGTCTCCTCGTCGAGAAAGAGCTTCGGCGGATTCCCTACTTCTTAGCCGGGTTCTGCCTCTTTGTAATGACGGGTCTTTCACTTTCTGCGATTCAGCTCATACCCACCTTGGAGCTGACGAGCCATTCCATGCGGCATGCTTTAAGTTACGAATGGGTTTCCACCTTCTCGTTTCCGCCCGAGAATTTGATCACCCTGCTCGTGCCGGATTTTTTCGGCAGCATGCTAAGCGTCCCTTATTGGGGGAAAAACTATCTATGGGAGATGTCGGTTTATCTGGGGGTGGTTCCCCTTGTCATGATAGCGGGAGCGATTCTCCTCGATCGTTCGAAGCCGGTGCTTATTTTTGCCGCGCTCGCCGCCATCTCTCTGGTTTTGGCATTGGGGAAGCACACCCCGCTTCTCTGGCTTCTTTATAGTTATGCGCCCGGGTTTGACTTATTCCGCGGTCTTTCCAAGTTTGTTTATGTATTCTCATTCGCCTGCTCGATGCTGGCCGGGTACGGACTTTCAAAGTTGACCGCCCTGGCAGAGGAGAGCGATCCGAGGTTGCGCCTTCTCTCCTATAGCCTTCTGGCGATTTCATTTTTTGTCTTCCTCTTCGGCATTCCCGTCCTCCTTTACGGCCAAGAGTACTGGATTTCACTCGTGGAAGGCTACGCCAAGGGAGCGGACAATTACTCTCCCGTTGTCCTTACGGATGACTTTTTGCGCGCCACCATAGTCGTAGCCTTTCGAGGTCTCTTTGGGACAGCCGTGATAATGCTGCTGCTTGGCGGGCTGTGGTTTATTTTTGGCGGCCTGCGGAGACTTTCGCCGCGACTCCTGGCCATTTCGGTATTGACTCTGTCCGTGCTGGACCTCTGGGGCTTTGGCTCTCGCTATCTGGTGACCTTCAGCCCGACAGATATCTATATGGATAG
>Ga0156192_1020_pt1 | contig 21320 bp, 19 predicted proteins | sample RifCSPlowO2_12_FD_107845 | JGI IMG/M metagenome (GOLD analysis project Ga0156192, IMG submission 107845) | Deltaproteobacteria bacterium RIFCSPLOWO2_12_FULL_60_19
GTTCACGGCGATCAAGGGGCGAGGGGAAAGCTTGTGCTTTTCCGCAAGGCCGGAGATGAGCCGGGCCATCTGATCGGCGCCGCCGCCGGTGCCGGCCGGGATGACAAACTCGACCGGCTTCGTGGGCTCCCAGGCCTCAGCCGGGAATCCAAAGGAAGCCATCACCAGGAACGTTAAGCCAAAAACCGTTGTTCTTCTCATGGACTTACCCTCCTTCGACTACCGATGAGCTGCTTCTACCATTGGCCGTGAAACGTTGTCAATCGCTTAGACGGTTAAAAAAAGAGATTCTTCGCTCCGCCGCCTAACTGTACCGGAAGTGGCCTTTCCGCCGGTATCTGCGAAACAGAGGTATGAGCGCCAGGCCGGCTGCAAAGCCGCCGATGTGCGCTGCGTAGGCGACGCCCCCGGCGGTCGGGTCCGTCGGCGTGAGCGCTTGATTGAGCAGCTGGAGGCCGATCCAGAAGATGAGCAGCACCCAGGCAGGGAGATAGAAAATGCGGAAGAACGGTCCGATCAAAAAAATCAGCGTCTTGACCCGGGCGTGCGGAAAAAGCACGAGGTAGGCGCCCAGGACTCCCGAAACCGCGCCGGAGGCGCCGACGGTCGGAACGGTGGCGGCGGGATTGAATGCGAGATGCGTGACGGCGGCGGCGACGCCGGTAAGCAGATAGAAGAAAACGAAGCGCAGGTGCCCCATGCTGTCTTCGATATTGTTGCCGAAGATCCATAAGTAAAGCATGTTGCCCGCGATGTGCATCAGGCCGGCGTGCAGAAACATCGAGCTGAAGACCGTTATATAGCCGCCCGTGCCCGGCAGACGGCCGTGCGTCAGGGAGGCGGGGACCATGCCCGCCTGGTAGAAGAGCCTTTCCAGGAGCCGGGGATCGAGCGACAGTTCGTAGAGGAAGACCGCCGCGTTAGCAACGATCAAACCGATGGTAACGATGGGCCAGAGGACGGTTGGATTGTCGTCGCGCAGGGGAATCAAAGCGAGGCACCTAGACCGAGGAGATACAGCACGGCGATCAGTGCGACCCAGCCGACCGCGCAAACGCCCACGGCCCTGAGTGTGCTGTTGTAGTCCAGCGCCTGTCTCACGGCGATGACCATCGCGATCAGCATCCAGACCAGCGCCACGAAAAAGGCAATGCCCGTAAGTCCCGGAATAATGCCCAGGACGCGGATCAGACCCGGAGAGCTGGCGAAACCGGTAGTGCGGAGAAGCTGACCCATATCCGCGTGGGTCTGGGGCTCGGGAAACAATTTAGCGCCGACAAGGTAAGTGATGTAAGCCCACAAGTACCACGCGATCAGCGACGCGACGACGCCGAGAACCAGCCCGCTGAGCCCTCCATGTACGAGACTGCCGATACCCCCGGCGACGCTGGAGAGCAGCACCACCACCGCCGCCTGCCCTAATGCATCCTGATCCGCCTCCACTTCCTCGTAGAGACTCGCATCCAGCCGCGCCGCTCGAATCATCCGCTCTTTGATGTCAGCCATAGTCGAGAAAGGGTTATAGGCAGGCGCGTTGGTTGTCAACCGGAAGCCGCGGAGTCGTAGGTCTTAGGTGTTGGGTCGTAGGTAAACGATCATGGGATACGGGCGGCTGATGCTTGTTGTTGAAAGCCTCATACGAGGAACCTTGGCCTAATCACGCTTCCCTGTACGCGCATCGCGGGGTGCGTCCAGATGGGCGACCGCCAGACGGATCTGTTCGTAGGGCGCCTTGCCGCCGAGGAGTTCGACGATAGGTTTCAGCGGCGCGGACGGCCGCCGGTGGCGGCATTGAGCGGCAGGCTGTTGGCCCGACAGTAGCTCGCGATAAGTTCCAGGAAGCGCTGTCCGAGGTCGGCCAGCTTGCGTTCGCCGACGCCGCGTACGCCGAGCAGCGCGGCGGCCGATCCCGGCCGGACGCGCGCCATGTCGCGCAGCGTGGCGTCGCTGAACAATACATACGCGGGCACGCGCCGCGCCTCGGCGACTTCCCGCCGTAACATCCGCAGCCGCTCGAACAGTCCTCGATCGACCCCCTCCCACGACTCTTCATCGAAGCGGCTCTTACTGATTTTCGTCTTCGGCTGAAGCAGCCGCACGGCGCGATTGCCGCGCAGCACCTCCCACGACGCGTCGTTGAGTAGCAGAACCGGGCGCTCGTCGGCGGTGCGGTCGAGCAGGCCGTCATCGAGCAGTTGGTAGACCATGTTGCTGAGCGCCTTGCGATTCGCGCCCTTCATCAGGCCGTAGGTGGTGAGCTGCTCGTGGCGCCAGCGCCGCACGCGCTCGGTCTTGGCGCCCAGCAACACGTCCACGACGTGCTCGGCGCCGAAGCGCTCGCCGACGCGCGCCACGCACGAGAGAATCTTCTGCGCCGTGATCGTCGCGTCCGCCAGCCCTTCGACTTCGTTCAGGCAGACGTCGCAGGCCTCGCAATTGGGATTCGAGTATTCCTGCCCGAAATATTCGGATAGCCTCCGGTGCCGGCAATGAACGCCGGCGCACAACCGCCGCATCTGTTCGAGCAGCCCGCGCGCCGTGGCGATCACCTCGTCGGGGGCGTCGGCTTCGGCGGCACTTTTTTCGATCAACGATTCCCAGCGCAGGAAGTCCGCGGCCGAATAGAGCAGCAGACACTCCGCCTCCAGCCCGTCGCGTCCGGCGCGGCCGGTCTCCTGTTGGTAGTGCTCGATCGACTTGGGCATGGCCGCGTGGATGACGCAGCGCACGTCGCTGCGGTCGATCCCCATGCCGAACGCCACCGTGGCCGCCACGACATCGATCTCCTCCGACGCGAACGCGTCTTGCGTCCTGCGCCGTTCGTCCGCTTCCATGCCGGCGTGGTAGAAGGCGGCGCTGAGCCTGTTCGCCTGCAGCGCCGCCGCCATCGCTTCGGTGTCCTTCCGGCTGATGCAGTAAACGATCGCGGCCTCCCCGCGATGGCGCCGCAGCGCCTCCAGAACCTGTGACTGCGCATCGACGCGGGGGACGATGCGGTAGACCAAGTTGGGACGGTCGAAGATGCCGACGAGCACCGCCGGGTTCTGCAGGCGCAGTTGTTCGGCGATGTCGGCGCGCACGCGCTCGGTGGCCGTCGCCGTGTAGGCATGCACGCTGGCCTGCGGGAAGCGGCTCTTGATCCCGGCGAGCTGGCGGTATTCAGGCCTGAAGTCGTGGCCCCAATGGCTGATGCAGTGGGCCTCGTCAATGGCAAATGCGCTTATTTGGAGGCGCTCGATCAACTGCAGGAAACGCGGCGTTAGCAGGCGCTCCGGCGCGACGAACACCAGCCGGTAGCGGCCGGCGGCAATCTCAGCTTCAGTCTCGCGGACGGCGGCGACAGACATGCCGCTGTACAAAGCGCCCGCCGGATAGCCGCACTCACGCAGCCCGTCGACTTGATCCTTCATCAACGAGATGAGCGGCGAGACCACGATGTCGGTTCGCTGCGCCAACTCGGCGGGGACCTGGTAGCACAGCGACTTTCCGCCCCCGGTCGGCATCACGACCAGCGAGTCGCGCCGCTCGAGACCCGCTCGGATCGCTTGTTCTTGCAGCGGACGCAGGCCGGAGAAGCCCCAGTAGCGCTGCACAACCGCGAGGATATCGGCGGTCGGCCAGCTTAGCCTGTCGATTTTCATGCTCTTCTCACCGCGATACAGATCAAAGCCTGAACAACTTTATTTACTTACACCTTTATTGCGCGACCTCGCGCGGCACGCGGCCATGCCTCACTAAGTTACCCCGAAATCATTGCTTGGCCCGGCCGCCTCTTATTGAGCCGGGAAGAGCCAGAACTCGAAACGGGTATTCGCCCCGATCGCCTCCTACCACCCCGCCGGCCCTCCGTAACGGAAGTGTCGCACGATGTCACGCAATTGGGCGACGAAGTTGTCGCAGGAAAACAGCTGGGCACGCTGTGCCAGATGCGCTCGCACGGAGGCGCTGAGATTCTCGTCCGTGAGCGCCGCCAGGATCTTCTTGGTCGCTTCCGCCGGCGAGGCGAAGAGGAGGGGTGCATGCTGGCCGACAATCTCGGCCGGTCCACCCTGATTCGGCACGAAGACGATACAGCCGGCGCGGATCATTTCCGCGACCGCGATGCCGAAGTGCTCGTCCGGCATGCAGTGGATGCCGTACCGTTGCCGGGCGACGAGCTGCAGCAGCGCGTCGCGATCGAGATTCTCGTGGAGACTCACCCACTCGGCATTCTCGGCCACCCGACGGCGCACGGCGCGGGTGTATTGCGGCGGCCCCGGCGTGCCGATGATGTGGAGGCGAATATTCCTCCCTGCGGCGCGCACCGCGGCGATCGTGTCGATGATTCGACCGAAGCGCTTCTCCGGTGACCAACGTCCGATGGCCACAAAGCCGTCGTCACGCTCCTCCCATGGGACCGACGGGAAGGTTCCCGGCACCGGTGGGTAGAGGACGGTCGTCGCGGAGCCGTGCAAGGCGCGCACCCGACGGGCGGTCCAGGCGGAGTTGGTGAGCGTCAGGTTGGCGGTCATCCGCTGCGGCGAGTAGCGAGCCAACCGGTTGCACACATTGACATAGGCAGCCGCCAGCGAGCGCGGCGAGTTGTACCAGCGACGCTCGTGGGCGGGGCGATCGAGTTCGAGGCGCGGGAAGTGGACGTACTGGATGCCACGGCGCCCCAGGTCGGTTTCGTTATTGGTGGCGATGATGAGATCGTAGTCCGCCCCCACGGCTTTGCAGTAGCGGTAGAGGAGACTGTCTTTCAGGAAGCGCAGCGGCAGCGGCACCAGATCGATGAGCCGCTTCGCCACCTGCGGCGCCAGGTGAAGCTCGAAATCGTCCGACCGCAACGTGGTACCGTAGAATCGGTTGCATGCGTCGATCTCGGGCGGGCACCACGTCAGCACGCTGAGCTGGTGCTCGTCACGCAGCGCCTCCAGCATCCAACAGGCAACCAGGTTGCCGCCGCCGGGCGGATTGAGTGATGGCTGGACCAACAGAATCCTCACCGGCGCCGCGTCTCCCTGAGGTTCGCCTCGAACGGCATCCGTTGCGGGTAATAGGCGCGCAGAAACCAGCGCACCAGGCGCAACAAGAGGTGGTTGGGCGACACGTCTCCGAGATCGTCATTCAGGCAGTAGAAGCGTGGTCGCCGTGCGCGGATGGCGAGCAGGCGGCGGGAAAGAAGCAGCGGACGATCGTCCAACGATAAGAAGGTGTAGTCGCTGGATCCCCAATCGAGTACGCGTTCCTGCACTCGACCGGCACCGAGGCCGGCCGCGGCGTAAGCGATGCGGAGGACGAAATCGGTCGAGCGGCGCAGTCGATGGCTGGCGGTCGCTTGAAACTCGGCGCGGAACTGCTCCTCGAGCTGGCTGATCGCCTCGCGATCGTAGAGTTGTGGCGTGTGCGCTGGCAGCCGCGTCAGCAGCGGACACCCGGTGACAACGCTCACGCGGCGCGCGGTGTACGCGTAGGCACGGTCGTGCACCTCGCCGTGCTCCGAATCACTGGGACAACGCTGCCGTTCGAAGAGGAAGAAATCCGTGCCTCCGTCGCTGAATCCGGCGAGCGTGCAGGGTCTGCCAAAAAACACGTCGTCGTTCAGGTAGAGGAACTTCCGCGACAGTCCCGGAATCCTGTGCAGATGCATCTCGATGGCGTTGGAGTTGAACGTGGGCAGGTCGTCCGTCGTGTCGAACAACGCCGCATGCGTCACGACCTCGACGCGATTGCTGTAGCGGGCGAGCCAGGCCGGCACGTCGCCGTTGGTGACCAGATAGATGCGGCGCAGCCACGGCGCGAAGCGCACCAGCGACCGCATCGAGTAGCGGAGTTCCCCATTGTCGCGAAAGCGCCGCCTGCGAACGTCGACGGCCGACCGCTCGGCGCCGGCACAGACGAGCTGCAGATCGTGCGCAAAGCGCGGTGTGCTGCCGTCAACCCATGAATAGACGGCATCCACTGGTTCGCCGGCCACCCCCATGCGCTAGATATACAATCGGCGACGCCTGCAATGCAATTCCTTGCGCCTGACTGCGCCGACAGTAGAAGACAGGGTACAGGAACGGTAGGGTCATCCCACCCCGCGGCGCAGTTGTCAACCTTGCAAACAAGCGTTAGAGACGGGACACTAGCTGTGAGCAGGTCCTGCATGACAGATCGGCTAATCGTCATCGGCCTTGGTACCGGGCGCTCAGGAACGGGGTCGCTTGCACATTTGTTGAGCGCGCAGCGCGACAGCATCTGTTTTCACGAAATGAACCCGTCTTGCACGCGGTTCTTCGGAACCCCGCGTCCGATCCTGAACGGAATCGAGGAGTTTGAGAGGATATTGGACCACGGCGACCGGTCCATGTTAACAGTGGACCTGACGCGCAGGGAAGGAACCGAGACCTACGATCGGCTCTGCCGGATGACGAACGTGCGGATGATCGGTGACGTCGCGTCGTACTATTTGTCCTACGTCCGATTGATCGCCGAGCGCCATCCCGAGGTGCGATTTCTGTGCATGCGCCGCGATATCGGCCAGACCGTGCAAAGCTGGATGGAAAAGACGTGTATCAAGCGATGGCGCTCCCTTTATATTGCGGATCGTTTGGCCAGCCTGATTACGCGTAGGCCTTTTTACGATTCCGAAAATTTCTGGATGGAACACTCCGGCACGAAATGGCGGCGAAACCCCGTTTGGGACAAGCTGTTTCCGAAATCCGACGCGTCTTCGAAGGGAGAGGCGATCCGGAAATATTGCGAATACTATTACGAGCAAGCGGAAAGCCTTGCCGCGAACCTCAAAACGAATTTCCGATTCGTCGAGCTCGGACGCTTCAGCGACCCGGATTATCAGTCCGAGGTCCTCTCTTTCGCCGGGATCCCGCCTGCCGGGCAGGTTCTCACGGAAGCGCACGTCCACAACAGATAATGTGGGCTGAGCGCCGCCGCCGGGTGATGTAAGGTGCCATTCTCGGAACTCTCCTATGCCCGGTGACTGGGCTCCGTGAGCCCTACCCCCACGTACAGAGGATCGCGCACTCCTCACGGAGCTGGCGCACTTCGCGGCGAAGCCGACGGAGCTCGTCGTGCTCCTCCGTCGTGAGCCCATCCGTCCGCTACCCGGCATCGAGGCCCGGTTGTTTGGTGTGAGTGTGAGGTGTGAGTGTCACGCTTTGGTTATTTTATATTTGTATTCTCGGTCAGCACAGTTGACCCCAAAAGTAAATAATAAAGGCCAGACACGGTCTCCACGATCCAATCGGTCTCGCGCTAACAAGTCGCTGCACCGGGCGCGCCAGCAGCGCGCGCCCGTGAGCTTAACGTCGGACAGCGCCTACAGTTTTTTCAGGCGCTCCCTTCTCTTTCTCTCCGTCTTTGAAAGCCTGCGCGGGTTTCCGCGTTTTTCTTTCGGCGCTGAGTCGCTGAACTCCGCCCTGTCTTCTTCTTTGAAAAGAATCCCGCTCTCAATCCCTCTCAGCCTGGCGCTGAACCCTCCGGCATAGACGGCGACCGCACCGACGGCCTCGGCCGCTCGTCTGACTTCGCGATCGGAGCTCACCACGACGCATCCGCTCCCCATCTCCCGCGCCAGCCGCGCGACGACGTCGTCGGCCTTCTCGCCCTGCCGCGAATAGATTACGTTGACGCGCTCGTGCGTCTCCTTGACCTTGTTGACCCAGCCGGAGCGCCAACCGTCGAAGACGACCGTGACCGTATGACCCTTCGTTGCCTCGTATTGCTGGAGCTGGCTGAGCAGATGCCGCCTTTGCGCCTCAAGATTGCCCCTCAGTCCGTTGACGCTGCCGATCAGATTGTAGCCGTCGATAACGATGTGCATGGCAAAATTCTATAGAATCTCTCGCCCCGCGCCAAGCCGGGGATCGGCCATGTGGTTGTCAAAAGCTCGAAAAACAGGTAGAAAGATGCGATTTTGTTTTACGGAAAGGTTTTTGCCATTGGCTATCGCGATTAAAAAAGCTAGAAGAATCAATGAGTTGCCGCCTTATATCTTTACCGAGATCGACCGCAAAAAGCGCGAGGCGATCGCGCGCGGGGTCGATTTGATCGATCTTGGGGTGGGCGACCCGGACATTCCTACGCCGGCGCCGGTCGTCGAGAAGCTGGTTGAAGCCGCGAGCAAGCCGGTCAATCACCGCTACCCCAACAGCGCGGGAATGATCGAGTTTCGTCAAGCGGTTGCGGCTTGGTACGGCCGCCGCTTCGGCGTCAAGCTCGACGCGGCGAGCGAGGTGGTCTCGCTCATCGGCTCTAAAGAAGGCATCGCCAACATGGCGGTGGCGTTCGTCGATCCGGGAGAAACGGTGCTGGTATCGACCCCTTGCTATCCCGTTTATCACATCGGCACGGTTTTCAACGGCGGCAAAAATTACTTTCTGCCGCTCACCAAACAAAATCGCTTTCTGCCCGATCTGGATGCGATCCCGGCCGATGTCGCGCGCCAGGCGAAGATGTTGTGGATCAACTATCCCAACAATCCGACAGCCGCCGTCGCTGAGAAGGATTTTTTCACGCGCGTGGTCGAGTTTGCCGAGCGCCACAATATCATCGTCTGCCACGACGCGGCCTACACGGAGATGGGCTTCGACGGCTACCGGCCGATGAGCTTTCTGGAAGTGGACGGCGCGAGAGAGGTGGGAATCGAATTTCACTCGCTCTCGAAAACGTTCAACATGACCGGCTGGCGCGTCGGCATGGCGGTGGGCAATAAGGAATTGGTGGCGGGGCTGGCGCAGGTCAAGTCGAACGTGGACTCCGGCATCTTTCAAGGCGTGCAGGAGGCGGCGATCGAAGCGCTGCGCCTCGGCGACGCGATTATCGAGCCGTCAAGAAAAGTCTTTCAGGAGCGTCGGGATATACTGGTGGACGGCCTCAGGGCCGCCGGCTTCGAGTGCGAAAAACCGCGCGCGACGTTTTACGTCTGGGTTTCGGTCCCCAAGGGGCTGACCTCGGCGGAATTCGCCACCCGCGTGCTGGAGCAGGCCGGCGTCGTCATCACGCCCGGCAACGGCTTCGGAGCGCCCGGCGAGGGCTACGTTCGTTTTACGCTGTGCGTCGACAAACTACGCCTGAAGGAGGTTACTGACAGAATTCAGCGTGTAAAGATTTAGGTGTGAACGATGATGGATGAACGCCGAATTCTTTCAACTTAGATTTTGGATTGCCGATTTTGGATTAATCGAAAATCTAAGATCAAAAATTGCTCCGCCGTAAGCGTGACTTCGAAGGAAAATGTCTCATCAGGTTTACATAGCGATCGGCTCCAATCTGGGGAATAAGAAAGAGAACTATCTCGAAGCCTTGGCGCGCATCGCCAAGCTCCCCAAGACGCGGATCATCAAAGAGTCCTCGGTCTACGAGAGCGAGCCGCTCGGAGATTCCAAGGAGTGGTACGTCAACGGCGTCATCGAGATCGAGACCGAGTTCAGGCCGGAGATGCTGCTCAAGAAGTTGAAGAACATCGAGCGGGCGATGGGGCGAAAGAAAGTGCGCAAGCGCTGGGGGGCGCGGATCATCGATCTCGATATCCTGCTCTACGATACAGCGGTCCTGAATAAGAAGAATCTCAAAATCCCGCACCCGGAGATACAGACGCGCAAGTTCGTTCTGGTGCCGCTGAGCGAGATCGCCCCCCAGGTCATCCATCCGCTGCTTCAGGCGACGATCTCGGAGCTGCTCGTGACTCTCAAAGACGATAAACGAGTGAGTCTCTTCAGGTCGTAGCCGCTCTCCGCCGCGGAGAGCGGGAGGGATCGCCGTTGGCGCTCAGGTTCTTACTTTTCTTCGCTCTCGTCTATCTCTTCGTTTCCGTCTTGAGGAGTGTTTTCTCATGGCGGCGGCAACAGCGGGACCTTCGCCGTCGCGAGGAAACCAAACTGGGGGAAGAGATGGTCCTCGACCCGCAGTGTCAGAGTTATCTGCCGAAAGGTTCGGCGCTGCTCCGCGGCGGTTTTTATTTCTGCAGCGAGCAATGCGCCCGGCTCTATCTTGCGCGCCCGCCGTCCTGAGTCACCAAGAGCGCGCGACGACTTCGCTTACGCCGCCGCTTTGGCCGGCACCGCCTCTTTAGCGGGGCGGACCGACAGCACCGGGCAGGCGGCCATACGCACGACTTTCTCCGTCACGCTGCCGATCAGGACATGGAGGAACCCGGTCCTGCCGTGCGTAGACATTACGATGAGGTCGACGCCCTCCGCGGCGGATTTTTCGACGATCCGCTGATAGGCCACGCCGACGCCGACTTCGCAGCGAACTTTGACCTTGGAGAGCAGGTCGGCGAAATTTTCTTCGAGATACTTTCGCAGCTGGATCTTACGCTCGGTGACGATCTCCTCGACGCGGGGAATCTCTGCGGGATCCACCGGCGTCCAGTCTTCCAGCCCTGAGATGACCGTCGTCTCTTCGTAGCCCAACACGTTATAGACCACGACCTCCGCGCCCCGGTCCGCCGCCATCTCCAGGGCTATGCGCACCCCGGCTTGGGACAGATCGGAGAGATCCGTCGGCGCCAGAATTTTCTTGGTCGGATTCATACCAACCTCCTATCGCGCTCGCGCCAAAGCCTCCCGCGTGGCCTGGCAGCCGCTGCAAAATTCCGTTGCGGGAAACAGCTCCAGCCTCCGTGCCTCGATCGGCTCATGGCACGCGGTGCAGAACCCATAGCCGCCCGCCAGAATCCGTCTGAAAGCCATCTGGATATGTTCCAGCTCGTCCAAATAGCCTTCGCTTAGATGATCGCGGAGCCGGACTTCGCTCACGTCCCGCGCTTGATCCAGCCAGTCGAGCGCACGTTCCTCCGTAAGTTCCCGGGTTTCCTTCTCGATACGCGCGAGAACCGCCCGGATCTGATCCTTGCGCCGTAAAAGTTTCTCCTCGCATTGTCTGATTTTTGCCGCGTCCATGGCCCCGCTCCTTCTTGGACTACCATCCTCTTGAGCCACTTGAATCACTTGAACCAAGGAGCAAGTTCTATGCCCTGGGCACGGTAAAGATTCTCCGTGTCAAAGCTACGTTTTTTGGCAGGCTCTGGAAGATCTTTTCGCGTTTTCAGGAAGCGTTCAGCTTACTCTTCCGACTCATGCGAAAATAAGTTCGTCCACGTCTTCTGGCAGAGGACGGTTTAGAAATTTTCTCTCAGACCGGTCAAAAAGGCCTGACCTGAGCTAAGCCGAAGGTTCCCAGATACAAGGCGGCAAAATATCGTGTTCGTCTCACTTCGAAGCGACCCTCCCAGGTTTCGTGTCCGTGTTCGTGTTTTCCGGGCCGAACACGAGTCACGATCACGAGCACGATCCCCCCCCCTGGCGCAACGCCGTATATGGGCCTTTTTCAACGGCTTGGCCCGCACTGGTCAATGAGATGCGCGTTCGCGCTATAGGTCTCAAACTTGGCCCGCACGTACGGCGAGCTGTAGCCGTTTTGTATCCGTTCCACCCGATGGGGCCGGCCGAAGAAGTCGCGGTTGGCCCGCACGCAGATCTCCCCCAGCTCTTTCCGCGATAGATAACGGGTCGGCATCACCGTGTGAATCGCGTCCCAGTTTTTGAGATCCACGTCCTCGAGCCGGTCCCCTTTCAACGCCTGGCGCCAGATTGGAGAGCCTGGCATCGGGGTGAGCAGCATGAGAACGCCGATATCCGGATCGATCTCGTCCACCACGCGGAAGCGGTTGTTGATTTTTTCCGCGTCATCCTCCCAGAAACCGGTCATGTAGGTCCCCACGGTCGAAATGTCGTTGCGCCGGAGCAACCGCACCAACTCCTTCAGGTCGGCGATCGTATAGGGATCTTTGCTCTTGTGAATGTTGACGAGTTCCTCGTCGCTGCCGACCTCGATGCCGAACAGAACTTGATAGCAGCCGGCGCGGCGCATGCGCGGAATCAAGTCCGCGTCGCGGAGGAGATTTCGCGCCCGGCCCATGAAGAACCACTGCACCTCCAGCCGGCGCCGTTCCAGTTCGTCGAGCAGCTCGATCATCTTCTTCCGGTCGGAGTTAAAATCGTCGTCCAGGAAGTTCAGCGCCTTGACCCCATAGCGTTTATGCAGCAGCTCCATCTCATCCGCGACCAGTTTCCCGCTTCGGGTCCGATGAACGAAAAAGTCCTGCCGCCGGCGGTAATCGATCAGCCCCCATTCATAGCAGAAGCTGCACGCGCCTTCGCAGCCGCGGCTGGTCACCGCCTCGTTGTAGCCTTCGATTCTGGAAAAGCCCAGGTATTTATCCATCGGGAACAGATCGTAAGCCGGCATCGGCAGGCGGTCGAGGTCGCCGAGCAGCGGCCGCGGCGGGGTCAGCTTAACGTTCGCGCCATTCCGGTAAGCCAGCCCGAGGATGTCGCGATGCTTGCCGTTCTCGCCTTTAAGCGCAGTGAGGAGCTCGACCAGCGTCAGCTCCCCTTCGCCGACGAGGATATAGTCGAGCTGCGGCGCGAAGCCGAGGATCTCCTTGGGCATGGCGGAGATCGCCAGCCCGCCGGCGATCGTAATTAAATGCGGAAGCGATTCTTTGAGGATACTCAGCGCCTCGATGTAGCGCAGCACCGGGCCGGCGCCCCCTTCCGTCACCAGCCGCGTGCCGACGAACACGGCATCGGGCGCGATCTCCCTCACCCGCTCCACCATCTCGGCCTCGGTCAACCCCAGCGCGCGACAGTCAAGCACCTCGACTTCGGCAGCCTTTCGTTCGCGGACGTAGGCTGCCAGATGGGCGTAGAGCGGGTTGCAGGCGACATGGCGCGCTCCCCACCGCGCCCAGTTGGACATAGGAGGGCTCAGAAAAAGTAGCTTCATTGCTCACCTCGAATATGGATTTAGAGAAAAATAGTTAACGTATGGACATTTGATGAAGCAACTTTTATGCCATTATACAACGAAAGCGAAGCAGTGAACTCGCCCGTAAGCATAGACGCGAAGGATATGACAAAGGCGGCAGGACTATTCTCAGCGGCGGGAGGAATTAACGGTTGGCTTTTCGAGCCTGGGACTCCGCGGCCAGCGCGTCATCCGGCGGTTCGCCGATATCGAAAGAGATATCGAAAGTGATCGCCTGGCTCTTTAGAAAGAGAGACAATTCACCCTTGGAGCTGGCGAGAAAGTTAAAGCCGCCGAGCGAATAGTAAGGCTGGGGAATGTTGACGCCCAGGCCTCTCGGATCCGGCGGAAGGATCTCGGTCGGACGGCCGTCGTAGTAGCCCACCACATTGCGCTTGTCTTTCCACAGGCGGACTTGCGAATCCGATTTCCCGGTTTGCGGATCGATCACCGTCAGGTGCTCTGCGGTATGATACAAAGCCGCCAGCGCCGGCTCGCTCAAAAGAGAAGAGAGCATCTGCTCGCGCGGCAACTTGCTGTACTTGTTCTCCCAAAGCTCCAGAGGAATCGCCAGATGGGCGTGATCGGCATCGAGCGGGAAAAGATACCTCGCCGCTCCTTGCTCGAGCATCTCCCTCAGATGGCGGATGGTCTCCTTGATAAACCGGCACGGCGCTGCAAATTCGATCCCTTTGTACCCGGCGGTAAATTCCTTCTTTCCCAGCAGGCAATCGCGCGCTCTCAACGGACGGAAGAGCCGCTCGCCGAAGCGCTCCTGATATCGGTACGCGACCTCGATCTCCTCGGCGGTAAAAAACCAGCGATCGAACTCGGCCGGCCAGTCGGCCGGCGCAACCGCCGGAGTCAGCAGAAGCGCAAAGAAGAAGTGTACGGCAATGAGTCTCAACATGACCGGCTTTTATCCGGGTCATCGCCACTCGGCGCAAATAACCGCTCATGAATTGGAGCAACTTCTGTGCCGCAATTTGAACGGCCGACGAATCGGTTCTTCCTATGGCGAGAGCGGCTCGGTTCAGTCACGGATAGGAAAATAGCCCTGTTTTTTCTTATCTTCGGGAATATTAGAGTGGGGTCTGACCCGGCCATTAGCCATAGACCTGAGCCCGTGGCATCGGCTTTGCTGGCTTGTCCGCACCCAGGATTTTGGAGGTGAGAATGGAGTTCGGCGTCGCGCTTCCCCATATCGGTCCCGGCTCAAACGCAGCGGCAATCATGGAGGTCGCAGAGCGCGCGGAAGCTCTGGGATACGATTCGCTCTGGGCGCTGGACCGGTTGCTGTGGCCGGTGCGGCCGGCGTCGAAATATCCGGGCAATCCGCGCGGCGAGCTTCCTACCGTCATGCAAACGGTGTACGAGCCGTTGACCTCGCTCGCCTTCGTCGCCGCGCGCACCAAGAGAATCCGTCTCGGCACGAGCGTCCTCGTCGCCGCCTACCGCAGTCCCGTGCTCGCGGCGAAGATCGGCGCGACGCTGGACGCGCTCTCCAACGGGCGGTTGATTCTAGGATTGGGCGCGGGCTGGAGCGCCGACGAATTCGCCGCGGCGAATCAGTCGATCGAGGAGCGGGACCTCCGAACGGATGAGTTTATCGTCGCGGTGCGCGAGCTGTGGACGGCGAAGGAGCCCTCTTTCAGCGGGAGATATTACCGCTTCCCGCCGTCGATCTTCCTGCCCCGGCCGGTGCAGCAGCCTCATCCGCCGATCTGGATCGGCGGCAACAGCAAGCGCGCCATCCGGCGGGCCGCGGAGCTGGGCGACGGCTGGCACCCGACCAGCCGTCTTGCGCCGGCGGCCTTTGCCGGCGAAGTGAAATATTTGCGCCGTGCGGCGGAGCAGGCCGGCCGCAATCCGGATCGGATTACGCTCTCGCTTCGTTGGAACTCGCTGCCAGAGCCGGCGGACAAACCTCAACTTGAGAATGTGCAACGCGCGCTGCATGGATACCGGGACGCCGGCGTCCAGCACATCTGCTTCGATCTCAACATCCCTGAGCCGCGCCCGCTTGCGGCGATGATGGAGATGATGGAGCGGCTAAAGGAGATCACTGCCTCTGTCGAGCAAGGATAGAGTGTGCGACCTCCCCGCTTCCCTGGCACACAACTTGCGGAAGCTCCTTGACCTGACTCCAACGCACTGCAAAAAATCAGTCATAGGGAGGACCCCGCCGATGTTCAGGAGAAAGCCCATTCAGTGGCCCAACAACGCCCGCGTCGCCATCACCACCTGCGTCGTCATGGAAAGCTGGCCGGACAACCTGGGAACCGCGAAGTCTCTTCAATCCGAGTTCCGCAAGGGGATTCCGGCGGACGCCAAGTTCAAAAGAGATATCGCCTCGATCAGCGACCGGCAGTACGGCGAGAGAGTCGGGGTTTACCGGGTGCTGAACGTTTTGCGCGAAGAAGGGATCAAGGCGAGCTTCTTCGTCAACGGCCACACCGTGGAGACTTTTCCGCAGGTGATGAAACAGATCGTGGCGGAGGGACACGAGCTGTGCTCGGAGAACTGGCGCCACGAGTACGTTTTTGAAATGACGCCGGAAGAGCAGCGTGAAGACATCAAGCGCACCGCGGACACTTTCCAGAAGGTTCTCGGTTTTAAACCGCAGGGCTTCATCATGCCCGGCGAGCGGCCGACGGACGATACTCCCAAAATACTGGTGGATCTCGGTTACAAGTATTGGATGTGCTTTCTCCACGAAGATCTACCCTACGTTCTCAAAGTGGACGGCGGCGAGCTGGTGCTGGCCTCCTATGGGATTTGGATGACCGACCATCGCACCGGACAGGCGGACGGCGGGCGCACGGCGAGGGAGATGTTGCAGATCTGGAAAGACAACTTCGATTGGATCTACGAAGAGGGGAAAACCAATCCCGGCTTCATGAGCCTCGGGCTGCACCCGTTTTTGATCGGCAGACCCTTCAGGACGATGATTCTGCGAGAGTTTCTGCGCTATGCCAAAGGCCATCCGGGAGTCTGGTTTCCACGGGGGATCGATCTGGCCGACCACTGGCTCAAAAACTGCCACGACAATCTCGTGGAGCGCTGGCCGAATTACGGCACCGGCCTGGCCTACGAAAAAACGCAGTTGAAGCCGTAAGGGCGGTTCGCCAACTGCCCTTGCCGCAGAAATATCCTCAGCGTTCAGCGCCGGCAGCTACTCCGTCGGCAGGCACCGCTCGGCGCAGCCTCTCCTCGCCGGCCAGAGCGAGCAACGCTTGATTCTGAGCTGCGCTTTGCCGAACACCGACGAAACCGCGGCGCGGCGCGCGTCGATATGGATTTCGGCAAAGCCTTTCGACTCCGGGCATCGAACGCCCCGCCACTTGCGATAACGCCGGTAGGTGTGCGCGGCCAATGGAACAAACACATAGAAGGTCGCCAAAGCGACGATCGCAGCGATTAACACCAGAGGCTCCTGCATGACATCCTCCTTTTAGCCGGTTTACATCCCCGGTCCGTTGCCTGTCAGCACGGCGATAAACTTCTTCGCCGCAGGCGGCAGCGACCTGCCCCGCCGGTAAACGATCGCGATCGGCCGCATGAACGGCCCCTCCGCAAGCGACAGCGCCTTCAGCAGCCCGGCCTGGATCTCCGACCTGACCGTGATGGACGGCACGATGGAGACGCCCATGCCGATCTCTACGGCGCGCTTGATCAATTCGATATTGTCGAACTCGGCCTTGACGACCGGCGTCACCCCTTCTTTTCTGAGCAGCGCGTCCAGCTCGCCGCGCGTCGGAATGTCGCGGTGAAACGTCACCAGCGGCTGGCCGGCCAGCCGTTTCAGACTGATCGACTCCTGGCGCGCGAAGGGATGGTCGGGCGGGCAGATGAGCACCATCTCGTCCTGAGAAAAGGCGATCGAGCGGATGTGCGGTTTGGCGGTCGCGTAAGCGACGATGCCCAGATCGACGGCGCCGTTGATCACATCCTGGTAAATCTTGTTCACCCGGCTGTATTCCACCTGCACTTCGATGTTCGGATGAATCTTGAGAAACATCTTGACGAACGGATCGAGTTCGTAGAGCCCGACGCTGTAGATCGTCGCCACCCGTACCGCGCCGCCGTCTTGACCGCTAAGCTCTTGAAGATGTTCTTCGACCTCGCGCAGCTCGCCGAGAATCCGCCGCGCGCCCCGGTAAACCGCCTCCCCCGCTTGAGTCAGCTGCATCTCGCTGCCGCGCCGCTCCAGCAAACGCGCGCCAAATCTCTTTTCCAACGCCTTCAGCCGTTGGCTCACGGCAGACTGCGTGATCGAATTCGCCGCCGCCGCCTGCGTGAAGCCTCTCAGCTTGATCACGTCGCAGAATAGTTTTAGGCTCTCGATGTCCACATCTTTCCTGGGAGGGAGCAAAATGGAGGCCAACGAATTTAGAGCGCCTCGCTCTGAAGGGGCTGCGCGGCAAGGAGAACATGGATTGCCAATTCTGCAAACAAGCCGTTAGATTTTCTTGGATTTAGGACGCGGCCCCGGCCTTTCGCTCAGACTTGCCCCCCGCCTGTGGCAGACAATTTTTCGCGCCGCGATCCCTGCGCGGCTAATGTCTTCGTATTTCTCGGCGCATTCGCCGCCGCGCCAGTCGCCCGGATAAGCCGAACCGCTCGGCCCATTAGCGGAGCTTATCGGAGCGTGCGTGGCATAAGCCTTGCACAAAGTCGGCATCGAGCGCCCGGAGGCGGCAACAGAGCCGCAGCGAACCTCGGGAGGGAACGATGAAAAGAGCAAGAGTTCCCAAGCGTAGCGACGAACGGCGGGATTTTTTGAAGCTGGTGCTAACCGGCGCCGCCGTAGCCACCGGCCTTTCGGCGCGGAACGCGGATGGCGCTCCCGCTCCTGCCGAGAAACAGCTGCCTGAGATTCCCGCCGGCGACAATCCGCTCCTGCGGATGCAGCGGGAGTTGCAGCGCGCTCTGAAAAAACCGGTGGAGCAGAGGCGCTGGGCGATGGTGATCGATCTCAGCAAGTGCATCGGCTGCTCGGCCTGCACCATCGCCTGTGTCGCGGAGAACAAGCTGCCTCCGGGCGTCGTTTATCGACCGGTCCTGGACGAGGAGTTCGGCGAATATCCCAACGTCGCGCGGCGCTTCACTCCCCGTCCCTGCATGCAATGCGACAACCCTCCCTGCGTACCCGTCTGTCCCGTCAAAGCGACCTACAAGCGGCCGGATGGGATCGTGGAGATCGATTACAACAAGTGCATCGGCTGCCGCTACTGCCTGCCCGCCTGCCCTTACGGCGCGCGCACGGCGGACTTCGGCGAGTTCTTCACGCTTGGAACTCCAAAAGTCGAGGCGTACGAAACGCAGCCCAACTTTGAATACGGACGAGAGTGGAACCGAGCGGGAAACAAGTCTCCGGTGGGCAACGCAAGAAAGTGCCACTTCTGCATCCATCGGTTAGAGGCCGGGATGCTTCCGGCATGCGTCACCACCTGCATCGGCTACGCGACCTACTTCGGCGACACGAACGATTCGGAGAGCCTGGTTTCCGAACTGATCGCGAAGCCCAATGTCATGCGGCTCAAAGAAGAGTTGGGTACCAAGCCCAAGGTCTACTACCGCATGTAGGAGGACGGGCCATGCTGAAGGCAACCAAGGTGCTGCTTCCGATCCTGATCGCGCTGGTTGTTTTGGGCGCAATCGGCGCCTGGGATCGGCTTTCCACCGGCAAGCTCAGTCTTAATTTCGGAAGCTACATTCCGTGGGGCATTTGGGTAGGGCTTTATATTTATCTGGTGGGCCTCTCCGGCGGCGCCTTCCTGATCGTCTTTCTCCATCACGCGCTGGGGATTCGCGCGCTGAGGCGCGCGAGCGTCTATGCCTTGCTCGTCGCCCTGACGACGCTCGGGGCGGGCCTCGTCCTCGTTCTGGCCGACCTGGGCCACATGGACCGTTTCTGGAGGCTTTACACCTTCGCCAATCCTCGATCCATTCTCGCCTGGATGGTTTGGATTTACACGGTTTACGCTCTGGTGCTGCTCGCTATGTTATACGCCATCGCGAAAGAGAAGCAGGGTTGGCTGAAGCCGCTGTCGGTCGTAGGCTTTCTCTTAGTCATCACCTTTGGCGGGGGCGAAGGCGCTCTCTTTGGCGTGCTGGGCTCTAAAGCCGCCTGGAGTTCCGGCGTTCAGCCGATTCGTTTTCTCTTTTCAGCGTTTCTCTCGGGAGCGGGAATCGTCGCTTTTACCACCGTCGCCTTCCGGCGCTGGCAGGCCGATCAGGAACATCACGGGCAGGTCGAGTTCTTGCGATATCTTGTCCTCGGCTTTCTGGCGCTGAATCTTCTCGTTGAATTCGCCGAGTTTACCGTTACCAGCTACTCTTCGACGCCGGCAATCGTCGAGGCCTATGACCTGATGCTTTTCGGCTCTTACTGGTGGTTGTTCTGGCTTGTGCAAATCGGCATCGGTCTTGTGCTCCCCATCGTCTTGCTTGTTCCGCCGTGCGACGGCAAACCGGCCAACCTCGGGATCGCCGGTCTCTTCATCGCCCTCGGCCTCGCCGGCACCAAGCAAAATTTCGTCTATCTAGGTTTGGCTGTTCCCGACTTCCGAGCTTTGCCGGATGCGTTCGTCCACCCAAGACTGTCCACCGTTTATTTTCCCAGCCTGACCGAGTGGCTGTTTGCAATCGGGGTAGTCGCCGCGGCGGCCCTGGTGTTTTTGATCGCCATCGAGAAGCTGCCTTTTGTGGAAGGGCGGCGCGCGCCACCTGTTAGGCCGGCAAGCGCGCGCTTGGAGCCGTTACGGGAAGGGGGCGGGGCATGAGCACGAAGCAAAATCCGCAGGCTTATTCAAGCGTGGCAGGCGATGGAAAATTTCCCCGCACCCGCAGAGACTTTTTGAAGAGCGCGGCGCTGCTCGGCGGCAGCGCGGCGGTGGCCGGACAGATCCCGGGCCTCTTGGAGACTCTCGCTTACGGACAGAGCGATTATCTGACGCCTAATGCGGATTACACTCTCGCCAAACCGGAGCAGATCCTCTACTCGGTCTGCCAGCAGTGCAATACGCAGTGCGGGATCAAAGCAAAAATCCAGAACGGCATTCTCACCAAGATCGACGGCAGCCCCTACAGCCCGTGGAATTTGACGCCGCATCTCTCATACAAGACCTCGCCATTTAAGACGGCCGGCGTCGATGCCCTGCTCTGCCCCAAGGGTCAGGCGGGACTTCAAGGCGCCTACGATCCCTATCGCATCGTCAAGGTGCTCAAGCGCGCGGGAAAACGGGGCGAGGGAAAGTGGACGGCAATCTCCTTTGAACAGGCCATCAATGAGATCGTCAACGGCGGAAATCTTTTCAAGCATGTGCCGGGCGAAGAGAGCCGCAAGGTCGAGGGGCTTAAGAGCATTCGCGCGCTGACGGATGCCAAGCTGGCGAAAGAGATGGCGGACGACACAGGAAAGATCTGGAAGAAAGAGATGACGGTCGCGGAGTTCAAGGAAAAGCATAAAGACCATCTTCATCTCCTCATCGATCCCAACCATCCCGACTTTGGACCGAAAAACAATCAGTTTGTTTTCATGTGGGGGCGGATGAAGGGAGGCCGGGGCGATCTCGTGGGCCGTTTCACGAAAGACGCTTTCGGAACCATCAACGCTCACGGCCACACAACCGTCTGTCAAGGCTCGCTCTATTTCACCGGCAAGGCGATGAGCGAGCAGTATCTGCTCGATGAAAAAGAATTGAAGCATAAATGGACCGGCGGGAAGAAGTTCTACTGGCAGGCGGACACGGAGAAGAGCGAGTTCATCCTGTTCGTCGGCGCCTCGCCGCTGGAAGGAAACTACGGCCCCACCAACCGCGCGAGCCGGATCGTCAACGGCATCGAGCAGGGCAGGCTGAAGATCGCCGTGGTCGATCCGCGCTTCAGCAAGACCGCGGCAAAGGCCTGGAAGTGGGTGCCGATCAAGCCGGGGACCGAAGGCGCGATGGCGCTGGCGATGATCCGCTGGGTCATCGAGAACAAACGTTACGATGAAAAATATCTCCGCAACGCGAACAAGGGAGCGGCCAAGGCGGATAACGAACCGACGTGGTCGAACGCCTCCTGGCTGGTGAAGATTGAAAAGGACGGCAAGCCGGGCGGTTTTGTCCGCGCCTCGGAGATCGGCTTGCCGAAGCTCAAAAAGACGCTGAAAGACAAGAGTTACGAATCCGACCCGTTCGTCGTGCTATCGGGCGGCAAGCCGGTCGCCTTCGAGCCGTACGACGAGAAGAACCCGGTCGAGGGCGATCTCCTCGCCGACACCGAAATCCAGGGCGTGAAGGTCAAGAGCGGCTTTCAGCTCCTCTGGGAAGAGGCGTCGTCAAAGAGCGTGGAAGGCTGGGCGAAGATCTGCGACATCAAAGCCTCGGACATCGTCGCTCTGGCCCGCGAGTTCACCAGCCACGGCAAGCGCGCTGCGGCGGACATCCACCGCGGCGTCTCGCAGCACACCAACGGCTTCTACAACGTCTTTGCCTGGTTCACGCTGAATCTCCTGATCGGCAACTACG
>Ga0156192_1127_pt1 | contig 20782 bp, 17 predicted proteins | sample RifCSPlowO2_12_FD_107845 | JGI IMG/M metagenome (GOLD analysis project Ga0156192, IMG submission 107845) | Deltaproteobacteria bacterium RIFCSPLOWO2_12_FULL_60_19
TGGCTTCGAACGGGGAGGTAGCGCAACAGGCTCTTGACCGCCTCGCCGCTCCGGTTCATGTAGGTCTGAGGCTTGACGAGGAGGACCTCTTCTCCTTCTCTGTGCCAGGAGCCGACGAGCGCGTCATGTTTCTTCTGGGTGACCGCCACGCCATGCTTCTCGGCCAACCGGTCGACGACAAGGAAGCCGAGATTGTGCCTGGTGCGCTGGTATTTTCTCCCCGGGTTGCCCAGCCCAACAACGAGCTTCACTTAAGATGTCCCGCAAGCAGCCGCAAAACCGACTAGGACGCCGAGGGCTCTTCCTTTTTCTTCTCTTCCGCGACAGCGGCAGGAGCAACTTCAGCCCCCTCGACCACGGCCACAGGCGCCTCGACGGTCGGAGCCTCCTCAATACTCGGCGGCACGACGGTGACCAGCGTCAGGCCGGTTTCCGAAACCGCGACGACTCCTTCGGGCATGGCCAGGTTGGTGACGTGCAGAGAATCGCCGATATCGAGATCCGAGACCTCGACGTTCAGATACTCCGGGATGGCCATGGGCAAGCACTCGACCTCGACCTCGCGCACCACCGGCTGGAGAATGCCGCCGCGCACGACGCCGACGGCCTTGCCGACAAAATGGAGCGGGACGTTGACGCGGATCTTTGCCGTGAGATCGACCTCGTAAAGATCGGCGTGCATCACCTCGCCGGTGACCGGATGAAGCTGCGTCTCCTTGACCAGCGCCACTTTTTCGGCGAGCAGCGGAGAATCCGATTTGATGCGAATCAGGTGCGAGCCTTCCAGCTCGGCCACCCGGGTCGAAAACTGCTTGCGGTCCACCGCCAATAGAACCGGCGGCGTCTTGGGACCGTAAAATACCCCCGGCACTTTTCCTTCGCGCCGCAACCGCTTCACCGCGCCTTTGGTTCCCGCGTCACGCGGCTCGATCTGGATCTCAATTGTTTCCAAGAGAATTTACCTCCTACCTTCTATCTGATTACATTCCAGCTTAGTCGAACAGCGAGCTGATCGACCGCTCTTCGTGAGTCCGGCGGATCGCCTCTCCGATCAGATGCGCGACCGACAGGGCTTTGATCTTCTTGCACGCCTCGGCCTTCGGACCAAGCGGAACGGAATTGGTCACAATCAACTCTTCCAGCGGAGATGCGGTGATCTTTTGTATCGCGGGACCCGACAGCACCGGATGGGTGCAACAGGCGAGAATCTTCTTCGCCCCCTCTTTCCTGAGCGCCTCGGCGGCCATCGTCAGAGTGCCGGCCGTGTCCACCATGTCGTCCAGCAGGATCGCCGTCTGGCCCTTCACTTCGCCGATGATGTTCATCTCGGCCACCACGTTGGGGCCGGCGCGGCGCTTGTCGATAATCGCCAGCGAGGCGTTCAGCCGCGTCGCAAAGTCGCGCGCCCGCTCCACGCCGCCGGCGTCGGGCGAGACGATCGTCACCGCATGGCGGTTGAGCCGCCGCTTGATATATTGAATCAGCACGGGCGTCGCATAGAGATTGTCCACCGGGATATTGAAGAAGCCCTGGATCTGTCCCGAGTGGAGATCCATCGTTAAGATCCGCGACGCCCCCGCCGTTGTAATCAGGTCCGCCACGAGCTTGGCGCTGATCGGCACTCGCGGCGCCACTTTGCGGTCCTGGCGCGCGTAGCCGTAATACGGGATCACCGCCGTGATCCGCTCCGCCGAGGCGCGCTTGAAGGCGTCCAGCATCAGCAGCAGCTCCATCAGATTGTTGTTCCCCGGCGCGCAGGTCGACTGGATGACGAAGATGTCGCCGCCGCGGACGTTCTCCTTCACCTCGACCTTGCTCTCTCCGTCGCTGAAGGTATCCACCGTGGCCTGCCCCAGCGGTACTTTTAAATAGCCGCAGATCTCGCGGGCCAGGGCCGGATTGGAATTCCCGGCGAATATCTTCAGTTCGTCCGGCCCCTGATGGGTGCGCATGATAGACCTTTCAAAAAAAATAGCCCGATGGGCTACGTCGTCCTTCGACTCGCTTCGCTTGCTCAGGACGACCCTGAGCAAAGCCCACGGCCAGAGGCCGTGGCCCGCGTCGAAGGGTCGATCGCAACGCCTCACGAATCGCACGAAAAAACTGGCTGGGCGGGAAGGATTCGAACCTTCGATACCGGATCCAAAGTCCGGGGCCTTACCGCTTGGCGACCGCCCATCCCCGAACTTACATCAAGCCAAAAACGTCCAAGCCGTCGTGAACCGAATTCATTCCCCACCTAGCGCCCGCCGCCCTCCACCCTCGGCTTCCACCCTATGGTATTCCGCGATGATCTTGTCTTCCAGGAGCCTGCGGGTTTCGTTGTTGATGGGATGGGCGATGTCCCGATACGTCCCATCTTTGCGCTTTTTGCTGGGCATCGAGACAAACAGGCCGGTTGTGCCCTGTATGATCTTTAAGTCTCGAATGACGAAACAATGGTCGAGGGTGATTGTAACGTAAGCCCTCAGCTTCTCTTCGTTGACAGGAAAGACCCTAACTTCCGTGATCTCCATAGGGACCTCCATTGCAGCGGGTCTGCCTTTATGGCGGTGAACCGCCTGTCGGGCTTTTGTCTCAATTCAACGAGCGCACAAGATACGCCTGAACCCCAACCTCCTTGCGCAGGTGGATTAACGCTTTTGTCGCCTGGCGCCGCGAAAAAAAAATTCCAAAGACCGATGAGCCGCTCCCGGACATCAGAGCGCCTGCTGCGCCTTCCTGGATCAGCCGTGCTTTCAGCCGCGCCACACGAGGGTAGCGCTGAAAGACAACTTTCTCCAAGTCGTTAACCGACAGCTCTGCAAGCACCCGGCGGCCCCTCAAGGAAAGATTAATGCTAGTATTTTCAATATGTTTTGTCAACTTACGCGCGAGCCGGCCATAAGCCCAGCGGGTCGAGACGGGAAAGCCGGGATAGAGGATAACGAGCCAGAGGCGGCGGATCGGTCCGATCTCCGACAGCTTGTCCCCGATGCCGCGTCCCCTTGCCGGTTTGCCTAAAATGAAAAATGGAACGTCCGCGCCGAGCGAGCCTGCGAGCGGCAGCAACCGCTTCCGTTCCCAACCGAGACGCAGGAGCCGATTTAATCCGACCAGAGTCGCCGCCGCATCGCTACTGCCGCCGCCCAGTCCCGCGCCGACCGGAATTCTCTTGCGGATACGAATGCGAATGGGCGCCTGAATGCCCGCTTTCTTGAGCAGAAGCGCCGCCGCCCGATAGGCGAGATTTTTCTTCCCCGACGGCACCAGCGGATGATTGCAGGTGACGCTCAGAGGCTGCCGCGCTTTCTTTGGCCGCGTGATCTCAATCTCGTCGTACAGATTCACGGGAATCATGACGGTGTCGACGAGATGGTAGCCGTCGCGCCCGCGCCCGACGACGCGCAGAGACAGATTTATTTTCGCCGGCGCTCGTATCCGCATGGTTGTTTAGGTAACATAGGGACCCAGGCTTTGCCAGGAATGAAACCCGTGCAGGAATCGATGGAGAGTTTTCTTTCAGTCGCGTCGCAAGCGGCCAGAAGCGCAGGGGCGCTCATCCGCGAAAATTGGCGGCAGGCTAAACAGGTTCACTACAAGTCCGCGATCAACCTCGTGACCACGATCGATCGGCGGGCCGAAGAGATGATCGTCGGCCTGCTGTTGAAAAACTTTCCCGGCCACTCCGTTCTCGCTGAGGAAGAGACTTCAATCAGCGGATCGGAAGGCGGCTATCGCTGGATTATCGATCCGCTGGACGGCACGACGAACTTCGTCCACGCTTATCCTCAGTTCGGCGTGTCGATCGGTTTAGAGCAAGCCGGCGAGATCATCCTCGGCGTGGTGTACGACCCGCTGCGCGAAGAAGAGTTCACGGCCGTCAAAGGCCAGGGCGCCCGGCTTAACGGCCAACCTGTCCACACCACGGAAGTCGCCGAGTTGAACAAAGCGCTCCTCGCCACCGGTTTTCCTTACGACCACAGGGAAAATCCGGATTATTACCTGCGCTACTTCAGGGCGTTCATGGTGCGCGCCCAAGGCATCCGGCGGGCCGGCGCGGCGGCGCTCGATCTCTGCTATCTTGCCTGCGGGCGGATCGACGGCTTCTGGGAGCTGAAGCTCCACCCGTGGGACACGGCGGCGGGAAGTTTGATTGTCCGCGAAGCGGGCGGGACGGTCACGGATTTCGCCGGCAAGCCGTTTTCCATCTTGGGTGAAGAGACGCTGGCCTCCAACGGCCTGATTCACGCGGAGATGCTTGACGCCTTAAAGCTGATGGGGGTTTGATTACATTGACTGGGCGCAAGCCCGGTGTTAGAAAAGATGCGCGCGCCCGTAGTGAAAAGGATATCACGAAGGCCTCCGAAGCCTTAAGTCCGAGTTCGAGTCTCGGCGGGCGCACCAGCTCTGCTGACAACTCAACGCTAACTTCGGTAAAGAATCTCGCCGGCGCGGCGCGGGTCGTAGCCGCCTAGGGCGGTCACGGCCTGTTTGAAGGCGTCGGAGCGGATCACTTGCATGAGTCTTTCGCCTTTCTCCGACTCAAAGAAAGAACGCATAAACAGCAGATCGTACTGCTCGTTGCCGATCGGGATGAAGTCGAGACCGAGGGCGTTGGCCGCGGAGCGCACGCCCAGTGCGACATCGGCTAAGCCGCTCGCAACCGCGACGCCTACGGACATGTGGGTGAATTCTTCCCGCTCGTAGCCGCGAATCTGCGCCGGATCGATGCCGAGCCGCTTTAGCTCGTAGTCGAGCAGCACGCGCGTGCCGGAGCCGGGCTGGCGGTTGACGAAGGTAACGTCCTTTCTCAGCAGATCCTGCAACGCGGCGATCCGTTGCGGATTTCCCTTCGGAACCATCAAGCCCTGCTCGCGCTGCGTGAGATGAACGAGAACCACGGGAACATTGGGGATCACGCGCTTGATGTCGGGAATGTTGTAGACGCCGGTGGCCGGATCGAGCAGATGTGTGCCGGCGACGTGCGTCTCGCCGCGCTGCTGCGCGAGCAGGCCGCCCAGGCTGCCGACGTTGGTCGCCGCGATCTTCAGCTCGGGATGGCGGAGCTTGAGTTGATCTTCGAGCACGCCGATCGCGAGGTCGTGGCTGCCGGTGCAGAGAATCGTATTTTCGATGTCGTCGGCGGGACGCAGCAGCTCGACCTCGACCCCCTCGCCGGCGTTGATCCCCTCGACTAAATTGGGAATCCGCAGGAAGCCGTCGGCATGGACCATCGTCGTGATGGCGCCCGCGCCGCGCGCCAGCGGGACGGCGATGAGCCTGGCGCCGACCCGCCCCAGCGTGACGCGGACAAATTCTTCCAACCCAAGGTGGGAAGGAATCTTTTTTGGCACCAGCGCGCGGGCGGTAACCATCGACTCCGATTTTGAGCCTAGCAGCGCTTCCACCGCCGGGCGGAGGATCTCGCGCGCGATCACGATCGCCGACACCGGATATCCGGGGACACCGATCACCGGTTTTCCCGCGACGATGCCAAGCACGGCCGGCTTGCCCGGCATGACGTCGATCCCGTGGGCCAAAAGCTCGCCTTCCGCCGCGATCGCCTCCGCGGTAAAATCGTGCTCGCCCGCCGAGGAGCCGGCAATGATGGTGACGATGTGATTTTTTTCCGCCGCTTGCCTGAGCGCCGCGCGCAGCAATGCCGGATCGTCCTTCACTCTGGAAGATTTAACCGGCTCTCCGCCCCATTCCCGGACAAACGCCCCGAGGACGCTTGAATTGAACTCGATCACCGCGCCCGGAGTGGGCTTGGCTCCCGGCTCGATCAGCTCATCGCCGGTGGGAAGGACCGCAACTCTAGGCCGCTCTTTGACTTTAACTGTAGTGTGGCCGGAAGCGAGCAGCGCCCCCAGGTCGTACGGCCGGAGTCTGTGGCAGCGCGGAAGCAGTAGCTCCGTCGCCACGACATCCTCACCCACCAGCCGCACATGGTGCCACGGCGGCGCCGACTCGAAGATCTCCACGGTCTCTTCATCGACCTGCCTCACCTTTTCGATCATCACGACGGCGTTCGCCCATTGGGGAAGCGCGTTGCCGGTGTCCACGTACTGAAAGCTTTCCTCCTTCGCTTTGTCCGCGGAGGCACGGCGAAGCCGCTTGGGCGCAAATTCGGTCGCCCCATAGGTGTCCTCCGCGCGGACGCAGATCCCGTCCATCGCGGCGGCGTGGTAGTGCGGCGACGAGATGCGCGCGAACACCGGCTCGGCGGTGATGCGATGGAGCGCTTGATCCACCTCCACCGTCTCGGTCGCCAGCGTCGAGCTATCGACCCGCGCGACAAACAGCTCGCGTGCCTCTTTGAGCGGCGTTTTCTTGAGATATCTCTTGCGGGCCATAGCCGTTCAAATGTTGAATTATGAATTTTGAATTCTTAATTGCAATTCAAAACTAAAAATTTAAAATTCAAAATTAAAACAGAATTACTTCTACTTCCTCCCCCTGCTCCACTCCTTCCTGATTCAGATCGATCCGAATCATTCCGTCCGCCTTGACGAGCGTGAAGATCGCTCCGGACTTGCTCGGCAGCGGCTGCGCGTAGAGTTTATCACCCACTTTGTTCAGGGTAACGCGCACGTAGTCCTCGCGCCCGATTTGTGAAGCGACGTTGGTTTTAAGAATCGCCCGCGTGGTGTTGTGGAACCGGCACGCCGTCGCGGCATCCTCGCCGCCGAGCTTGCGGATGAGCGGCGCGGCGAACAGTTCGAAGATCACGAGGGCCGAAACCGGATAGCCCGGCAGGCCGAGGATCGGCTTGCCCGCGGCTTGGGCGAAAATGGTCGGCTTGCCGGGACTGACGGAGATACCGTGAAAGATCATCTGCGCCTCGGGGAAAGAAAGAATCGCATCGAGAGCGATATCTTTGGCTCCCATCGAGCTGCCGCCGGAGAGGAGAACGAGATCGGCCCAGCGAAGCGCGTGATCGAGCGCCCCGGAAAGCGCGGCGCGGTCGTCGCGAACGACGCCCAGGTCTTTCAACTCGCCGCCGCACTCTTCGATGAGACCCACGAGCGAGTGCTGGTTGATGTTGCGGATCTGCCCGGGCCTCGGCTCTTCGTCGGCTTCGACGATCTCGTCGCCGGTGGAGATGAGAGCGATGCGCGGTTTTTTGAAGACCGGGAGCGTCGACAGCCCGATGCCGGTCAGGGCGCCGAGATCGTGCGCCCGAAGCCGCCGCCCGCGCGGAAACACCGGCGCGCCCTTCTGGATATCGTCGCCGATCTGGGCGACGTTCTGCCACGGCGACACCCCGCGATGAATCTCGATCGTTCCGTCGCTGAGTTCCTCGGTGTATTCGACCATCACCACCCCGTCACACTCGGGCGGGAGCATCCCGCCGGTCGAGATCCGCATCGCCTCGCCTTTGGCGAGCGGGCGGGTCGCCTCTTTGCCCATCTCAATAACGCCTGCGAGCTTGAGATAAGCGGGCTGGCTGGCGCTCGCGCCGAAGGTATCTCTCGCCCGCACGGCGTAGCCGTCCATCGCCGCGCGGTGAAAATGGGGCAGATCGACTTGTGAATAGAGGTCTTCGGCCAAAACCCGGCCGCGCGCGCGAACCGTCTCGACCGTTTCGCTTCCGACGGGAGACTGCTTGAGCAGAATCTCCCGCGCCTCCTGCGGCGTGACCACTTTAAAAAATGACTTAACCATCCATCTTCCCCGCATGCGGAGTATATTCAAAAGCCTCGCACGGAAGCAAATAGGAAAAGTGGACGTCCCGGTCCCTGAGCGAAGATTGACTTCGAGTCGTTGGAAGTCTCTGCGAAGCTGAGGATAAGCAGCATCGATGTTTGAGTCAGCCGCGTCTTTTGGCTGACGAGTTTCGATGCTGCCCGAAGCGAGCAGTTTAGACTTCCCGACGAGGAGGCACCGAAGCGAAGGGATTGGGGCGTCCACGTAGAACCGTGAAACCGCACACTTTCCGCTACGAAGCCACCCTGCCCTTGACGCAATCCCTCGCTTCTCCTATGTTTCACACCAAGCGGAGTTGAGATGCCGATAACTTCCGACCTGTTCCCCGTGTCGCGCAAGACCGCCCTGCCGGGCGGCTACATGGGCAAGATCCTCCGCGTCGATCTGACCTCCGGCTCGCTCAGCGACGAGAACCTTCCCGAAACCGATCTGCTCGAAAAATTGATCGGCGGCCAAGCGCTGGCCAGCTACGTCCTGCTCAACGAATTGCCGTTGAACGCGAAGCCGTTCGGCCCGGAAAACCGGGTGGTCATCATGACCGGCCCGCTCACCGGCAACGGCTTCACGCCCGGCGGGACCAAAATGACCGCCGTCTATCTCAGCCCGCTGACCGAGCACACGCTGGGGCGCGGCGCGACCAGCGGCTTTTGGGGAACGTATCTTAAGGCCGCGGGATACGACGGCCTCGTCGTCAGCGGCACGGCAGAGAGGCCCTGCTACCTGTTCATTCACGAGGGCAAAGCGGAGCTGCGGGACGCCGGGAGAATCTGGGGATTGGGAACGCGGCAAACCGAAGATCGGCTGCGCGAAGAGGTCGGGATCAAAGACGCCAGGGTGCTCTGCATCGGTCCCGCGGGCGAGAACCTCAACCGCGCGGCGATGCTGGCCAACGATTACAACCACTTTGCAGCGCACAGCGGCGGAGCCGTCTTCGGCTCCAAGAAGCTGAAGGCGATCGTGGTCAGCGGCACGGCCCGCGCCAAACTCCACGACAAGGCAAAGTTGATCGACGCGGGCGCGCGATGGCGCGCTATTCTCCAGGTGCACGACGTCAATAAAAAGCAGACGAAGTATGGCCACGGCGAGTCGTGGGGCGCGCTTAACAACCTCAACTGGCGTAGCACGGAGATCACTCCCGCGCACATCGGCGGCTTCGACCGGAACGACGTGGTGTTAAGGCCTTGCTTTCAGTGCCAGAGGCTCTGCCCGTGGGACGCGAGAATCGGCGAAGGGCCGTATCGGGGGACGATCGTGCGCTTCAACGCCGGCGGCGAATGGCTCGATGCCTTTTTTAATCTCGGCATCAAAGGCAACGCCGTGCTGTACCTGGCCGAGCGCATCAACGATCTTGGAATCGAGTGCAGCCATTTTTCCTGCGGCGCGGGCGTGGCGTTCGAGGCCTGGGAAAAAGGGCTGCTCGGCCCGGACCGGACCAACGGCTTGAAGCTCGAATGGGGGAACGTCGAGGCGGTGGACAAACTCCTGGACATGGCGGCGCGCCGCGAAGGTTGGCTGGGGAACCTGCTGGCGGAAGGGCCGAAACAACTGGCCGAAGCCCTCGGCGGCGACGCGCCCAAATGGGCGGTCCATACCAAGGGCGGCACGCCGGCGATGCACGAGTGGCGTCCCAAGCTCGGAGAGATGTTGCGTGAGCTGGTCGCCAGCGGCGGCATGAAGCCTCAAGGCGGCGGTTCGGCGAAGCCGCCGCCCGACTTGCGCTATCGGGAAAAGTGGGGGCCGCTCGACGACAACAGCCCGGACGGCTGGCCGTGGTCGCATATTCTCTCCGAGCAACACCGCCAGTTCACCGGCATCTTCGGCGGCTGCTGGTTCGCGCAGATGCAACACAAGCCGGACGGCTTGAACAGCATCGTCGATGCCCTGAACGCCATTACCGGTTGGAATTTCAGCCTCGATCAGGCGCTGGAGGCGGGCCATCGCAGCATGATCTTGCAGAGCCTGTTCGCGACGCAGCGGGGCTGGATCGCGGAGCACGATTGGAAAGATGTCGGCCCGCGCTTCCTCGAACCGATCCCCGACGGGAAATATCAAGGCTTTACGATCGCCAAATGGCTGCCCGATATGATTTACGAGTATTACCGCCTCTCCGGCCGGCACGAGCGGAGCGGGCGGCCTTTCCGGGATACATTGACAAGACTTGGGCTGGAAGAATTTATGGAGTGGAGCCATACCGGAGAATAAGGAGGCACGTTTTATGAAAGTCAAAAGCCTGTATCACGTGGGGATTCCGGTGGACGATCTCGACCGCGCGCAAAAATTTTACACCGAGGTCCTGGGCATGCAGTTCATGGATCGCGTCGGCGGCAACCCGAACAACCCCGATGCCCTGGAGATCCACGGCAAAGTGCAGCGGCTCGACCGGCTGCGCTGCGGCAACGACGATGTCGTTTTATTCGAGCGGCCGCGGCCGATCCGGCGAGACGCGCTGGACCAGGACGGCATCGCGCACCAGGCATTCGACATGGACTGGAACGATTACGACGAAGCGCTCAAGAAGGCCAAAGAGCTGGGAACGTTTCACCGCATCGTCGAGCGCAGCAGCGGCAAAACCATCTACATGTTCGACACCGAGGGAAATTATCTGGAGCTGCACTTCCCGACGCCGCGAAAGACAACCTAAGGAGGATGAGCCGGCATGAGCACCTCCCTACGCAAGAACGTTCTGCGCCTTGCGCTTTGCGCTTTGCTCTTAGCTCTTCACGCGCTGTGTCTGCCCGCGCGCGCCGTGGCGCTCGACCGAGTCCGTGTTGCCCTCTCCACCAGAGACTTCGGCTATCTGCCGCTTTTCATCGGCATGCGGGCGGGCCTGTTCAGAGAAGAGGGGTTGGAGATTCAGTGGATCCAGGTGAACACGAGCGTCGTCGTCACGGCCTTGATCGGCGGAGAGCTCGACGTCGCCGCTTCCGCCGGCTCGGCCATGAGGGCGGCGACGCGAGGCGCAGCGCTGAAGGCGATTTTCTTCCCGCACTATAAATCCACCTTCGTCTTGATCGGCGCGCCGGAAATAAAAAAAGTCCGGGATCTCAAGGGCAAAGTCATCGGCATAACCTCTCCCGGCAGCAGCACGGAGCTTGCGGCGGCGATGGTGCTCGAAGCTCACGGCTTGAATCCCAGGAAGGACGTCACCTATTTCTCCGCCGGCGGCGCCGAGACCTCGGTGCTGGCCATGCAGCAGGGAACGATTCAAGCGCGAGCTTTCAACCCCGACGCCGCTTTTCTCCTGAAAAAGAAGGGCTTCACCGAACTGGCGTCGCTCGCCGATCTGGGGGCCTGGCCGTGGGCCGGTTATGCGACGACCGACGCAAAGCTCGTGAACGAGCGCGACAAAATCAAACGCTGGCTGCGGGCGATGGTCAAGAGTCTCCTCTTCATGCTCAACAGGCGGGAGGAGACGCTGCGCATCGCGATGGCGGAGTTCGGTCATCCGCGAGACGTCACCGAAGGCGCCGCGGACGTGTCGATCAAGGCCATCGACCGCCGCAACCTGGGCGGCGCCGACGAGGAATCGCTCTGGAAAAATATAGAGCTGACCATCACCCAGCCCCTCAAGCTCAAAGAATCCCCGCCGATCGCCAAGCTGGTCGATTTTTCTCTGCTGAGAGAGGCGCAGAAAGAACTGGGTGTTGGGAGATGAAGAACGTAACCACGGCCGGTTTGACGGTATTGCTGGCGCTCACGCTTGCAGTAAACGGGCATGCCCAGAAGGTTAGAACGGCCATTCCGCGGGCCACGCTCAACTATCTTTCCATCCAGGTCGCCGAGGAGAAAGGGTTTTTCCGCAGCGAGGGACTGGAAAACGAGACCGTGGTCATCTCAGGCACCACCGCGATTGCGGCGCTGATCAGCGGCGACGTGGATTACAGCGGCGCGGGAGGGAGCGGGATGCGGGCGGCGGTAAACGGCGCGCCGATCAAGGCGATCATGTTCCAGACCGAGAAAGTGAGCTGGTATCTGGTGACGGCGCCGGAGGTTGTCAAAATCTCGGACTTGAAGGGCAAGAAGGTCGCCGTCGGAACCATCGGCGACACGCAGGACACGCTGATCACGATGCTGGTCGAGAAAGAAGGACTGTCCGCGCGCGACATTACGCGCGTGGCGATGCCCGGCAGAAACACAATGATGACGCTTCTGGGTCTCAAGACCGGGGCGATTCACGCCGCCACGACAAACGGCGACGAGGCGCTGCTGGCCGAAAGAGAAGGCTTCCGCACGCTCGCCTTCGTCGGCGACCTGTTCCCCTACCCTTTCCAGGGCTTTCTGGCGACGGATAGGAAAATCGCCGAAAAACCCGGCGAGATCAAAAGATGGCTCCGCGCGATGATCCGCGCCCTGGTTTTTATTCGTGAACGGCCGGAAGAGGCGGCGGACATCGCCGTCAAAAAACTCTCCTTGCGCAACATGAGCCGGCCGATGCTCGTCGAAGGCGTTCGCCGCTTCGTCCGCGCCCTAACGGACGGAATTCCGGGGCTTCCTTCTCCGCAAGGCATCAAAAATGTACTCGACTTCGACGTCAGGGTCCCACTTAAGATAAAGGATGACATTCCTCCGGAGAAGGTTCTAAGCCTGCGGTTAGTGAACGAGGTCAAGGAAGAACTCGAAGCGAAGCGTTGAACAGCGTTGAACCACTTTGAACCTTTTGAACAACTTGAACGGTTTCGCTTGTTCGACCCGTTCAAGAATTGAGACGAGGAGGTGCTCCATGGTTACAGGCTGGGAGTCGATCAAAGTTGCCGATGGAACGATGCGGCTTCACGTGAGCCGCCCGGACAGCCCGGGGCCATTCCCCGCCGTCGTGGTGATCCAGGGTCAGAAGGGAGTCGATCGTTTCATCGAAGAGACGACCCAGAGGCTCGCGAGCGCCGGCTACGTGGCCGCGGCGCCCGAGCTTTATCATCGCGACCCCCCCGATTGTCGCGACGACGCGCCGACCCGGCGCGAGCGACTGCGCGACGCGACCGTCATCAGCGACGTCAACGCGGCGGTCGAATTTCTCAAGCGGCAGCGCTCCGTCGACGGCCGGCCGCTGGCGATCATCGGCTTCTGCATGGGCGGCCGTGTCTCTTACCTGATGGCCGCCGCCAATCCCGCGTTCAAGGCGGCGGCGGATTATTACGGCGGCAACGTCTTCTCGCCGTGGGGCGACGGGCCGTCGCCCTTTCAGCGCACGCGCGAGATCGGCTGCCCGATCCAGGGCCATTTCGGCGTGGAAGATAACAATCCATCGCCCGAAGACGTTCGCAAGCTCGACGCCGAGCTGACCCGGCTCGGCAAGCCGCATGAATTCTATTCCTACGCCGCCACCGGCCACGCCTTCATGGACCCGCATAGCGACAAATACCGGCCGCAATCCGCCGAGACGGCGTGGGCGCGGATGCTGGAGTTTTTCTCGAAACATCTGGCGCCGGCGAAAATCAGTATGACGGCGGCGTCATGAGCCGGCCGGTCGAACTCACCATCGCCACGACTTCGCGCAGAGCCGACATCGCCGCGCAAGTTGCGATGTCGTTCTATCGCACGGCCGCTCTTTCCACGACTTCACAAGTCACCCTCGCGATGGGCTACCGCGATTCGAAACTGGGCGGAACGGCCGTCCCCACGCTTGTCGATCGGAAAAAAGTCGCCTTCGGCTTCGCCAACCCGGCGGGCCTGGCGCGCATGGCGCTGCTCGGAGTCGGACCCTACAAAAAGAAGCTCGCGCTCAGCGCCATCGGCGTATTTCCCTCGTGGGACCGGCTTGTGTTCGCCGTGCGGAAGGATTCCGGCATCCGCTCCCTCGACGAGATCAAAGAGAAGAAAGTTCCGCTGGTCGTCTCCACCCGCAGCGGGACCCGGTTTCATACCACGCTCTATGTCATCGATCAGGTGCTCAGGGCCTACGGCTTTAGTTTCGCCGACATCGAAAAATGGGGCGGAAAAATTCTCCGCGCGAACAGCCCCAGCGATCCGGCCCGCGCCGATCACATACGCTCGGGGAAGGCGCTCGCCGTGTTCGACGAGGGAATCAAGAGTTGGGGCGATACGGCGCTGGAATCGGGCATGAAGTTCCTGCCGGTGCGCGACGACGTGCGCAAGCGAATTCAGCGGCTGGGTTTTGTCGGCGCGCCGCTGACGAGAGCGGCGTTTCCGGGCCTGGAGGAAGAAATTCCCACGGTGGATTTCAGCGGCTGGGTTTTCTTCTGCCACCGGGATTTTTCCCCGCCGCTGGCCTATCGGATGGCGCTGGCGATCGACCGCTGCCATGAGCGGATTGAAGCCGATCATCTCGGCCGGACGACCATGACCATGCAGGAATTTTGTCGCGGTGGCGAAGGCGGCGCACTGACCATTCCGCTTCACCCCGGCGCAAAGAAGTATTACCGCGAGAAAGGCTATCTATAATTGTCCACGATCGGAGGACCTATGGCTCAACGGCTCGCCCTGTTGATCTTCCTCTTCCTCGCCGATCTGCCGCATCTCTGCGCGCAGTCGACCGAGGCGAAGCTGGCCTGGCTCGAATCTCTGCCCGTGCAAGAGCGCCAGGCGCGGCTTGTGGAAGCGGCGAAAAGCGAAGGCGAGATTGTCGCCTACGGCAATCTCGATGTGGCCGCCGCAAAGCTTCTCGACGACGGCTTCATGAAGAAATATCCGTTTGTGAAGGCGCACACCGTGCGTTTCTCCGGGGCGGCGATCATCAACCGCGTGGAATCGGAGACCAGGGCAGGTAAAGTTTCCTCCGATGTGATCGATAGCGGCCAACTCGGCATGCTCGCCTTAATGGATCGCAAAATGGCGGCGCGCTACGTCTCGCCGCAGCGGCAGTTCTATCGCGACGGCTTCAAGGACAAAGACGGTTCCTGGACCGTCTACATGACCAACGTCATGGTCAGCGCCTACAACACGAGACTGGTGAAAAAAGAGGAGGCGCCGCGCGTTGTCGACGACCTTCTCAATCCGCGCTGGAAAGGAAAGCTCGCGATGGACAGCCAGTCCTACGTGTGGTTCGGCACGATGGTGCAGCAGCTCGGCGAAGAGGCAGGCCTTCGCTTTATGAAGAGATTGAACGAGCAGGGGCCAAGACACGTCCGTGGCCGCCGCCTGCTGAGCCAGTTGGTCGCGGCGGGCGAATTCGACATGGCGATTGAGACCAACCTCAATTCGGTCCTCTCTCTGGCGGGCCAGGGCGCGCCGCTCTGGTTCGCCCCGATCCGGCCGCTTTTCTACAGCCCCAGCCTGGTCTATCTCAGCCAGAACGCGCCGCATCCGCACGCCGCGGCGCTGTTCATCGACTATCTGCTCTCGGAAGACGGCCAGCGCATCGTCGCTTCGACGAATCGGATGCCAGCACACGCGAAGGTGAAACCGGCGGAAGCTCAGGTTTTGGAAGGCTTCGAGATCAGGGTGCCCGATCTCCTCGACATCGGGCGGCGCTACGACGCTATCGGCAGGCAATATCGGGAAATCTTCGCCGGCGCGCGGTGAGAGAGTTGATCCTGTTGCCCGATACGAGCGTATTCCCGCTCCGTTTTGAAAACTCCCCCAGGCCGGTCAAAAGGGTCCAAGTTGAGATAGCCACAAGGCGCGCGCCGAGCTGACGAGCGCAGGCGTACTCTTCGCAGTACGTCGAGCGAGGCAGATCAAGCGCAACGCGGTAGATGGGCCTTTTTCAGCGGCCTGAGTACAGCTTGTCGATGTAGCCGCTGTCATCCAGCTCGCGCACGTAATGCGTATTCCACATCGCCACCGGATTGTAGCCCGCGATTTCCGGATTGCGCCTGAGCGCCAGCTCAAACACGTTGGCCATAGCCGCCGTCGAGGGGTAGGGTTTTCGCTCCAACGACTGCGCCCATTCGCCGTACAACGCCGCGAACTCCTCGTCGGTTTTGAGACCGAGGGCGGCCGGGAGGTGGTTTTTTAAGATTCTGAGCGTCTCTTCCTTGCGGGTGAGGAAGAAGTGAATCGCGTCCACGAAGCCGCGAATGAGCCGGCGGATCTCCTCTTCGTGGCTCTTGACGAAAGTCATCGTAGTCGTAAGCGTCACGCCGCGAATCATGGGCATGACGCGCACGGGAATAACGCGACCGCCGGCTTTAGCGACGCGCATGTCGTGGGGGATGCAGACGAAGGTGGCGGCGAATTCGCCCTTCAGGACCCGGTTGTATCTTTCCTCGGCGGGGCCCGGAACCGCCACAAGCTCGATGTCGCCGCGATCGACGTCGAGGCCTTCCTGGCGCAAAAACAGCCAGACGTTTAGCCCGGAGTGGGAACTCAATTTATCGACGGCGATCTTCTTGCCGCGGAGGTCCTGCACCTGCTTGATCCCGTTCGACACCACCATGAGATTATCCGTCCAGGTGTTGGCCGCCTGCGCCAGGTGGACAAAGTCGTCTTTCTTGATCGCGTTGCGCTCGTAGAGGTTGTGATGGTTGCCGGAAATCACATCGACCTGGCCGCTCTTCAGCGACTCGACCGCTTTCTCGCGGATCAGCTGCGGGCTCGTATCGACCTCCAACCCGTTCTCTCCCCAGATCCCGCTCTTGTCGGCCACGACCCAAAGCGGGGCGTGGGCATTCGACCGGTAGATCACTCTCAGTTTGCGTTTCTCCGCCATCGAGCTGTCCTCCCTTTGTATATAACTTGGTGATTATTCTTTTTGTCGCAGACGAGGATGCTTGTCAATGGGAGGTGGCAAAGGGTAACCCGCTTTACAAACGCAACTATCCGCAGTAAATTTTCCCCATCGACTAGGCCCGACCGCGTTGAACGCCGGTGCGCTGCCACAGCGCCATGCGTGGCGCCCGGCCGGCCCGGAGGTGAGCCATGAAGAGAGCCAGGGATATATTAGCCGTCAAAGGGCACGATATCTGGTCCATCGAGCCCGGAGCTTCGGTCTACGACGCCATGAAGCTCATGGCCGAGAAAGAGATCGGCTCGCTGATGGTGATGGAGGGGGCGAAACTGATCGGGATCATCTCGGAGAGAGACTACGCGAGGAAGGTCATCCTTCACGGACGCTCTTCGAGGACCACGCAGGTGAGGGAAATCATGACCACCCGCGTGGTGTACGCTCAGCCCGACCAGAATATCGAAGAGTGCATGGCGTTGATGACGGAAAAGCGCGTGCGCCACCTGCCGGTCATCGAGGCCGGGGAGATGGTCGGCGTCATCTCGATCGGCGACCTGGTGAAGTCGATCATCGCGGAGCAGAAGTTCATCATCCAACAGCTGGAACGCTACATCACCGGCTAATCAGGCCGGTGAAAAAGGCCCATCGGCGCTGCCCATCCCTCCCCACCCTCTGACCTCCCCAAAAAAAGCCCGTTTTTAGCCATTTTTCCTGAAAAAAGGGCTTGACAACCGTTATTTAACTTGACATAAGAACTTAGGCGGCTTGGCGTTTACGCCTAAGAAACTAAGCTTGTTTGACCAGATTGACCTAAGAATCCTCGATATCCTCCAGACCCAAGGCCGGCGCCATCTCGCCGACATTGCCAAAGAGGTGGAGCTTTCGTCGCCGGCCGTGATGGAGCGGGTCAAGAAGCTTGAGGCGCATGGCATCATCAAGGGTTACCAGGCGGTCATCGATGCCAAGAAACTCGGAAAGGACATCACGGCCTTCATCGGCGTGTCGGTCAGCCACCAGCGCTACATCGACAACTTCGCCGCGTATATCGGGCGGCAGCGCGACGTGCTTGAGTGCCATCACGTGACGGGCGAAGAAAGTTTTCTTTTGAAGGTCAAGACGGAAAACACCGAGTCGCTGGAGAAGCTTTTGGGAGAAATCCGTTCCGTCGAAGGCGTGACGCGGACGGTGACTAAAGTGGTGCTGTCCAGCGTCAAGGAGAGCCAGAAGTTCGAGTTGGATAACGGAGTCGCCGAGAGCGTGAAAAAATTGAGCGAGCGAAAGAAAGAGTCTAAAGCCGCGGAGGATTCGAAATGAAAAACCCCGGCTACCCTCCCAAACAGGGTCTTTACGATCCCGCGCACGAGCACGATGCCTGCGGCGTCGGGTTCGTCGTCCATATCAAGGGCGAGAAATCGCATCAGATCGTCGAGCAGGCGATTACCGTCCTGGAGAATCTCGACCACCGCGGCGCGTGCGGCTGCGAAGAGAACACCGGCGACGGCGCCGGCATTCTGCTGCAAATCCCGCACGCTTTTTTTCAGCACGCGTGCAAGGGGCTGGGATTCAGTCTGCCGGAGCCGGGGGAATACGGCGTCGGCATGATCTTTTTGCCGGACGACCGCAAGCTGCGCCCGCGGTGCGAGAAAACGTTGGAAAAGATTATCGCCGACGAGGGGCAGAAGCTGCTCGGATGGCGCAAGGTTCCGACCGACAACATGTACCTGGGCGACACGGCCAAGGCCTGCGAGCCGTTCGTCCGGCAGGTCTTTATCGCCCGCGGCAAGGGGATCAAGGACGACCTGGCCTTTGAGCGGAAGCTCTACGTGATCCGCCGGCGCGCGGAAAACGCGCTGCGCTACGGCAAGGACGCGGTCGGCGAATATTTTTACGTGCCCAGCATGTCATGCAAGACGATCATCTATAAAGGCATGCTGACCGCGCGCCAGCTCGCCACCTTCTACCCCGACCTGACCGATCCGCTGGTCGAAGCCGCGATCGCCGTCGTGCACTCCCGCTTCAGCACGAATACGTTTCCGAGCTGGGGCCGCGCGCATCCGTATCGCTACTTGATTCACAACGGCGAGATCAACACGCTCCGCGGCAACGAGAACTGGACGCACGCGCGCCAGTCGATGCTGGCGTCAGCGCTGTTCGACGGCGACCTGCCGAAGCTCTTTCCGATCATTCAGGAAGACGGCAGCGACTCGGCCAAATTCGACAATTGCCTCGAATTTCTCGCCCTTTCCGGCCGCTCCCTGCCGCACGCGATGATGATGATGATCCCCGAGCCGTGGGAAAATCACGAGAGCATGGACGAGAAAAAACGCGCCTTCTACGAATTTCACAGCGCGCTCAGCGAGCCGTGGGACGGCCCGGCGTCGATCGCGTTCACCGACGGCACGGTCGTCGGCGCGGTGCTCGACCGCAACGGGCTGCGGCCGTCGCGCTATTACGTCACGAAAGACGATCTCGTGATCATGGCCTCGGAGGTCGGCGTGCTCGACGTGCCGCCGGAGCGCGTCCTGGAGAAGCGCCGCTTGCAGCCCGGCCGCATGTTCCTCGTGGACACGCAAGAGGGGCGCATCATCAGCGACGAGGAGATCAAGCAGGGGATGGCGGGCGAGCGGCCGTACCGTCAATGGCTGGACGAAAATTCCGTGCATTTCGACAAGCTCCCGGGCGTCGATGAGAAGCAGCCGCCGCACCGCCGCCAGGCCACGCTGGAGCGCTTGCAGACGTTCGGGTACAGCTTCGAAGATCTGCGCATCAACATCGGCCCGATGGCCCAGAACGGCATCCAACCGGTCGGCTCGATGGGCACCGACACGCCGCTGGCCGTGCTGTCCGACAAGCCGCAGCTGCTCTACAATTATTTCAAGCAGCTCTTCGCGCAGGTCACCAATCCGCCGATCGATCCGATCCGCGAGGAGCTGATCACCTCGACGACGCTCACGCTGGGGTCGGAGGGCAATTTGCTCGATCCCAAGCCGGAGAGCTGCCGCCAGCTCAGAATCTCGGGTCCGATTTTGAAAAATTCCGAGATGGAGAAGCTCAGGCAAATCGACCGTCCCGGAATCAAGCCGGTCACGTTGCCGATACTTTTCAATCCCCACGAGGGCAAGACCGGTCTCGAAGGAGCGCTCGAAGAATTATTCGCCGCCGCCGATCGGGCGATCGCGGGCGGCGCGACGATTTTGATTCTGTCGGACAAGGGCGCCGATCGAACTCACGCGCCGATTCCCGCGCTCTTGGCCTCGGCGGGACTGCATCATCACCTGATCCGGACCGGCGCGCGTACGCGTGTGGGATTGGTCCTTGAATCCGGCGAGCCGCGCGAGGTGCACCACTTCTGCCTGCTGATCGGTTACGGTATCCAGGCGGTCAATCCTTATCTCGCCTTCGAGTGCCTCAACTATATGATCGGCGAAGGCATGCTGAAGGACATCGCCTACTACGACGCGGTGAAAGGCTACATCAAGGCCGGCGTCAAAGGCGTCGTCAAAGTGATGGCGAAGATGGGGATCTCGACCATCAAGTCTTACTGCGGCGCGCAGATTTTCGAAGCGGTGGGCCTCGGCCGGGAGCTGATCGACAAATATTTCACCTGGACGCCTTCGCGCGTCGGCGGCATCGGCCTCGAAGACGTCGCTCTGGAAGCCGAGCGCCAGCACGCCAAAGCGTATCCCACCTATCCGCTCGACGGCCGCACGCTCGAAGTGCACGGGCAGTATCAGTACCGCGCCGACGGCGAGCTGCATCTATTCAATCCGAAAACGATCCACCTTTTGCAGAAGGCGGCCCGCACCAACAACTATGCGACGTTCAAAGAATACACGAAGCTCGTCGATGATCAGTCCGAGCGCATCGCCACGCTGCGCGCGCTGATGGAGCTCAAGTTCGCCGCCAAGCCGGTTCCGCTCGAGGAAGTCGAGCCGGTGGAAGAGATCGTCAAACGCTTCAAGACCGGCGCGATGTCGTACGGCTCGATCAGCAAAGAGGCGCACGAGGCGCTCGCCATCGCGATGAACCGCATCGGCGGCAAGAGCAATACCGGGGAGGGCGGCGAAGATCCGGCGCGCTACGTGCCCGACGCCAACGGCGACTCGCGCAACAGCGCGATCAAGCAGGTCGCGTCCGGCCGCTTCGGCGTGACGAGCTACTATCTCACCCAGGCGAAAGAGCTGCAGATCAAGATGGCGCAGGGCGCCAAGCCCGGCGAAGGCGGCGAGCTGCCCGGACGCAAAGTCTATCCGTGGATCGCGAAGGTGCGCTACTCGACGCCGGGCGTCGGCCTCATCTCGCCGCCACCGCACCACGATATCTATTCGATCGAAGACCTGGCGCAGCTCATTCACGACTTGAAGAACGCCAACCATCATGCGCGCATCAGCGTGAAGCTCGTCGCCGAAGTCGGCGTCGGCACCATTGCCGCGGGCGTGGCCAAGGGCCACGCGGACGTGGTGTTGA
>Ga0156192_1074_pt2 | contig 20515 bp, 18 predicted proteins | sample RifCSPlowO2_12_FD_107845 | JGI IMG/M metagenome (GOLD analysis project Ga0156192, IMG submission 107845) | Deltaproteobacteria bacterium RIFCSPLOWO2_12_FULL_60_19
CCGGCTGCTCGATAATAATCGGATCATTCTTCGTCTTTTCCATCAATCGACCCTCCTGTGATGATAGCTTCGATCCTTCAGAAAAAAAATATCAGATTCCTTCGATCGGACAGACGACGTCGATGAGGGACGGTCTTCCGAGAGCGAGAGACCGCTTGATTGCGGGCGGAAGCTCGGGCGGCCGCTCGACTCTTTGGGCCTCGACGCCGTACGCGGCGGCGAGAGCACACAAGTCGGGGAGACGGAGCTCGGTGCCGATGACGCGGCCGCCCCAGTGGCGGATCTGGTCCCGCTTCATGTTCCCGTAGGCGGAATTCCGGACCACGAGGATCGAGATGGGAAGGTTCCACGCGGCGGCGGTGGCCAGCTCCTGGGTTTCGAGCATGAACGAGCCGTCGCCCGTCACGCAGGCGACCGGCCTGCCGGGGAAGGCGAGACCGAGGCCGATCGAGATCGAGAGACCGGCTCCGATGGCGCGGAAGTCGCCGGAGTGGTACGCGTAGGACGTGGCGATGAAGCGCCTGACAAGCTCGGTGGTCCCTCCGGCCCCGACGACGATCGTGTCTTCCGGCATGACTTCCTTGAGCGCGCGATAGACGTGCCACTGATCGATCGGCCCTTCCGCGCCGTAAGCATGCGATTCGAGCTTGTCGCGCCAAGCGCGCTTCTCGCGCGCAAGCCTCTCCAGCTGCGCGGTGTTTTTTCTTCTCTCCGATCTCTTTAACCGAACGATCAGCTCGCCGAGCACCGTCCTGGCGTCGCCGACCACCCCGTGGCGGACCGGATAGATCTTCCCGATCTCGTTCCGGTCGTTGTCCACCTGGACGATCCGCGCCCCTTCCGGTATCACTTTGTTTCCGTAGCCGAGCGTGAGCGCCTCGCTGAAGGTCGCGCCGACGGCGAGCACAAGATCCGACTCGAGAGAGAAGCCGCCGGCGAATGGAAACGCGCCGAAGCCGAGAACGCCAAGCGAAAGAGGGTGCTCTTCGGATAGGAGCCCCTTGTGCGACGGCGTGGTGGCGAACGGGGCGCCGAGCAGCTCCGCCAACTCTTTCAGCTCCGCTTCCGCGCGCGCCCAGTAGACTCCGCCGCCCGCGATGATGACCGGAGCGGCGGACTTGTTAAGTTCCTCGGCCACGCGCTCGACCGCGGCGCCATCGGGCGCAAGCGGGGGAGGAGGCTTCGGCAGCCACGGCGGCTCGGGAAGCTCGACTTCGAGAGTTTGGACGTCGCGCGGAACGCCTATATAAACCGGCCCCTTTCTTCCCGTCGTCGCCTGCCGGACCGCTTCCCGCAAAGAATCCAGGGCGCTCTCGGCCTTGAGCGTCACGCTCATCTTGGTGACCGGCTCGAACATCTCGCGCTGCGGGATCTCGTGCCAGGAGGAGGCGCCTTTTCCCGCCTCCCGGCTCCGGACATCGGACGATAGGGCGATGAGCGGAATCGACTCCTTATGGGCGTAAGCGATCCCGGTCAGCAGATTGGTCGCTCCGGCGCCGGCGGAGGCAAGGCAAACACCGAGGCCTCGCTTTGCCTTGGCGTAGGCCGCCGCCATGTAGGCGGCCGGGCATTCATGCATCGCCTGCACGAAGCGGATCTCCGGATCGCCGTAGAGCGCGTCGGTGATGTCGAAGACCGAATGGCCGGAGAGGCCGAAGATGTGGCGCACACCGGCCTCCTTCAGGAATTGCACGATGAGTCGGGCGACGGACAATTTCATTTCTATTTCCTTTTCTTCCACACCTCGGCTACGAAGCGGCGCACCGTGTCGAGGTCGGAATAGGCGGGATCGTCGAGCAGGGCATACTTGGCGCCGGGGACGATCCGCGCGTGCTCGGGGACGTCGTCTTTCGGGATGTCGATCCGAAGCGAGTTTCTTCCGGCCTCGACGAGTTTCTGGAAGGCGATCTGCCCCTCGCGCGACAGCAGCCAATTGACGAACACCCTGGCGGCGTTGGGATGGGGCGCGCGGTTGATGACCATGATATTCCCTCCGCCCGATCCCACCAGGCCCCCTTCTTTAAACCTGTCGGTGGCGAAGGAATCCACGGGAAGCCCCTGCTTCTTCGCCTCCCAGATATCGAGCCGGTCCGCGTTCTGCAGCGCGGCGATGGCGTACTTTCCCTGCGCCATCCAGTCCACCATCTGCCGGATGTCACGGCTTACCGTTACGTCCATCTCGGTGAGAAAGCGCTTGACGAAGTCCGGCCCGATCTCCCGGTTATGGTAGAGGAACTGGAGCGGCTCCTGTGTTCCGCCCGTGAGCGGCTCGGCGATCACGATCTTCCCCTTCCACCTGGGGTTGAGAAAATCCCAGTGCGATCTGAACTCCTGGGGCGTCACGAGGCTCGTGTTGTAGTGAAAGTAACGGAGCGGCGCGCCCGAGTAGGAAAAGATGTGCTTTCCCTCATCGTCGCCGTAGATGTGCCTGCCCAGCCACCATTTGGATGGGTCCAGCACTTCGGGAAGGAGCAGGGCCGGCGTGATCGGATCGAGAACCCCGCCCTTCAGTAGGCCGGCCGCGGCGGAGCCGGCACCGCCGATCAGAAGGTCCGCCAGGTACTTCCCCGCCCGTCTTTCCGAAAGGATGCGCGTGACTCTCTCCGATCCGCGGACGGTCACCTCGACGAGCCTTATCTCGGGGAACTTCTTTTGAAACTCCTGAAACAGCCGCTCGTGGCCGGGGAAAGTGTAGATGACGACCGTCCCCTCCTGCTTCGCGGCCTTGACGGTCTTCTCCCATTCCTCCTTCCAGTCGGCTCGGGCCGCCGCAGGGAGGAAGATCGCGAACAGCAAGACAAGAATAAAACCGACGCGGAGTTGCATAAGAGCCACTTTTCTCGTCATTGAATTGCGGTGGCCCGGCAACGGGCTTGACACTGTGCTGCTCTATACAATAGGCGCTCGACAAAATCTATCCGTGAGGAGACGCGAAGGTCGTCCGGCAATTGACAACCTGTTTTACGGTCTGGTATGGGAGCGGTGACCGAAATCTCCAGAGGCGGAAGATGTATCATTTGTCGAAGCTCCGCTTTCCGGAAGTCGAGAGCCTGGCGCGCTCGGGACGTTCTCTCGTGATTCTCCCGGTCGGCGCCGTGGAGGAGCATGGCCCTCACCTGCCTCTCGGACTCGACACCTTTGCGGCCGAGGCGTACGCCGAGGCGGCCGCGCCCCATCTTGAGGACAGCGGCTATAGTGTGGTTCTGGCGCCGGCGGTTTCCTATGGAGTCGCCCGCCAGGCGAGCGATTTCCCCGGCACGCTCACGCTGGAGCCGGCGACGCTGCGCGCGCTGATCGTCGACATCGCGCGCTCTCTGGCGCGGACCGGCTTTACGCGGCAAGTGATTCTCAACGGCCACGGCGAGAGCCCCCACGTGAGGGCGCTGGAGGAAGCCGCCAGGGCTCTGGCGGAGGAGGAGACCGCGCGGACGATCTGCGTCGGATTCACGAGCGATCCCGCGATTACGAAGGCGTGCATTCGGGAGGGCATGCAGGGCCTTTCCCGAAGCCCGCGTCCCGATCGGGAAGGCCACGCGGGAGAGTGGGAAACATCGCTCGCCCTTTACTGCTTTCCGAACCTGCTGGACACGCAAGGCTTGCAAGAGATCGAGCCGAACTTCGACTACGACATCGACGCGCTCAGGGCCGAGAAGAAAAATTATTGGACGCTCACCGCCGGCCGCGGTTACTTCGGCTCTCCGGCGGCGGCCAGCGCCGAGACGGGAAAGGCTCTCGTATCCATAAGAGGGCGTAACATCGCGCAGGTCATTTTGAACGCTTTCCGTTGAATTTCCGGACAGCGCTCCAAACTACCCGTGAGGGGGCTTGCTGCCGGCGGCCGTAATCGTGATATGCGACATCGCGCTATCAGCCTTCGCGCCGTGCCAGTGGCGCTCGCCCGCCTTGATATGCGCGACGTCGCCGACGGTTATCTCCCGCTCTTCCTTTTCCGTCGCGACCGTGCCCCTGCCGGACGTGACCTCTCATCCCGCCGCAGCAGGATTTTGTCGAACGATTCGACGACGACAATATTATTGCCTGTTTGTCGGTGTGATACTCGAGTACCCGGCGTTCTCTCTCTTGGCTTTCTTCGCCGCCCTTTTTTCCATCAGGGTCCTCTGGGGTTTCTTTTTCTGCTCTTTCTTCCGGTCTTGTCCTTTGCTCATGGTATTCGCTCCTTATGATCGAGTTTGATAGGTCGTGCGGAACAGCGCACGCTCGCCTATCGCTATTGCCGCCCCGACTCCTCACGCCACTTCATTACTGCCCACAGCAGTTTTTATACTTTTTGCCGCTTTCACATGAGCAAGGCTCGTTACGTCCAAGTTTCTTTTCGACTCTCATTGGTTTTTGGGGATTCAATAACCGTTCGAGAGCGGTGATATCTTCCGGCTGGTCCGGTTCCAGTAGAACTTTATATTCCCAACCCTTTCCCTTAAACAGCGAGGTGACCTCTTTGAGTCTTTTGTCTGTTCGTACATGAACAACTGCCGGATTCTTTTCGGTGCCCAGTTTCGCCGTCTTTTTAACATCGAAATTTCTCAGCCGATTCTCACCGTCGACGATGCTTTTCATCCTGCCGATATAAGCAATTCTGTTTCCCATGTTTTCACTATCTCAAATATTAAAGGACTCGGCTACAGCCTTTGCCGCCTTCGAGAAGCCGCCGACCCGTAGTTTCCAATACCCTTTTCACGACTTTGGGCTCGCCGCCTTTCTTTCATGACTCGACACGTTGACGCATATCTCTAGAACAGCCCTTCCTTTTCGAGCTTTCTCGCAAACCGATCGTCGACTAAGTCTTCGGCTTTCAGCCGGCGGATCCTTTCGTTGGTCAAACCGAGCAGCCGGATCACGTTGCGCACGCCCTCGACCGTGGGGTAGATGCGCCGGTCGTATAACATCGGCAGGCTCTCGTAACCCTCCACGGCTTGTTCCACGTTCGGCAGACGGAGTCCCTTGGCCAGGCTCTTGAGCACCGCCGCCTTGTTTTCCGGCTGGGCGATAAACGCCATCGAGTCCACGACGCCGCGCAAAACCTTTTCCACGACGTCCGGCGAGGAATTGATGAAGCTGCGCTTGGTCATCATTCCCGTGCTCTGGAACGGGATGGGCAGTTGGGCCAGATCGGCGAGGTTGGTAAAGCCCCGGCTTTTGAGGGGCGCCGCAAAGGTATAGCCGAGATGCGCCGCCGCTACGGCGCCGTTAAGAACCGCTTGGCTGCGGATAGATTCATCGCCCAGAACGCGAAAGGTGATGCTGTCACGCTTCGGGTCCAGGCCCCAGTAGTCGAGAGCCAACATCGTAAAAATCCAACCGCCCCCGCTCACGCTGGTGACGCCTATCACTTTGCCTTTTAAGTCCGAAGGAGCTTTGATTGCCGGCGACGCCATGATGTTGCCGATGAGTTTATTGATCAGCCCGGCGACGAATACCAGGTCGGTCCCTTCCGCGGCGGAACCGAGCACCGCGCCGGTGACGGAGCCTTCGTGAAGCTGCGATTCGCCGGCCGCGAGAGCGGCCATGCCGATGGGCCCGCTGCGGACGTGGACGAACGTCAACTCCAGGCCATAGCGCCGGAAGAAGCCCTGGTCTTGGCCGACGAACATGGCGGCCTCCCGCTCGCTGAACGAGCCGGTTGTTACTGTGACTTTGGTCCGCGCCTGCGCGGCCGGCACCGGTTTGACGGCGGTAGCGATCAGCAGAACAAAAAATAGAATGCAAATTCTCGGTCTCATCGCATCCTCCTTCAGCCGCGGCGCGCGGTCGCCGCTCGCGGCCCACGATCCGCGCCCCTTTCAGCCGGCTCTTCGGATCGCCGATGCGTCCCTATGTTCCGACTTTTCTCACCGGCCCGCGAGCACTGATTTGATAAAACCGCTTTGATCCAGCTCTCTTATCAGGCGGCTGTCGGCGAAGTCGTCGGGCTTCGCCCCTTTGGCTTTTGGATTTTGCTTCTCCAGGTCCTGGAGCAGGTTGGCGATTCCCGCCGGATAGGGTGGAATAGTGAAACCGCTTTTGATGATCAGCTCGTAGGTCTCTTCGAGCAGCTCCTGGTCGTCGGTCCGGAAATATTTCCCCATGGTTTTCATGGCGAATGGTTTGTCCCTCTGCCCGCGCGCCGCGCCTTCGACGTAGGCCCGGAGAAAACGGCGGACGAGATCTTCGTTGGACTTGATGAACCTGCGCGTCGTCACCACCCCGTTGACGTGATATTCGACGTCGAGCGTCGAGAGGTCGAGCAACTCTTTGAGTTTCACCTTCCGGGCTTGCAGCGTCGCCGGCGGCGTGATCGCCGCGGCGTGGACTTTGCCGGCCGCCATCGCGCTCACCGTCTCGGCCGGCCCGCCGGTCTGGACCATCGTGATGTCGCGCTCCGGGTCGATCCCGTAGCGGCGCAATGCGATTCGAGACGCAAGGTCCGACTGAGTGCCGAAGCGCGTCGTGCCGAACACCTTGCCCCTTAAATCCTCCATGCGGTTGATGTTGGGCTGGCTGAAGATCCACCAGTTAAATTTCTTCGCGATGGTGGCGACGATGACGGTATCCGTGCCCGAAAGATTGGCCTGGATCGATCGGCCCGGCGCCGCCGGCCTGAATGATCGGCAGCTCTCCCGACAACATCGCCTGAATCGCCAGCGAGCTTCCCGGAATGCTGATAACTTCGACGCTCAGCCCGTGCTTCTCGTAATAGTTGCCTTCTTTGGCGAGCCAGAGCGACATCTGCGTCGCCGACGCCGAGCCGACGCCGACGCGGATCTTGTCGAGCTTCTTCTCTTGCGCGAGCGAGGACGACGCAAAGCAGAACGTCAACACGAGCGCGCATGAAATTGTCAGCCGGCGAATCATTCGGCTTCTTCCGTCATCGCGTCACTTCGCCAGCGGATCGGGGCGGAGCTGGAAGTGCACGGCTATCGGCGTGGAGCCTTTGCCGCCCTCCTTGAGCCAAGGCGCGCGGTCGCCGCTCGAGCTCCACAATCCGCGGCCCTTCCAGCCGGCGTTCGGATCGTCAATGCGCCCGTCAAAGCCTTTGGCGTAGAAACCGAGCGGATAGGGCACGCGCAGGATGATCATCTTGCCGTCCTTGAACGCGATCAAGCCGTCGTTCAGGTTGCCGGTCGACATCGGCACGTCCTCGCCGAGGCCGAACGTGTTATGCTGGTCGACCCAAGAGTAGTAGCTCGATTCAGCGGTGTTCTGTCCGATCCCCTGAAATCCGGGGCCCGGGTATTGGTGAAACGTCCAGCCTTCGGGGCAGTGGTTGCCAGTCGCCTTCGGTCCGTTGAGCGGACCCTTGCACTTCCTCCGGTCGAAGCTGCCGAGGTGCCCGCTCGCGAGCGATACCCACACGACGCCTTTTTTGTCGATGTCGGCGCCACGCACGCCGAAGCCAGGCGGCGGCACGTTGTAGATCTCCGCGAGCGCCGTCGCCGGCGGATTGGGTCCCGGAACGAGCCGGACGATGGAGCCGGGGTAACCAAACGTCGAACCCCAAATCGATCCGTCCACAGGACTCGGCATCACGGCGTAAAAGCCCGACACGATACGTTTGTCCTTTGTCGGATCGACCGGCTGATTGGGCTCGACGTATTCATCGCGCTTGCCGTTGCCGTTGGTGTCGAGGATGAGCGCCGTCCAGCCCTGCGACTTCCCGAGATCGCCCGTCTCGTCGAGCATCTTGGTGTTGACCCAGCCGACCACTGGTCCGCCGCCGCTGGTCCACAGCGTGTCGTTGGCGTCGTAGCCAAACTGCAGGTGGTGCGTCCCGAAGCAGGTGTCGACGAACGTGTACTGTCCCGTCTTGGGATCGAGCATCGTTAGCTGGCGGTTCGTCCGCTCCAGCGGGAAGAGCCTGGCCGAGGGATGATCGGAGCCCTTTTTACAAAATGCCGGGTTGTCGGGCCCGCGTGACCGCGCTGCGAACCAGACCCGTCCCTTGCGGTCGAACATGCCGTTGTGGTTGTTGGTCTGGTTGCTCCAGATCTTCTCCGCGCCCCAGTAGGGCGAGGGTTGCATCAACTTGTCGCTCGCCGCATGCCCCGGCCCGAGCGCTTCCGGCGTGTTGGCATCGCGCGCCGGCGCGACCATGTTCGCGGTGGTGTGTTTTACCGGGTCGAGCACTGGAATGATGTCGGTGCTGTACTCCGCGGAGCCGTAGAGAGGGCCATAGGTGTTGACGGTCGGGTAGCGCCGGTCCGAGGCGATCAGGTCATGCAGGTAATGCTTGTCGTTGAGCCAATCCCAGGTGGTGACGACGATATTACGCTCGACGCCTTGCGGCCGCGCGGGCTTGGCATGGGGCAGCTCGCCCTTGGCGATGCGGTCCGTCCAATCCGCGAAGTACTTGATGGGGGCGCCGCCGAGATCCTTGATGAGCGTGTTGGACATTCTCTCGCCAGACTGACCCGACTGGATACGGCGCAACCACGCTTCCTCGGAAGTGGCAAAGTTGCCGAGCGGGTGGGGCACGTTTTTCGGGAAAGTGCGGGTGGAAAGCTGGCCCATTTGATGGCATCCGACGCAGCTTCTGTTCTTGATTTCGGTAAGCCACGCGCCCTGAGTTATCTTTGCGGGAATTTTTCCCTTGCCGCCGAATTCGCTCGCTTCCGGAATTTTGAGCAGGGAGTACCAATAAATCGCCGGATAGTACTGCGCCGCCGCGGCCTCGTTTGGCGCCACAACGGCCTTGAGGTTTACGATCTTGCCCGGGGTGGATTTCACCTTCGGCGAATCGACCAGCCCGTACCCGCGCACCCAAATGTTGTAGCTGGTTTTGGGCAGATCGGGCAGCACGTAGCGCCCCTGGTCGTCGGTGACCACGCTTCGGGAGAACCTCGTCGGCAGCTCGGTCGTTTCGGCGATCACCCAGACACCGGCCTCCGGCCCGTTCACGCTCCTGACCACCCCGCCGATGTCGTCGTCGTCGATTTGTACCGCCGCCGCGGGTTTTTGTTGCCCGCTCAGCCGCAGCGGCCATGCAGCCGAAAACGCCGCGACCGCGATTGCCGCCGCTCCGAAGTACCAAAGGCCTGTCATCCTCATGTCGGGCTCCTTTCCTCTTGTCCCACTCCGATCTTAGACGACCCAAAACTACCCGACAATAACCCGCCGTGTCAATGCGTATGAAGAATGCGGCCTTCGTAGGGGCAGGCCCCCGTGCCTGCCCGGTCTCTTGGGCGACCACGGGGGGTCGCCCCGACAAATCTTCGCAAAACTACGCCACCACCTTGGGCGCTCACGAATTCACAACGCGCTTCACAATCGACGCGATCCGTTCCACGCTCTCGAAGCTCACGTCAGGCTCGCAGGGGAGTTCGATTAAATCAGCCCAGACTCGCTCCGCATGCGGAAGTGGCTGCCGTACCCAGGATTCATAATCCGGCAGAAGGTGGATCGGGACGTAGCTCCCCTGAACTTCATAACCCGCGCGGCCCAGGGTCTCGATGAGACGCGCGGCGAGGTCCTCGTCCCTTCCCTGCGGACGGACTCGAACCACTTCCGTCAAGCAGGCGGAGCCGCTTCGGTGTGGGATAAGTTCCAAACGTTCGCCGCCGCCGAGTAGGTTTTGGTAAGCCCGGACGCGGGCGCGGCGGGCGGCAATGTTATCGCCGAGCGTTTGCATGAGACCGCACGCGACGGCCGCGTTCAGGTTCGCCATGGCTTCTTTCCGATACGGTGCCGGCGGCGAATCGGGACCGCTTCGCCGGGAAAATAATCCTTCCGCCGGAAGCGTCCAGCGCCTCCAGCGCCGCCAAATCATCGTGGACAAAAAGCCCCGGAAGGCAGTAGAAAGCCGCGACTGTGACAGATCGATCTTGAAATCGCGGAGAAAGTTTTTTGCCCGGCAAACGGCGACACCTCCTCCGAGGCCGGAGCAAACCTTCTCGCCGCCGAAGCTTAAAATCCCCGCGTCGCCGAAGCCGCCGACCGGACGGCCGTCGATCGTCGCCCCCAAAGCCTGCGCCGCGTCGTCTATGACACGGATGTTTCTGCTTTGCGCCAGATCCACGATCACGCCGATGTCGGCTGGGTTGCCGAAAAGATGCGGGACGACAACCGCTCGGGTTTTCTCCGTCAGTGCCGCCCCGACGGTCTCGACGGTGAGGTTGAGTTCCTCTCCCACGTCCGCGAATACCGGCGCCGCACCGATTGCCAAAATCGGCGGGACGACGCTGGTGCAGCAGAATGTTGGAATCACCACCTCGTCCCCCTGGCGGACGCCGCACGCCCGCAAGACGATTTCCAAAGCGAAGCTTCCGGAGCCGCAGAGAATCGTGGCTTCGACGCCGAGCGGTCGGACGATCAAGGATTCCAGGTTGTCAAGATCAGGCCCGTCGACGACGCTCCCGGAGAAAATCGACCGGAGGATCGCGCGATAAGTCGCGCCGTTCCAGTAAGGGACGGCCAGCGGTACGCGGCAAGGGTACACGGTAAAAGATTAAAGACGTGTTCGTGGTTCGACAAGCTCACCACCCTGAGCAAGTCGAAGGGTGACTCGTGATCGTTCTTTGACGCGTCACCTATAAAGCAGCACGGACTCGCGCTCAGCGAGCCATGCCGCCTCGTCCGCCGTGGCGAGAGCGTCGAGGTCGGCCGGCGTTGCGGCGGGATCGTCCACCCACTTGCGCAACAGCTCGCTCCCGTTGATCACGTCGATGGCGAGGCGGTCGCGTTCGTATTCGTAGGGAAAATCGCGCCAGAGATCGTAGTCGGGCTTGAGAAGCCGCAACGACTTGAGCGCGAGCGCGATCAAACGCCACGGCTGAAAGCCTTCGTGGTTATAACTTGGATCGTCGACGTGGATCTGGATTCCGGCGCAGAGCCTGCCCGCGTGCTTGTTGAACGTCGGCTCGAACCAGCACTCTCTCAGCCGGCAGCCGCCTAACCAATTGTTATTTCGCGCGAGCGCTTCCATCTTTGTCAGCAATGCGCGAGCGTCGAGATCGGGCGCGCCGAACATTTCCAACGGCCGCGTCGTGCCGCGCCCCTCGGAAAGCGTGGTCCCTTCCAGCATGACCGTGCCGGAGTAGCAGCGCGCCATTGAAAGGTTGGCCGCGTTCGGGCTCGGATTCACCCACACGCGTTCTCCCAACGGCCAGCCGTAGCCGGGCGCGCGCGACGGCTCCCAGCCGTCCATAGTCACGACCTCGCACTCGACACCGAGGCTGAGCGTTTTGACGAACCATCGCGCAATCTCCCCCAATGTCAGCCCGTGGCGCATCGGCAGCGGCCCCGCGCCGACGAAGCTTTCCCAGCCCGGCCGGAGTTTCAACCCTTCCACGGGACGCCCGGCGGGATTGGGACGGTCGAGCACCCAGACGGTTTTGCCGCGCTCGGCGGCTGCTTCGAGAACGTAGCGCAGCGTCGTCGCAAAAGTATAAACGCGGCCGCCCACGTCCTGCAGATCGACGAGGAGAACGTCGAAGCGATCCATCATCGCCGCTGTGGGACGGCGCACTTTGCCATAGAGACTGAAAACCGGAATTCCATGCGCCGGGTCGCGGAAATCGGGCGACTCGATCATGTTGTCTTGTTTGTCGCCGCGCAGCCCGTGCTGCGGACCGAAGGCCGCAGTCAGTTGAACGTCGTCCAGCGCGGCGAGCGCGTCGAGCGAATGGACGAGATCGCGCGTCACCGAAGCCGGGTGGGCAAGCAATGCCACGCGCCGGCCCGCCAGAGGTTTTCTGAGCGCCGGCTCTTCCAACAGGCGGTCGATGCCGAACTTCATCGCTTCACCATCGCCGATTCGTTTACGACGACCGCATCCAGCGGCCCCATCTCCAGCGCGAATGCATCCGGGTGATGAAAATCAGGTTGACCCGGCGGGTGGTTAAGCGCCCAATACGATAACATGCCGCTTTCCTCTTCGATCACCGCGCAGAGCGCGAGCTTGAGCCGCGCGCCCGGCCGTGCCGCTGGCAAACGATCCAGGTTGATGACTGCATCGAGTTCCAGACTATCCCGTGTGCTGCGCACAGTAAGCTTCGGTGCTAAGGTTTCCGCTGCAGCTGCCGCTCGCTCCCGGTAGTTCACAAACTCATACACCGCCCATTCGCCCGACGGCGCGAAGTTAAATTCGCGGTACGCAGCCCCGCCCTTCACGGCAACGAAAGCCTCGAAGCAGGTGTGCTGCCAGAGCCGATCCGCCCTCAGCGACTGCCGCAGCGGCGGAATCCGCACACCGGCCAAGTTTCCCTTAAGAAGATACGTGAAAGCAAGCCCGCCGTCGCCGGTCCATGAGACGCGAGCTCCGATCCCGCGCACCGCCTCACAGGAAGTTCCGGGATGGGGCATCAGCGCGGCGGAATACGTCATGGCGCGCGATCCTTCTCTTGAACCCTAAAACCTTTCTAACCCTTCACCCTCCGAGATACGCCTGTCGCACGCGGTCGTTGCCGGCCAGTTCGCTCGCCTTGCCTTCGAGGATGATCGTTCCGGTTTCCAGGACGTAGCCGCGGTGGCAGACCGCGAGCGCCATCGCCGCGTTCTGCTCGACGAGCAGGATGGTCACGCCCTCGCGGTTGATCTGCAAGATGATCGCGAAGATCTGCTCGACCAGGATCGGCGCGAGTCCCATCGAAGGCTCGTCGAGCAAAAGCAGCCTCGGACACGCCATCAGCCCGCGGCCGATCGCCAGCATTTGCTGCTCGCCGCCCGACAGCGTGCCCGCGCTTTGCCGCGCGCGCTCCTTCAACCGGGGAAAGAGCGCAAAAACTCTTTCGATATCGTCCCCGATCGCGGCCCCGTGCCGCGTGTAAGCGCCGATCTTGAGATTCTCCAGCACCGTTAACCGCGGGAATATCCTTCGCCCTTCGGGCACGTGGGCGACCCCCAGGCGCACGATTTCATGCGGCGCCGATCCCGCCAGCGGTTTTCCATCCAACTCGATCTGTCCGCCGCGCGGCTGAAGCAGCCCGGAAATCGTTTTAAGCGTCGTGCTCTTCCCCGCGCCGTTGGCGCCGAGCAGCGTCACGATCTCGCCCTGGGCGACGGTGAAGGAAAGCCCTTTCAGCGCCTGGATGGCGTCGTAGAAGACCTGAATTCGCTCGACCTTAAGCATGGTCCGCCTGCTTGCCGAGACCGAGATAGGCTTCGATCACGCGCGCATCCCGGCGCACTTCGTCCGGAGTCCCCTCGGCGATTTTCTCCCCGTAATCGAGGACCGAAACGCGATGCGAGATGCCCATGACCACGCGCATGTTGTGCTCGATCAAAAGAACGCTGCGCACGTGGACGCCGATCAACTTCTCGATCAGCGCCATCATCCCTTCCGCTTCCGAGGGATTCATTCCAGCGGTGGGCTCGTCGAGCAGCAGCAGCTCCGGCTTCGACGCCAGCGCGCGCGCCACTTCGAGCCGGCGCTGGTCGCCGTAGGCGAGGCTCGACGCCCACTCCTCTTCCCTACCCTCCAGGCCGACCAGGGCGAGCAGCTCCATCGCCCGCTTCGCGGCCTGGTTCTCGCGCGCGTAAAAACGGCGGGACCGGCCGATGATGTCGGCCAGGCCGACACCGATGCGGGCATGCATTCCGACCAGAACGTTTTCCAGGACGCTCATTTCGCCGAAGAGGCGGATATTTTGAAACGTGCGGCAGATGCCCGCGTGCGTGATGCGGTCCGGCGTAACGCCGCGCAGCGAACGATTTTTGAATCGGATCTCGCCCCGATCCGGCCGGTAGTGGCCGGTCAGCGTGTTGAAAAATGTGGTCTTCCCCGCGCCGTTGGGGCCGATCAGCGCTGCGATCATGCCGTCTTCGATCGCGAGATCGACGCTCTGGAGCGCTACCAGGCCGCCGAATTTCTTCGTGAGACCCTGAACCTCAAGCAGCGCCATCTTAGTTTTCTCCCCTGTCGCCGCCTGTGGTGAGCTTGCCTGTCCTGAGCGAAGTCGAAGGGTCGAACCGCCTCTCCCGCTTTTGCGGCGGCAGAATGCCACGCGGCCGGAAGATCATCATGAGAATGAGAATCAGGCCGAAGATCATGCGCTCGTATTTCGCCGGCTCGAACTGCGACGGGATCCGGCTCAAGTCGAGGCTGCCGATAAGCGGCAGAGTGAGAACCAGGCCGGATTGGCGCAAGGCGTTGAGCCATAGCGAGAGTCCCTTGAGCAGTTGTAGGTTGAGGATCGTCACCGCCGTCGCGCCGAGAATCGCGCCGGGGATCGAGCCCATCCCGCCGAGGATGACCATTGCCAGTACCCCGATGGACTCCATGAAGGTAAAGCTCTCGGGATTGATAAAGACCTGTTTGGCCGCAAACAGGACGCCCACGGCCGAAGCGAACGACGCGCCCACGGCAAAGGCCAGGAGCTTCATCCTGACCACGGGGATCCCCATCGCCACCGCCGCGATCTCATCCCCGCGGATCGCTTTCCAGGCGCGGCCGACCGGCGAGTCTTCGAGCCTGCGGGTGACGAGGATGATGGCGAGGAGGAGCAGCAGCACGATGAAGTAAAAATAGAGCGGATAGAGCGCGGCCGGATCGACCGCCACGCCCAAGCCTTCCAGCAGCGGTTGGAAAAAGAGCGGCGGCCGTTCGATCGGCGTGATTCCTCTAGGGCCGTTGGTCAAGTTGATCGGCTTGTCGAGGTTGTTGACCAGCGCGCGCACCACCTCGGCGAAACCGAGCGTGACGATGGCGAGATAGTCTCCGCGCAGGCGCAGGACGGGAAGGCCCAGGAGCGCTCCGGTAAGCGCGCCCGCCGCGATGCTGAGGAGCAGGAAAACAAAAAACCACGCTTGCGACAGCGGGAAATAGCCGCCGGAAATAAATTCGTTCGCCTGGCTCGAGCCGAAGATCGCCCAGAGATAGGCGCCGATGGCGTAAAACGCGACGTAGCCCAGGTTGAGCAGGCCGGCGAAGCCGACGACGATGTTTAGGCCGAGGGCCAGGGCGACGAAGATCCCGACCTGGATCGCAATTTCGAGATAGTAACCGTTGATCGTCCCGATGAGCGGCAGCACCACGACCAGCGTCGCGGCGGCGAGCGAGAGTTTGACCGCGCGCGACACCGGCGCGTAGTAAATCAGCAGTAGCGATGCCTCGAAGGCGAGAAAGGCCAAAACGGACTGCGGAAAATAGTAGACCAGCAGACTGCTCAGCAGAATATACCCGACCAGCCCGGCGGTGAAAATCCGGTTTTTCATTTTCGATTCTCGATTGCCGACTTTCGATTAGTGGATCTTCAGCCAAAGGCTGATCCGCCTCAGGCGGAAAAGTCAAAAACCTGTACTGAGCAAAGTCGAAGTATCCAAAATCTAGAATCGGCTCACACTCCCTCCTCCCTCACCTTTTCCCCCAACAACCCTTTGGGCCGAAAGATCAGAATCAAAATCAGGATCACGAACGCGAAGACGTCCTTGTACTCTGCGCCGAAGGCGCCGTCGGTGAGAATGCCGAGATAAGAGGCGGCGAACGCCTCCATCAACCCGAGCACGAGCCCCCCGAGAACCGCTCCGGGAATATTGCCGATGCCGCCGAGCACGGCCGCGGTGAACGCCTTGAGCCCCGGAACAAAGCCAGTGTAGGGATTGACGAGGCTGTAGTGAAGCCCGAACAAGACGCCGGCCACGCCGCCCATCGCGCCGCCGACGAAGAAAGTAAGGGAGATGATCCGGTTGACGGGAATTCCCATGAGCGCGGCGGCGTCGGGGTCCTGCGCCACGGCGCGGATCGCCGTGCCGAGCCTGGTCTTGTTGACGAAGAGATAGAGGCCGGCGAGCATCGCCAGCGCCGTGGCGATGACGAGAATGGATTTAAACGGCACCTCGACCATGGCTCCAAGGCGGACGCTCCTGTCTAACAGAGACAGCGTCGGGTAGCTCAGATAAAAGCTGTTGTGCCAGACGCTCTCGACCAGGCGAATGAAATCCTGGAGAAAAAAAGAGGCGCCGATGGCGGAGATCAGGGGGACGAGGCGCGGCGCGCCGCGCAGCGGCCGGTAGGCGGTCCGTTCCAACGCCACAGCCGCCAAGCCGCTGACGATCATGCCGGCGAGGATGATCATGAGGACGACAAAGGCCGGATTGAGCGCGGCGAGAGTCCCCGACGACTCAAGCGCCAGAAGGATCTCCACCCCGACGAAGGCGCCGAGGACGAAGATCTCGCTGTGGGCGAAGTTGATGAACTCCAGCACGCCGTAGACCATCGTGTAGCCGAGCGCGATGAGCGCATACATGAAGCCCAGCACGATGCCGTCCATCAGGACTTGCAGGAATATGTCGAGCGAGAGAGCCACGGTCCCGCCCTTTCTAACAAATCCCCCTCCGCATCGCCACCTGTCCTCGCTTCCCTTCGGCGGTGAGCGCTCAGGGCGGTCGAACCGCGCTCGGAATCTCAAATCTCAAATTCCAGATCTCATATTTGCCATTTGAGATTTGCGATTTGAGATGCCCGTAGGGCGAGGTTGACAGGGCGACTGGCCATTGGATACTTTACAGCAAATGAAGAAGCTGCTGCTCATCGTGCTCGGCGTCTTGATCTTGCTCGCGCTCGCGATCGTCGTCGTGCCGCCGTTCATCAACCTGGGCGCCTACAAGGCGCGCTACCTCCCGCTGGTCGAAGAGGCGCTGGGGCGGAAGGTCGATGTCGGCGAGATCCGCCTGAGAATCGTGCCGGAGCCGGCGCTCCGCCTCTCGGGGCTGAAAGTCGCCGACAATCCCGCATTCTCCAAAGAGCCGTTCTTCGCGGCAGAGCAAATAAGCTTGCGCCTCAAGCTACGGCCTTTGCTCCGGGGACAGTTTCAAGTTGAGGAGTTTGTGCTGGAGAAGCCGCTCGTCAATCTGGTCAAGAAACCGGACGGCAGCTTTAACTTTTCCGATCTAGGAAAAAAGAAAGAAGATGGCCCGAAGAGGGAGAAAAAAGAGCCGCCGCGAAAAACCAGAGAGGCCGCGAGACTCTCGGAGATGGTTCCGGCCCTGCTGCGCATCGAAGGAGGCGACGTCACTTTCCAGAGCGCCGGGCAGAAGCCGCTCCGGATTCGCGGTCTGGATGTCTCGCTCAAGGACTTTTCAACCGATCGCCCATTTCCCTACCGCGTCGCGTTAAGCGTCGCCGGTTTAAAACCCGTCTCGCTCGAGGGACAGGCGCGCTATCAGGAATCCGACGCGACTCTCAGCTTGAAGGACAACCAGCTCACGGTGGAGGATATCGCCCTGGCGCTCAACGGGACGGTAGCCGATCTCGCGGGCGCGCCGCGCCTCAACCTGTCGCTCGCCAACGAGGGATTCGAGATCAAGCCGATCGTTCAACTCCTTGCCGCGCTGGGAGTGACGCCCAAGCAGCTCGAAGTATCAGGACCCGTAGGACTGAGAGTCACGCTCGCCGGACCCTCCAACAATCTTGTGTCGCAAGTCAGGGCCAGGCTCAAAGGATTGAAGGTCAACGATCCCCGCGCTCTCAAAGGAACGGTGACGGGTGAAATCCAACTGTCCGTGCCCCTGGGAGGCGGAACTTCGGTCACGCAAAGTCTGCGCGGCGACGGCAAGATTACGGCTAAAGACGGCGAGTTGACGAACGTGGACCTGGTAAAAAAAATCGAACAGGCGACGGGGCTGCTCGGGATGTCCAAGGAACAGCGGGCCGGCGCCACGACGTTTAATACGTTCGAGACCGATTTCGTCCTGGCCGGCGGCGTCGCTCAGTTCAAGCGCATCTATCTGCAAAGCCCGGCGATGGAGGCCTACGGCAGCGGCCAGATGAAATTGGAGCCGCAGACGCTCGACCTCCGCATCGAAGCGGCGCTGGCGCCCGGCGCCTCCGACCGCGGCGGCAAGGCGATGGCTTTTTTGAAAGACGCTCAGGGGCGCTTGGTGGCGCCGCTAAAAATAACCGGCCCGGCCAAGAACCCGTCGGTCAACCTGGACAACGATAAGATGATGAAGAGGGGCTTGGGGCAGATGATGGACAAGGGCAAGGGCTCGATGTTCGAGCAGTTCTTCAGGAGACGTTAAGGCGGATTTTTCGCCGCGCGAAATAGCCGATAATTTTAATCCATGAAGACCACGGCCAAAGAGCGGATCAAGCATCTCAAAGGTTTTATCGAGGACGACTCGTGGGAAACGCACACCGCGGCTCTCTCCCGCGTCAAGCGCGGCTCGTACCGCCAGCTCCGCATCTTCTACCTCGCCGCCAAGGGGTTTATCGATAATCGCTGCCTCCTGCAGGCGTCCGCTCTGACCTACACGACGCTCCTCTCCCTGGTGCCTCTGCTGGCGCTTATGTTCTCTATCCTCAAAGGGCTGGGGGTTCAGAACACGCTCGCGCCGATCTTGCTGGAACGGCTCAGCGCGGGCTCCGAGGAGGTCGTGACTCAGATCATCGGCTACATCGATCGGACCAACGTCAAGGCCCTGGGGGCCTTGGGACTGGTCGGCCTGGTGGCGACCGCGATTTCGCTGATCGGCAACATCGAGCTGGCGCTCAATCGCATTTGGGGCGTAGCGCGCACCCGCACGCTCGGCCGGAAGTTCAGCGATTATATGAGCGTGCTGCTGACCTGTCCGCTGCTGTTCGCCGGCGCGCTGGGCGCGACCAGTTCCATCCAGAGCGCGACCTTCGTCCAGCGTATTCTCGAATTGCCGGGAATGAGTTATCTGGTTCTGTTCCTTGCGAAGCTTTCCCCTTACGTGCTCATGTGGGTCGCGCTCACCTTCCTCTACAGCTACCTCCCGAATACCAGGGTGCGCATCCGCTCGGCATTGTTCGGCGGCATTATCGCCGGCACGCTCTGGCAACTCGCGCAGTTGGGCTATATCAATTTCCAGGTCGGCGTGACGAAAGCCAACGCCATCTACGGCGCCTTCGCCCAGTTGCCGATCTTTCTGGTCTGGCTCTACGTCGGCTGGAACATCGTTCTCCTGGGCGCTCTCCTCTCGGCCGCCCATCAGAATATCAGAACGCCTACGAGACATCTGGACGCATCCTCAGCCCGCTATTCGTTCAGGGAAGAGTTGGGACTCAGGCTCCTCTTGTTGGTGGCGAAAAGCTTTCACAGGGGCGAGGAGCCGTGGAGCGCGGAGACCGTGTCGAAGCAGCTCGATGTGCCGGTGGGCGTCGCGCGCGAGCTCCTCCACCAGCACAGCCAGGCGGGCTTTCTCATCGCCGCTACCAGAGACAACCAAGAGCTGTTTCTGCTGGCCAAGCCGCCGGAGACGCTCGGGCTGGTTCAGGTGATCGAGGCTATGCGGGACTACGGCGGAGACGCGGTGAAGACGAGCCCTTTCGACGGCGACGACGCGGTCGCGAAAGTGTTGGAGCAGGCCGCCGAGTCGCGCCGCAACGCGCTGGCTCACCTGACGCTCAAAGATCTCCTGACTGAGAAGACATCCTAAAACCACGAAATGCAGCCGCGCCGCACGCTCAACTTCACCAACCTGGTCGCGCTGACTTTTTTCTGCGTCTCCGGCGGCGCCTACGGCTTTGAAGACGCCGTCGGCGCGGCCGGGCCGATGATTGCCCTGCTGGCGCTGCTGATCGTTCCCTGGCTCTGGAGCTTCCCGACGGCGCTCATGACCGCGGAGCTTTCCTCCGCGATGCCGGAGGACGGCGGCTACGTCATCTGGGTCAATCGCGCCTTCGGCCGCTTCTGGGCTTTTCAGGAGGGCTGGTGGAGCTGGCTCTGTAGCTTCGCCGACAACGCGCTCTATCCCGTGATGTTCGTCGACTATCTCACCTATCTGATCGGCGACCTCACGCCGCTCTACCGCTGGGTGATCGGCGTCGCCGTCATCGTTCCGATATCGTGGCTCAATATCCGCGGCGCCAAGCCCGTGGGAGTGAGCGTGACCGTATTCACAGTGCTGGTCCTGGCGCCGTTCGCGGCCCTGGTCGTTCTCGGCTTGCCGCAGGTCGATCCCGCGACCTGGCTGGCGAGCGGCGGCAAGGCGGAATGGGGACTGCTGCTGAGCGTCGTTCTCTGGAATAACTGCGGCTGGGACAACGCGGGAACCTGCGCGGGCGAGGTCGAAAAGCCGGACAAGACCTATCCCAGGGCGATGGCCGTTGCCGTTGTCCTGGTGACTTTCGCCTACCTCTTGCCGGTCGCCGTGGGAGTCGGAGTAGATAAAAATTGGGACCAGTGGCAGGAGGGCCATCTGGCCAACGTCGCTGAGCAGATCGGCGGCCCCTGGCTGGGAAGTTGGCTGGCGATCGCGGGACTGATCAGCGCCGTGGGGCTCTTGAGCGCGCTGCTGTTAACCTCGTCGCGCGTGCCCTACGCGATGGCGGAGCATGGGATGTTGCCCGCGCCGCTCAAGACCTTGCATAGCCGCTACGCGACGCCGTGGGTTGCAATCATCGTCAATAGTATCGGCGTGGCTGCGCTCATTCCCTTCTCGTTTCAAGAGCTGGTGCAGGTGGACATGTTTCTTTACGCCCTTTCGCTGATCCTCGAATTCGCCGCGCTCATCTGGCTCCGCGTCAAAGAGCCCAATATGCCCCGCCCCTACCGCGTCCCCTTCGGCCTCGGCGGCGCAATCGCGCTCAGCATCCCGCCGGTTTTGCTCTGCGCCCTCAGCA
>Ga0156192_1077_pt1 | contig 20511 bp, 16 predicted proteins | sample RifCSPlowO2_12_FD_107845 | JGI IMG/M metagenome (GOLD analysis project Ga0156192, IMG submission 107845) | Deltaproteobacteria bacterium RIFCSPLOWO2_12_FULL_60_19
ACGCCATATTCGAGATTCCTGGATAGCCCGGCGTCGGTCAGGTTTGCGGAAGTAACGACGGCGTACCTTTCGTCCGCAATGTAAACCTTCGCGTGGACATTCGGGAGGAATCGTATCCTTGTCCGAGGCAAAGCGTCGCACAATCCCGCGAGAGCACCAACATCAGTCGCCCCACTTAGCATGTGGTCTCTCGAGAGATCCGTAAGTAGCAGAATGGGAATATTAGCCGCACCTCTGCCGCGCAGGATCAAAGCAATTCGTTCGCATGGGCTTCGCCCGACAAACGGTGAGCAGATAAACAAAGATTTCGATGCTTGCGAGATCAGACCATCGAAATCGTTGATCCATGGAGATATCAGATGTTTAGGCATGCCTGTCCAACGTGACCGCAGTATCAGACTGCAGCAGACCAGTGTCGATGGCGGCTTTTACTACACGTTCATGTTCTGAGATTTCGTCTGCACCATATCGTGAACGGTACCCCGGTAGGTCGCGCACATCAAACTCGTATGGCGATCCAGGTCCCGCAGTACTGAAAGTCGAGTACCAGAACTCAAGCGGAACATCGGAAAGCTCATCTTTGTAAGCGTGAAAGATTCGCACCCCGCGATGCGTCAGGAACACCTCCGGTTCGATCCATTCCCAAGGCATTGTTGAACTCCTTACCTATTCAACGGTAGACCCCGGAGCACGATCCTCCGGGCGCACCCATTGGCTGCTTTGTTCGGTGCTCTCGTTGCTTCCCCTCGTACTCTCATTAGCTGCGACAGGGCAATGGTAGTTTTCTTTGCCCAACCTTTGAGGATTCCCCCTTATAAACAAGATGTTCGGCACCTTGTTGTTAAAAGGGCAGAGCCGCTGAGAACGGTAACGATTGGCCTTTTCTGTGTGGTCGGTTGTTAAGTGACCGAATACCTCTGCCAGCGGTTGTCCCGGGTCAGCCATAGATGTGATCCTTTCTCCTGTTCCAAGTTGCGGGTATTGTCCGCGGCACGATTCGGGCTGACGTCAGTATAGCCTCGCTGATAGCTCTCTAATAGCGGTGATTCTATTGCGATTGCGGTACGTTAGCAAGATAAATTCGCGGAGCTGTAATCTGCACGAAAAGCCTGGCTGGGGAGATTCAGTCTGAGCAATGTTGTGGAATCAAAGATGTGACCGGATACTGGACCCAACCGTTACTACGCCGCGCGTTCGACCCTCAACTCTTCGATCCGAGATCGGACAGGTCTCATTTTGCCGATCGTTACACAAAAAACAGGCTGCTGCCCTTTGCGTTGCTTTTCTGCCAGTTGCCGGCTCCAACGGTTGAATCTTTCGTCGCCCTCCAACCGCACGCAGACCACTGCGTTGCGCGGGATGCGGTCGGCGAGATGAGGGTGATCCAAAACGTATTTCTCAAACTCAAACGTCAAATCCAGATTTTTCTCGACCATTCTTTCCTCCAACCGAGTCATGGAAATTCTCTATCGGTTCACGAGGAAGACGCCTGCTTGCTCATGATTAAACTCCCGTCGTAATGAACATACGCGACTCGCGGCGGTTTTTCTACCGGTGACTGTTGCCGCAAGTCTTGCGCCCCGGTACAACCGCTTGCACATAGGGCGAGGTTGTCATAAAACTGCCCGCATGAAGATCGGCGTCTTTGACCACATGCAGAAAAACGATCGGCCCGAGTTGTCGTACCGGGACCTCTACGCGCGCCACCTCGACATGGTGCAGTTTCTCGACGAAGCCGGCTTCGACTACTATTTCGTTGCCGAGCACCATTTCGACATGGGCTTCGCTGAGTGCTCCAGTCCTGGCGCCTGGATCGCCGCCGCCTCGCAGAGGACCAAAAGAATTCGTCTCGGGCCGCTCGTCTACGTCCTCCCGCTATGGCATCCGGTCCGCGTCGCCGAGGAAGTCGCGATGCTCGACAACATCACCGGCGGCCGTCTCGAATGCGGCATCGGCAGCGGCATCGGCAAGTACGCCTTCGGCGCTTACGACGCGCCGTGGGACAGCAAGAACGATGTCATGTGGGAAGCGTTCGCAATCATGAAGGGCATGTGGGCCAATCCCCAGTACAGCTACCAGGGCAAGTTTTTCAACGTCCGGCACGCCGAGCTGAACGTCCCGCTGGTCCAGAAGCCTCATCCGCCGCTCTGGATGCCGACGCGCAGCCGCGAGTCGGTCGAAGCGGCGGCCACCGAGGGCATGAGCACCGTTCAGTGGTGCCCGCCGAAAATGGAAGTCGTGCGGGAGATCTTCGACTATTTCCGCGAAGTCCACCGCAAGGTAAAACCCAACGGCAGAGCGCCGCACGTCGCCCTGATGCGCGAAATCTATGTCGGAGAGACGGACAAGCAGGCCTACGAAGAATCCAAGGAGCATTGGATTTACTTCTGGCACCGGGTCGGCGGCGGTAGAGCCTACGGCGCATACGGCAATGAGAACCTGGCGAACATCACGCGCGAAGAGCGAAAAAAAGAACTGCTCGACGTCGACCTCGCCATCAAGGAGGGTTCTTTCATCTGTGGGTCGCCCGACACGGTCATCCGCCAGATCGAGGAGATCGCCTCGCAGGCGGGGGCGGATTGCTTTCTCGGCGAGTTTACCTTTGGCGCCTTGGAACACGACAAGGTGATGAAGTCTTTGAAACGTTTTGCCGACCGGGTGATGCCGGAGCTGAGAAAGTTCGAGATCGACGCGCTCAACTATCCCAACAACGGCTACCGCGTCTGGCTCAAGCCTTCCGCCGCCGGTTGATACTTCCCGTCGCTGTCCTGAGTGATTTTCCCGGCGCTCGTCAGCTCGCCGATCGCGCGGGCGATGGCGCCGAAATCCTCCCTGGGAAACAGTCCAAGGATCTCCGCGAAGAACCTGTGCGACTTTGAGAGGCTGTCGAGGATCTTCTGTTCGACTGAGCCGGCATCCCTTGCCGTGGAGGGGTTAACCATTTGTCGCGCCGATTCAGCCAGCGGCCCTAGATAATCCTTCAGTTGAACTTTTCCCTCGTTGACATAGACGATCCGCTTGTAACGCTCGCGCGGGACGTTTTCCGGAATTGTCGCGTCGATCCCCATCTTCGCGGTCGTCGGGATGCCCTCCGTCGGCGGGAGCGAGGGGTCGAGCGGCTTCGACCTCGCGTTGGGAACGACGATCACGTCGCGATCGGCCTGGACCCGCGTCGCCAGCGCCCACTCGAGGTCGACCGGATCGAAAATGTCGATGTCATCGTCAGTCACGACGACGTGTTTGATGTCGGCGATCGACAGCAGCGCCAAAATGGCGTTTTTACCGTCACCGGGCTGCTTCTTGATCGCGGCGACGATATGCCAGTGGCAGCAGCCGCCGGGCGTTACGTTGATCGCCGTCGCCGTCACGCCCGCCTCGCGCAACACGCGAAACGCCGCCGCTTCGTAGATCGGCGCGCTCATCCAGATATTTTCCCACGGCATATGGAGCGCGTAGTAGATCGGATCGCGCCGGTGCATGATCGCCTTGATCTTTACACGCGGGTTGCGATGCAGGCTTCCCATGAGGCGACTGATCTCGGAAAACGGGCCCTCCGGCTGAACCCAGCCCTCGGGAAGGATCTCCCCCTCCAGGACGATTTCAGCGTCGGCGATGCACGGGACCGGAATAGTCTCTCCTTCCGCCAGCGCGAGCGGCTTGCGGCGCAGTCCTCCCGCATAAGCCAGCTCGTTCTCGCCCAGCGCGGCTTTGAAGGTCGATGCGATCATTTCGTATGGATGAACGCCGATCGACATGGAGATCGGCAGCGGCTTTTTCTTCTGCAACGCGCGCTCGGCGTAGCGTCTTAGATTGTTCGGCGTTACGATGTCGATGCCGGTGATATTTTTCTCTTTCAGCATGAGACGATACATTCCCGCGTTCATCCCGTACTCGGGGTCCACGGCGATGACCACCGCGCCGGTGATCATCGGCCCGCCGTCCATGACGGAAAATATCGGCACGGGAAGCCGGTACAGATCCACCTTGTTCTTCGTCAGGACGACTTCCTTCACCGGCGCCTGCTTCACAATCCTCGGCTTGATCGGATGGTCCATCGCCGAACGGAGCTTGGCTTCGATCCCGCCGTACTCCACACCCATCCCCAGTGCCAACCGATTTCTCGACTGGAGCAAACCGGAAACGACGGGCATGGAGTAGCCGCGCACGTTGTTGAACAGCAGCGCCTTCTCCGACTGCGGCACGAGCGCGGCGATGTTCCGAAGATCGACCGGCTTGCTTATCTCAGTCAGCTCGTCGTGCTTGCGCAGCGTTTGCAGATAGTCCCTGAAGTTTGCCGCCATGTTTTTCCTCCTGCCACGGCCACCATAATAAGGGGGAGTTGCAGTGTCAACGTGCCAAGAAGAACCGTGCGCGGCCTGCCAATCCCTTCGCTTCGGTGCCTCCTCGTCGGGAAGTCTTGGCTGCTCGCTTCGGGCAGCATCGAAACTCGCCCGCCGAAAAACGTGGCGGGCTCAAACAGTCGATGCTGCTGATCCTCAGCTTCGCAGAGACTTCCAACGACTCGGAGTCAATCTTCGCTCAGGAACCGACAGGTCGCGCACGGAAAGCCGCCGCCCGGTCGAAGAGCCCGCGCATCCGATACTGCCGGTCGGATTAAGCAGCTACCCGTTGCGTGGGCTCGGAGAGCGGGCGGTGGCTTTCATCGTTAACTGTGATCGCCAATTCTATGGAATCAGTCCCTTGACAACCCGTTCTCACTTCGAGTACGCAGAGAGTCATGCGCGCATCCTTCGGCCTCACTCTTGCAAACCGCGGCGTTATCATCGGCGCGGTGAAAGCCAGCGACCTGATTCGCATGACGCAACAGGCGGAATCCTCCGGCGCGTTCGACGCGGTCTGGGTCGGGGACAGCCTGCTGGCGAAACCTCGGCTTGAGTCCGTCGCGTTGCTTTCCGCGCTGGCCGCCGTGACGAGCAAAGTGCGTCTCGCCGTCGGCTGTATGGCGACCTTCGTCCATCGCCATCCGGTGCTGTTTGCCCAACAGTGGGCGAGCCTCGACCTGATCTCCAACGGACGGTCATGGCTGTGCGTCTGCCTCGGCGGGCCGAACGAACAGAGCGCGGCGCAGGCGTTGGAACATAAGGTGATGGGCATCGAGGCCAAGGAGCGCCCCGCTCGCCTCGGAGAAGGGATCGTCATCCTGCGCAAGCTGTTCGCGGAGAAAAACACCTCTCACCAGGGCCGCTTCTATCAGTTTGAAAATGTTACGCTGGAGCCCCGGCCCGTGCAGCAGCCCTGCCCCATCTGGATCGCCAGCAACCCAACGGGACTCACGTGGCGCGACGGCGCGAGCGCCGATCAGGCGGTCATCGAGCGCAGCTTCCACCGCGTGGCGCGCTACGCCGACGGCTGGATGACCAACAAGGTCAGCCCCGCACAGTTCCGTCAACAATGGGCTCGCATCCTCGCCATGACCAGCGAGGAAGGACGATCCCCGGCGAAGCTGGGCAACGCCCTCTACCACAACATCAATATCAATGAAGATCGCAGCGCGGCGCTGGTGGAGAGCAAGGCGTTTCTGGATAAGTACTACACCTCGAACTTCAGCGCCGCATTCGTCGAAGGATTCACAACGGCCGGCAGTCCAAAGCATTGCATCGAAGAGTTAAAGGAATACTTTAGCGCCGGCGTGCAGCACGTCACGCTCCGCTTGACCTCGTGGGAGCAGGATTACCAGCTCAAGCGATTTCTCAACGAAGTCGTTCCGGCGTTCGCCTCTTAACCTCCTCATGCTCCTCGGCGTCGATCATATCGTCATCACCGTCCGCGACCTGGACGCGGCGGCAAGAGACTACGCGAAGCTCGGCTTTACCGTCGTGCCCGGAGGCAAACACCCGGTCGGCACGCAGAACGTCCTGATCGCCTTCGCGGACGGCGCCTACATCGAACTGATCGCATTCTATCGGGACAACCCCGAGCACCGCTGGTGGGCGGCTGTGCAGAGGGGCGAAGGGTTTGTCGATTTCTGCATGCAGACCGACGATCTGATCGGCGACACGGCCAAACTCCGCGCCGCCGGCGTGAAGATCGACGATCCCGTTCCGTGGAGCAGGACGCGCCCGGACGGCTATCAACTCAAGTGGCTTTTATCCCTCGCGCGCAACGAGCATCGAGGAGTCGCGCCGTTTTTGATCCAGGACGAGACGCCGAGAGACGAGCGGATTCCGCGGGAGACCGCGCACCGAAACGGGGCGGTCGGCATCGGCGCGATCACCGTCGCCGTCGCAGAGCTCCCGCCGGTGAGCCGTTGGTATCGGAGCGTGTTGGGAGTCGATGGAACGTCCGTGAAGCGCCCGGATATCGAGGCCCACGGGCTGGCTTTTGAAATCGGCCCGCACAAGCTGGAGTTTCTCACATCCGGCGGCAAGAATCCGCTCGCGCGGCGGCTTGAGCAAAACGGCCCCTCCCCTTATGCGGCGACTCTTCGCTCTACCGCGCAAAAGAAGCCGTCATTCGATCCCCGCCTGACCCACGGCGCGATACTATCGTTTGAGTAATTTATCGGCGACGACTCACCGGCAGAGCCCCATGAAGGCGAATACCTTCGCGGCTTCGAAGACGCTCTTCACCGACACGAGATCGTGGTCGGTGTGCTGGAAGCGGATATCCCGCGAGCCGTAGTTGACGGCTTGAATCCCTCTTACATTGAGCAGGCCGGTGTCGTTGGCCGCCGTCGAATAGCTGTATTTCGCCTCGCAGCCGAGCATCGTCTCGACAGCCCGGCTGAGAGCGCGGGCCACGTCGGAGTCCTTCGATACCTCGCTCGGGTACATAAAATCTCTTCTCTGCACTTCGATCTCGAAAGGCTCGATCTTGCCGAGAGCGCTTTCAAGTTCCTTGATCGCAACCGCCGGATCGTCGCCGGGAAGCAGCCTGCGGTCGAAAACGATGCGGCATTCGCTCTGGATCGTGTGCGTCGCCTTGGGAAAGCTCTCGATCGAAGTCGGCGTCAAGGAAACCTTGCCAAGATCGGGATGCGCGCGGTCGGAGGGGTACGGCATGAGAGGCTTAAGTTTTTCCAAAACTTTGACCGCTCCCTCGATCGCGTTGACCCCTTCCCAGGGGCGGCTGCTGTGCGCCTGCTTGCCTCGGACGATCACCAGAATATCCACCCGCCCTTTGTTGCCGAGCTGGATCTCGGGAGGGCCGTCGATGATTCCCCATTCGGCCTCGACCTTGCCATAGCCCAGCGCGTGCGCCAGAGAATCATGCCGCCCCGTCTCGCCCGCCGTGCCGGCGACAAAGTAAAGATCGGCCGGCAATTCAGCCTTGACGCCGGCAACGAGCTTGATCGCGGCCATCATCGCCGCAAGACTCCCCTTCTGCTCACAGGCGCCCCGGCCCCAGACGCATTCGCCTTGAGCGTCATAAGGCTTTCCGTCCACGATCTCACCCGAATAGGGATTCTTCATCGTGCTGGGAGCGGCGTTCATCGCATAGGCAACGAGCAAGAGCCGCTTGCCGCCTCCTTTGCCTGCGAGCCTGACGAGAAGACTTCCCCGGTCATCGATCGCGGGCCGCAGGCCTGCGCTCTCCAGCTCCGGTTTGACGACATCTCTGATGAGAGCAAGAACCTTAGGCTCTTCCTCCAACAGCTCCGTTTGCGGGCTCGCCGTTTGCACGAGCATTACGAGAAGCCTCTTGACCTCCTCGTATTGCAGCGCTTCCTCGATTATTTTCTTGGCCTCTAGTGCTTCCATTGCATTTTGCATTTTGCATTTTTACCTCTCATCCGCCTTCAAAACTCTCCCCAACCTTGCCGATGCGCCGCGCCACGACGATCAGGACCAGGCAGATCACGCTGACGATGACGCCCAGTGAGCACATGGGACCGAGATTCCCATCGACGTAGAAGTGGTACAGCAATGGCCCGATGGGCTCCGCTCCGGGGGAGTAGAGAAAAATCGAAGTGCTGAACTCGCGCAGAAAAATCGTCGCCAGAATAATCCACCCGGCGACGAATCCCGGTCTCATCAAGGGAAGCAAGATCCGGCGAAAGGTCGCGACAAAGCCCGCCCCGCAAGCCTTGGAGGCATCCTCAAGCTCGCCGTGAATCTGAACGATGGTGCTCGTCATCGAGCGCAGGCCATAGGGTAAAAACCGCGTGATATAACCGATGAGCAGAATCCACAGCGACCCGTAGATCGGAAGCGGCACGTAGACGTAGGTCCAGAGCAGGCCGATGGCGAGCGCGGTGCCGGGAAACGCCCACGGGATGAAGGTCAGCGCCTCGATGAGCGATCTTCCCGCCGACTTGGTCTTCGTCGTCATGTAGGCCGTCACGGAAGCCAGCAGCATGCAGAGCGTCGCGCCTCCGACCGCAAGGATGATGCTGTTCTTTAGGGCGCGATATGTGCGGGTGTCGGTCAGATTGGAGCGATAGTGGTCGAGCGTGAGCAGCTCCCAGGTTTTTTCTCCCGGGACGTGCAGATAGCTCACGAACGAAACGTAGAGCAGCACGATGAATGGCAGGACGACGATCAGGATTAGGATCAGCGCCGCGATCGCGGACGCGAGGTAGCGCCACTTGCCAAGATCGATGATCATGGGACGGTAGCCCCGTCCGGTCACCGTCACGTACCGCTCCGTTCTCGACGTCAGCCGGCGGTAAATATAAACGAAAATCATCGTGATCACGAGCAGCGAGACGGCATAAGCCGCGGCGACGTTCTGGTTGGGCGGAAAGGCGCCGATCGCCTCGCGGTAAATTTTCGTGGTGAAGACCTCGATCCGCGCCGGCAGGGCTATGATCGCGGGCGTGTCGAAGCTCTCGATCGCGCGCACGAGGTTGAGCGTGAGCGAGGCGAGCAGAGCGGGTCTAACGATGGGAAGGGTAATGCGCCGCGCGATCTGCAGGTTGGTAGAGCCGGCAACCCGCGCCGACTCTTCGAGCGACGGATCCATGGAATAGAGAGACGCCGAGACGATCAGAAACGCCAGCGGCATCGTGATCAGCGCCTCGACGAAAATCATCCCCGGCATCGAGTAGATATTCAATGGCGCGCTGTCGAGTCCGAAGATTTCCATCAGGACTCGATTGATCAGCCCAGTCCGCGGGCTCAGCAACACCGTCCACGCCACCGCCAGCATCACCGGCGGGAAGATATTGGGAATGATCGCCGTCAGCTCGAACAACCGTCTAAACGGGGCGTTGGTGCGCACGGTGATCCACGCGACGACGGCGGCGAGCGTCGTAGCCAGAACGGAAGAGCCAGTGGCGAAGACAAACGAGTTGAGGAGGAGCTGATAAGTGACCGGGTCGGTGTAGGCGCGAATGTAGTGATGCAGCGTAAAGTTGCCCGGCACGCCCAGCGGCTTGCTGAGGAAACTGCCGTAGAACAGCATGAGCGTCGGCGAGAGGCTGAGATAGGCGATCACCACGCCGACGGCGATCATCACGGCGAGATGCGGCTCCTGGCGCATGGCCCGCATCGGCCATTGGAAAAGGCGCGAAAAAACCGTCGTGCCGTTCATGGAGGCCATTTAGAGAAAGAAGAGAGACCCTTCGCTTGGTTCAGGATGCCAAGCGGTGGTATTTCATTCTGAGCCGAGCGAAGAATCTCTTCGTGACCGAGAAACTTAGTTGCCGAAAAAGATCTGCCGGAACGTGCCGCTCATGAGCTTGTTGAACTCATCCTCCGAAGGATTGTCCATAAATATCATACCGGGCACGACCTTGTCCGCGTCCTTGATCGGGGGGACGATGCCGGGAAGCATCGGGAATTCCCCCTCGTCGGCGGCGGCTTTTTGTCCCTCGGCCGAGCAGACGTATTCGATGTACAGCCGTGCCGCGTTCGGCCGGGCCGTTTTAGCGCTCAGGCTCATGTAGTTCGGATCGGTGAGGTATTTGTCCATCAAGACATAGCCCAGGGGACCCTTGTATTGCTTCAGGTATTTTATATAGGTGATTCCCACCAGCGCCTCGCCTTTGATGATCGCCGGCGCAACCGGCGCCAGGGATTCCATCAGGAGCGGCTTCTGCTTCGCAAGCGCTTTGACATAATCAAGCCATTTGTCGCCCTTGAACTTAGAGAGATTCCATAGAAACTGCGCCGTCGTGGTGTGCCGCGTGGGATCGGGCATGCTGATCTTCCCGGTCCATTTGGGGCTCAACAGATCGTCGAAGGTCTTGGGAGCCTCCGCTGGATTTACGAGGTCCGTGTTGTAAAGAATGCTGATCGGGAGCGCGCGCCACGGCGTGATCAAACCGTCCTTTTCCCTGAACTGGGCCGGGAACTTTTCCGACGACGGCGCGATATACTTCGCAAAGAGCCCTTCGCGTTTCATGATCAGCTGCACGCCACGGTTTCCCTCGACGACGTCGTAGCCCGGCTTGCCGGCGCGAAATTCACTGAGCGCGCGCTCGGCGACCTGAGTGGACGAGCCGCGCCAGTACTCCGCGGTGATGCCGTATTTCTTCTCGAAGCCGGCATGGAGCCGTTTCATCGCCTGCGGGACCTGCGCCCCATACACGATGACTTTCCCTTCCTGTTTGGCCGCTTCCACATTGACGCCCTGCGCCCGGGCCGTGACCGTCAAGCAGAACAACGCCCCGAGGGCGAGCAAACTCACAACCGGCAACGTAATTGTTTTACGCATCTTCAGGTCACCTCCAGTGAGAATTTTAATACTCTATCGGTCCACGCATTCCCGACCTTATTATAGCCGCCGCGCGAGTTCAACCACTCCCCTCCTCATCTCTTGCGTCCCCATCGGCAGAAGAACCGGTAGGTCGAGCCCCCCGTCGATGAACTCGTCCAGTCGCTTGCGGCATTCCGCGGGGGTTCCGGAGATGGAATGGGCGTAAACGACCTCGTCGCTTATAAACTTTTTTGCGCCCTCCCAATCCCTATTCGCAATCGCCGCGGCCAGTCTTTCCTGATCGACCCGGCCGCCGCCCATCCGGATATTCTCGGCGTGGTGCTTATTGCGAAAAATATAGGCCAGGAAACTCTTGCTGGCGTCGATCGCCTCGCGAGCGTTCGACGAGACCGACGTCGTGATGAAACCGGCTACATCGCGTCGCTTAAGAGGCTTCCCGGCTCTCTCCGCGCCGCTCTTTACCTCCGCGACGCACTGCGCGATATATTCCGGCGCGCAACCCGCGGACAGCAGCACGCCGTCGCCGATCTCTCCCGCAAGCCTGAGCATATGGGCTTTCACCGCCGTCATATAGATCGGTATCCCCGCAGCCGGCGTAAAGCCCATCTTGGCCCCGTTGATTTTGAAAATCTCTCCCTGAAATCTCACGGTCTCCCCTCGCAAGAGGCTCCGCAGGATCTCCATGTACTCCCGCATGGTTTTGAGGGGACGGGTGGCCGTGACACCGATCTCGGCCAGAGCCGTGGCGTTGCCAGTGCCGGCGGTCGCCCAAACCCTTCCGGGAGCGAGCTCGTCCATCGTGCAGATCGCCATCGCGGAGACCATCGGATGGCGCGAGTAAGGACTCAGCGGCGCCGGCACGACGGTGATCCGTTTCGTCGTCGCAAGAAACACCGCCGCAGACGTCAGAGAGTCGCGGAAGCACAGATGATCGGACATCCAGATCGAGTGCATCCCCGCTTCGTCCGCCAGGCGCGCAAGCTCCACCATCTCGTTGATCGAATAGAACCCGTCGAAGCATAGTCCCGCTCTCATGACCACGATCCTTTCCGGCCGTTAGAAGCCTTCGTGGAGCAGTGTCCGGAGACGGTCCGGCGCCACCCCGGACAAGCCCATCTTTTCCAACGTCAGCCCTTCGCGCCGATAGTCGGTGCGATTGATTTCCGAGGCGAGCGTGATGAGCGCGTCGATCACGGGGGTCTCGACACCTATGAGCCTCGCGAACTCGGACATCGGCGCCAGGCCGAATCCGACATCTTCGTTGAGGTAGCGATGGTTCAAGGTCGGCGGCGCCTTGATCGTCCGATTGGCCGCGCTCTCCTGCGTCGCCTGGTAGACGGATTGGCTCTGCCGCGCCGCTTCGCTGGTCAGGCCGGCCCGATGAAAAATATCGACGAAGCTAAGAAGCGGAAGCCCCAAGCGTCGCACAATAGCCAGCCGCTCGCGATCGACCGCGCCGATGACGTGGGCGATCGCCGGCGTAATACCGTCGCGATAGAAGTAGAAGTTTCCCCCACCGGCCTCGATCCGCCCCGCGTTGCCCACCATGCCCGCCGGATGCATCATGGCGTTGATATTCGACAGGCCTGTCTCCAGCACATTCGTAGCCGGAGCGATGTTGGGATAGACCTCGCCGATCTCAGGCAAGAGGCGCGCGGTCAACTTCCCCGGAAACGCGGCAAAGCGGATATTCTCCGTGCGACGATAGATTTCGACTTGCGCAGGCCCGATCAAGCGGCAGATGTACGTCAGCGTCACCGTCTCGCATACCTGGACTTTCGCCGCGACCCCCAGGCGGCGCAAGAGCGCCGCAACATGGAGCGACCCGCCCGTGTGACCCGGATTGAGAAAAATAATCTGGCCGTCGCTCAAGCAGCCTGCTAAGTTTGTCGCCTGCGTCTCGTGCGCAACGGCGGGAGCCGCGATCATGATGAGATCGGCCCCCGCCACCGCCTCGCCTGGCTTGTTCGTCACCAGATGCGGTTTGGCAAAATTCTGTTTGCCGGCCTCAGTCAGTTCAATGCCGCCTCTCTTCAGGATCGGCTCAAGCGTTTTCTCGGAGCGCGAGTAGAGCCGGACTTCATAACCCCGCAGCGTCAGGTCCGCCGCCGCCGCGCAGCCGCCGTTGCCCGCGCCTAAAATAGCGATGCTATGAATGCTCACGTTTAGTCCACGCGATAGCGCTTAACCTTCTCCTCATCCAGCTCAACTCCCAGCCCCGGTTTGTCGGACACCACGACCTCGCCGTCCACGTACTCGAAAGCCTCGGTGATGATGTCGTCCGAGTAGTAAACGCCGGCGATTCCACCTCTGCCCTTTCCCTTCGGCGTCGAGACCGGGATCACGCAGGCCAGAGACGCGACAGCGGTGGAAGCGGCGAGATGCACGTTCGCCGCGTTTCCCACGCCCGTCTCCACCGAGCCATTCACGTTGCACTGAAGACCCGCGGCCTCAGCCACGGCCGCAACCTGTTTTGCCTGGTAAAGCCCGCCGGGCTTGGTCGTGTAGATCGAGATGATATCCGCGGCCTTTTTACGGATAATCTCAAGCACATCTTGAGGCGTCCAGGCGCTCTCGTCCGCCATGATCGGAGTTTGCACGCTCTGTGCCACCAGCGCCATCGCGTCGATCCCCTCGACGGGCTGCTCCATATAATGAATCCCGTAATTCTCCATCGCCCTGATCGTTTGCACCGCAACCTTCGGCGTCGGGTAGCCCTGATTCGCGTCGACCGCGAGCCGTAGCTCCGGACCTACGGCATTCCGTATTTCTTTGACCAGCTCTACGTCGCGCTTCGGCGCCTGCCCCCCTTTGAGCTTGATGGTCTTGATCCCCTCGCCCTTGACCTGGACTCCTTCTTCCACCGCCTTCTCAATCTCCATCAAGCCGATGCTGTGCGCCACGGTCACGCGTTGACGGTAACGTCCGCCGAGCAGTCGATACGCGGGCACGCCGAACGCCTTGCCGGCAAGATCGTAGAGCGCCATATCGAGCGCCGCCTTGCAGTAAGGATAGCCCTTGATCGCCTTGTCCATGACGGAATGAAGCAAGGCAATCGCGCACGGGTCCTGGCCGACCAGCGTGGGCGCTAAGATATCGTTGATAATGTGAGTCGTCGTTTGCGGCGTCTCGCCATAGTATTTCATGTGATCGCCGCCCCAGTCTTTCAGCACCGGCGCTTCGCCGAGGCCGACCAGACCTTCGTCCGTGGTCACTTTAACAATCACATAGACGCCGATCGGCGTCGTGAGACTCGACCACTGGTGAACGCGCCGCGTCGGCAGCCTGATGGAGATCGTTTCGATCTTCGAGATCTTCATCGCAATTTACCCGACCCGGAGCAGTTCGTCCGTCGCGGTACAGTCGGAGAGCAGTTCACAGCCGCGCTTTGTCACCACGAGCATATCTTTATTTTGCAACCCCATACGTCCGGGAATGTACACCAGAGGCTCGATCGCCACCACCATCCCCTCTTCCAGAGTCTCGTCGCCGTAGCGGCCGAGATATGGCTCCTCATGGAGAAAGAGGCCGATGCCGTGGCCGACGAAACCGATCGGCTCGAAGCCAAGCGCGCTGAAGCGCGAGAGAAACTTCTGATAAATTTCCTCGCATCGCGCCCCCGGCTTGATCATCCCCAGGACAAGATGCTTGCACTCGATCAGATTTTTCCAGATCCTCTCTTGCTCCGGGGTCGGCCTCTCGACCACGGCCGTGCGGCATACGCCGGCGAGATAGCCGCTTTTCATCCCAAAGATCTCCATGCGGATAAGGTCGCCGCTTCCCAGAGCGCGCCCCGTCGGGCCGACGTTCGGATATTGGCTGCGCTCGCCGGAGGCGACGATCAGCAGCTTGAAGTTCTCCGCCCCTCCAGCGAACAGCCGGCTTACCAAACCTCCCGCAAGCTCCATCTCCGTCATCCCGACGCGCGCGCTTCTCAAAGTCTCGCCGATGGCGCGGTCGGTGATTTTGCTGAGCGGGCGGAGCAGATCGATCTCGGCGCGCGTCTTCACCTGTCGGAGTCTGTGATAAATGGCGTCTCCGGCAACGAAAGAGGCGCTCGGAAGTTTCCGCTGCAGCGTCAGGAAATCCTTCGCCGGGAGATAATCCATTTCGATCCCGAGCCTGGCCCGTGCCGACCCAAGCTCGGTCAGCAGCCCGGCCAGCTTCTCCATCGGGTCGTCGCTGAACTCCCGGTAGATTTTGATCTGGTGGATCTCCGAATGGCTCTTGACGGTCGTTTCTTCCATGTCGATCACGAGCATCGCAACCTGACCGTCGGCAGTCACGACGGCGGCCGCGTGCCGCCAGCGCATGAGCGACTGCGACGGCACGACGACCCCCGTCGTGTACGTTACATTCTCGGGTGAAATCGCAATGAGCGCGTCCAAGCCGGCGGCGGCCATCGCCTTCTTTTGTTTCTCGATGATTTCCGGATTCATAGCCTGCGAGGTGAAGTTAGCCGCTGGTCCATGTCGATGTCAACAGAGCGCGACGAATAAGATTGTTTGTTTCTCCCGGGGCCATTTGGTAGGTTGATGGCGCCCCGTCAGCCATGCCCACACACGAAAAGCTTAAGAAGATTCGCGAGGAACTCCGGCAGAACTTTCTCGAACGGGGCGAGCTGATCGACGGCGCGCTCTGCGCGCTGCTTTCCTCCCAGCACGTGCTGATTATCGGCCCGCCGGGCACCGCCAAGTCGATGCTCGCCGACGAGATCTGCCGCCGCATCGAAGGGGCCGACTACTTTCAATGGCTGCTCACCCGCTTCTCGACGCCTGAAGAGCTTTTCGGGGCCGTCAGCCTCAAGGCGCTGGAGCAGGACGACTACCGCAGGGTCACGGCCCACAAGCTCCCTGAGGCGCACATCGCCTTTCTCGACGAGATCTTCAAGGCCAACTCGTCGATCTTGAACGCCATTCTCGCGCTCATCAACGAGCGTGTATTTCACAACGGCAAGGAAATCGTCCCTGTGCCCCTGCTCACGCTCTTCGGCGCGAGCAACGAGCTGCCCGAGGACGACGAGCTGACCGCGCTCTACGACCGTTTTCTGCTCCGCTTTGTCGTCAACTACATCGCGGAAGACTTCCGTTTTCTCCGCATGCTCGAAGCCGCGGCCCCGGCGGAGCGCACCACGATCACGCTGGACGAGCTGCGTGAAATGCAGAATCAGGCCGTGAGGCTGCGCATCCCCGCCGGGATTTATCGCAGCATCGCCGATATCCGGCGCGAGCTTAAAAAGAAATCCCTGGAGCCGTCGGACCGGCGCTACCGGCAGTGCCTGAGCTTGCTCCAGGCGCACGCATATCTCGCGGGACAGGAGGAAGTGCGGGACAGCGATCTTTTCTTTCTCGAACACGCGCTCTGGCGCGACCCCGGCGAGCAAGTCGAAGTCCGGGCCACGATCCGCGACCTGATCCTCGGCTACGAAGAGGAAGTTAAGGAGCTGCTCTACGAGTCGCGCGAGATTCGCGATTCCGCGCTCCGCCCCTGGGGAACCAGCGACGAGCGCGCCCGCGCGCTGATCGAAGTCCACACCAAGCTCAGAAACATCCTGACGAAGGTTGAGCAGATCGTGGAGAAAGCGAGAGACCTCGGCCGACCGGTTGAGCGGGTCGACGCGGTCAAAGAAGAGATCGAAGGGATACGGAAGCAAATGCTCGAACAATTCTAAAGACGTTAGGCGTAAGGGGTTAGGGGTAATGGCGCCAAAGAAGAAACCAAAATCTCCAAAGAAGCGGACCATTACGCCGCTACCGGCAGACACTTGCTGGATCGAGAGCGACGCCTATGACCGAAGGGCCTTTACTAACCTCCGACGTGAGTCGTCGTCGCTGCGCTCTGCCGAGGAAAGCGGCATAACTTTCCTGCCCCATTTTCCCTCGTTGCTTCAGGATCTGTTCTGCCTCTTGTTCAAGAACAACATCATTTTGCTCGATGAGGCCGATGTCTTGCAGAGCGCGCTGTTTAATCGCACGCTACTCGACGGCCTGCGCCAGGGAAACCTCTATTCCATCTTGCGCGAGATGACCCGGCTCGATGAGGCGAAGGCGGGGCTTTGCACCCTGCTCCTCGCCGAGAGTCTCGTCTCGCTGCTTAAATCGGAGAAGCTCCTGACACGCCGCGACATGCTGGATCTCTGGGATCTCAAGAAACAAGAAGAGGTGTTCGAGGAAAAGCGCCAGGAGCTTACCGAGGCCAAAAGCCTGTCGGACGAGCAAGCCGGCGACAAGGAAAAGCAGCGGACCATAGATCGGGCGAAAGACCGGTTGGAAGGAGAGCTGAACGGCGCCGAAGCCCTGCTGCGGCAAAAGTCCCGGAGACTCGCGGAAGAGTTTCAGCAGAATCAGGCCCCGGCAGCTAACCGTTTTCAGGCCGAGGCGATCAAGGCGGCTCAGAAGCTTGAAGACGCGGCCGAGGAGGCCGAGACCTGGGGCCTCGCCCTCGGCGCCGGCTACCGCTCGCCCGCCGGCCAAAAGATCGAGCTCGGCAAGCGGCTCGCGGGAAACGAGAAGCTCAAAAAGCTCAGCCGGATGCTGGGGCGGATGAAATTTCACGCCCTGGCGCTGCGGAAGAAGATTTTCGAGCGCTCGAGCGAAGAAGTTCTTGAAGTCGAAAGAGGCGACGCGCTCCATCGCTTGCTGCCGCACGAGCTGCTCACCCTCTCCCACCCGCTGCTGCGCAAGGATTTTTACCGCCGCCTCTTGGACCAGGAGCTGCTTCAGTATTCCCTCAGGGGCGTCGAGGAAAAAGGCAAAGGGCCGATGGTCGTATGTCTCGACGGCAGCTCGTCGATGGCCGGCGATAAGGAGGTCTGGTCGAAGGCGGTGACGCTGACGCTCCTCGAGATCGCCCGCCGCCAGCGCAGGCTCTTCCGTTCGATCTGCTTCTCTTCCGGGGACCAGCCTCTTCAGGTCCTCGACATGAATCCGCGAGCGCACTATCAGGTCGAAATGGAAAAAGTCATGGACCTGGCCGAATACTTCCCCGGCGGCGGGACGGACTTTCAAAAGCCGCTGGACGCCGCGATCGAGTGTCTCAAGCAGGCGAAATACAAAAAGGGCGACATCGTCTTTATCACCGACGGCGAGTGCCAGGTGGCGGCGGAATGGGCGGAGAATTTTCGCGACGAAAAGGAGCGGCTGGGATTCTCGCTCTACTCGATCCTCATCGACGTCGGCCCCAGCTCCCTCGGCACGCTGAAAGAATTCAGCGACCGCATCACCACCATCAAGCAGCTCACCGGCCTAAACGTTGATGCCGCCAAAGATATCTTTGTGAAGTTCTAAGAGAGAACGAAGTCGCGCCACCCATGAAACGCGTGTTGATGCCGGTTCTATGGCTGCTCGTTATGGCTCTAGTTACCGGGCCGGCGACGGCCGACGTGGCTGAGCCCGTATCGGCAATCGGTCCTCAGCGGTTACTCGTGGTGGCGGTACGGTTTCCGGGCAGCGAACCAACGTTGTCGCTGGCGCAAGTCAAAGATAAGATCAGCCGCGTCGATCGCTATCTGCGGACAGCTTCTTATGGCAAAGCGTGGCTCGAGCCGAAACTGGCCGGGTGGCACGACATGCCAAGTCGACTCGCCGACTACCAGGTGAGCCCGCATAATTTCAAGGTCGACCGTAGCCGGGTGCGCAGGTTGGTGAGCGAGTCCCTCACTGCGGCCCGGCGCGATGTCGATCTGTCGATTTATCCATTGGTGTGGATCGTGGTCGGCGTCTTCACCGGTCCGGGAAAGGGATACGGCATGATCGGCTATGCCGCCAATCCCGGAATGTTATCCAGCGTGCGCGGAGACAAAGCGCGCCTTGAAACGGTAAGTCTTCCGGGAGGTGGCGCCTACTCGGGAGCGGCGATCGTCAGCGCCGAGAACGCCCACGTCGGGCACGTGGTCCACGACCTGCTGCACGCGCTCGGCGGCGCCAGCGGCGGGAAGCGCGCCGTCCCCGACCTCTATGACTACGAGCTTCAAAGCAATCCAGGCTCTTCGCCGATGCTGCCCGAGACGTTCGCAATCCACGCAGGACCGTGGGATATCATGAGCCAGCATTGGATCGAGCGCAATTTGCCTCCGCCCGCGCCCTCCTCATTCACGCGATTGCAGCTCGGCTGGATCGCCGCCGACCAGACTATTGCAATGAAACCGGGGGAGACGCGTGAAGTCGCGCTGAAACCGCTCGCCTCGGGCGCGGGGCCGCTGGTCGTGCGCATGCCGCTCGATGCCGACCGCTATCTGTTGATCGAGAATCGCCAAAAGACGGGAGGTGACGCGGTGCTCCCCGCCGCTGGCCTGCTAGTGCTCGAAGTCGATACTTCGCAACCGGAGGGAACCGGGATCGTGCGCGTGGCCAACGCGAATCCGAACATAGGCAAATTGTACGGAGCGCCGTTTGTGCCCGGCGCCGGAGAACACCGCGTTTACCGGAACGCACAGGCAGACGTGGCAGTTGCGCCGCTCGCGCTGGAAGCGGACGGCGCCCTGCGCGTGATCGTCACGACACCGGGGCGGATCAAGGATTTCGTCCGCGAAGCCGGGAATTGAGCGGAGGCGTTTAGTTATACCGCCGACTCAAGCAGCTTCTTCAGGTCGTCCTGCCAGTCGCGGTCTTTGTATTCTCCCTCGTCCAAAACCTGGAAACGAAATGTCTCGTCCTGAAAATCTGCCGCGAGTTTCTGCCAGGGGACCTTGTAGCCGACTTTCTCGAAGTAGGTAGCCACCTTCCGTTTGTAATTCGTGTCTTCGTTCCCTTTGAGGTGCTTGCCCTTACTTTCGACCACGACCACGGAAGCGACCGGTTTTTTGCTGTGCCCCTGTTGCACAACGAAGTCCGGATAGATCCTGTTACGTCTGTATCCCTGGATTGAGAAGCACTGCGCGCCGACAAGGTTCCGATACCACCACAGCACTTCGGGATGCCTGTCGAGGTACAGCGCGACGGACTTCTCGTATTCGTTGAGGTCGTCGGCCACGTAATCGAAGAGCGACCGCTGGATTGCCTCGTTGTCGTCATGTATCAGCTTCTTTGTTCCGCGAATCTCAATCTTGGGTGGAATCTCAAACCGTCCTTCCACGCATTCAAGGTAGAAGCCGAGCCGTTTGTTTTTGAATAGAGTCTCAAAAGCCTCTTGCGTTTGGCGGTCTGTCCCGCGCTCGATCAGTCCGACAATCTTCTCCCGCGCCTCAAACTTGACCAGTCCCAACCGGCCGGAAAGCTCCGGTGTGAGTTGAAACAAGCGTTCCGTCGCGCGGCTAACGACCTCCCGTAGCTGCTTCTGACTGAAGTAATCAAACGGCAGGCTGGCTACCAACCAGGCCTTCACCTGTTCGTCGCTCTCCAGGGTGACCGATTCGCGTTCCGCCACACGCTCAAGATCGTCTTGTTCAAGAGTGAGGCGGTAGATGGAATCCTTTGCCGCTTCGAGCGCCGCCGCCATGTTCCAGTCTATTTTGGCGTAATCGAACCGCGTCACGTCAACCTGACTAAGCAAGTGGCGGAAATAGTCGAGGACGTCGTATTTGTCGCCGTGCTTGACGCAAAAGCGGGGCAAATAGATCTTGCCCTCGAACTCCCGATAGTAACGGCTGAATTCCTCCCGAATAGTAGCAACGCGCTTCTGGCCCGCTTTGCCGTCGTCCGTGCTGCGGTCGACGACACTGGCCTCGTCGCCTTCATAACCCTCATGTTCCAGCGCCTTCTTGACCTCACGAGAAATATCCGCCGCCTTTCGGCGCAGACAGAACACATAGCTCTCGTTAAGCTCATCGAACTGCGTCCTCGCCACATAGGGCTGGCGCAGCACACGCCCTACGAGTTGGGTCATACTCTGTTGGCTGCCGGTATTGTTGAGGGAAACCAGGATGTAGGCGAACGGGCAATCCCAGCCCTC
>Ga0156192_1095_pt1 | contig 20140 bp, 19 predicted proteins | sample RifCSPlowO2_12_FD_107845 | JGI IMG/M metagenome (GOLD analysis project Ga0156192, IMG submission 107845) | Deltaproteobacteria bacterium RIFCSPLOWO2_12_FULL_60_19
AGTCTCTCTTTGGTCGGGAAGTAGAAGAGTCATAAGAAAATAAGAGGACTCGTGTGTTCGGCGACTTGACATCCACATAGCAGGCTCTCGAAGCACGAGTGGCTTTTTTCAGCATCCTGCTCTTGGCTAAACAAAGAGCGAAAAGATGAAGAAAAAGATTTTCCTGATAGTGGCGGCGGCGCTGTTTGTCGTTTTTTTCTCGCAGATTCGGCTCGGGCTTATCACGGCGCTGTTTCTCCGGGATCTACTCGATGAGACGACGGTGGCTCAGCCGGATCGGGGAGCGCTCGCGTGGGTAACGCCTTCGCCGTCGGTAAAACACGTCGAGGTGCCGCAGGGAGAGCGGAAGATCCCCGCCGATCTCTACTATGTCGCGGGCGCCGGAAAGCGCGGGGCGATCCTGCTTACTCACGGCATCATCGAGACGGGCAAAGACGATCCTCGCCTGGTCCGCTTCGCACGCTCGCTCGCGCGCGCGGGGTTCGTCGTCCTGGTGCCCGAACTCAAGGGCATGAAGTCGTTTCGCGTTCTGCTAAGCGATGTCGACGACATCGTGGCTTCGTTCCAGCATATGGCTTCCCTGAAAGAGCTGGTGAACGAGAAACGAATGGGGCTTATGGGCTTCAGCTACGCGGCGGGTCCGACGATCATGGCCGCCGCCGACCCCGCCATTCGCGCTCAGGTCGGTTTCGTAGTTTCCTTTGGCGGATACTATGATCCCGTCAACATCATTCGCTTTATCACCACGGGCTACTATGAATACGGCTACGAGAGAGGCTTTCTCCAGCCGGAGCCTTACGGCAAATGGGTTTTTTTCATGAACAACGTCGATTACGTCGAGAGCGAGACAGACCGACAAACCCTAAGGCAGGTTTTCCAGCAAGAGGCAACGCAGATTACGGACGACGTAGCGCCGTTGCTGGCGAGCCTGACTCCAAAAGGCCGGTACCTTTACGAGCTGTTGATCAACACCGATCCGCATCGCGTCGATGACCTGGTGAAAGAAACCGACCCCCGGTTTCAGGACTACCTCCAAAAGCTCTCGATGGCGCCGTTGATACCGGCGCTCCGCGGCTATCTCATCGTCGGCCACGGGACGACCGACCCGTTGATTCCTTATACGGAGAGCCTGAGACTGGCGAATGCCGTCCAGGACAAGAGCCGGGTGCATCTGGCGATCTTGAGGCTGTTCGGCCACGTCGATCCCTCGAAGAAACGCTTCGCGGCAATGGAGTTTCTTACGGTCTACCTGCCCTCGATGGCCGAGTTTTACTATCTCGTCTACGACCTCCTCAACCAGCAGAACTGAAACAAACGTGAAATCGTGCTCGTGGCTCGTGTTCGTGACGGACACGCATAACGATCACGAACACGCTTTGTGCCGTTGATTGACAGCTTCCAGCCTTTCCCTATATACCCTGGCTCAAAGAGCGAAACTTTATCCCGAAGGAGAAACTATCCATGATGCCGGCGCACGATTCTTTTTACGACATATTTTCGAAAGGGAAGAAGGTGAAAATCCACTGGCCCAACGGCGCGCGGCTGGCGGTGGCGCTCGCCGGGAACCTGGAGGCCTGGACCGAGACGCCGGACCCCAAGATGCGAAGAACGCACCACGTCGGCGGCTCGAATCCCATCACGGCCGAGGACGCGCGCTGCAAATACGATTTCCGGACGGCGAGCGAAAACGACTACGGAGGAAGGACGGGTATCTGGAGGATATTGCGGATACTCAAGAAGCACGGCCTCAAGGCGTCCTTCAACATCAACGGCCTGGCCGCGCTCAAATATCCCGAGGCGGTGAAGCAGATCCACACCGACGGGCACGAGATCGTCGGCCACAGCTGGGCGGAAGACGTGCAGCTCATTTTTCTCTCGAAAGAGCAGGAGCGGGAGGAGATCCGCGCCTGCGTGAAAACGTTCGACGATCTCGTCGGTGTCAAGCCCACCGGCTGGCTCTCCTCCGGCATGAGGCACACCGAGCACACACTGGGGCTGCTTATCGAAGAGGGTTTTCTCTGGCACGGCGACGCAGTAAACGACGACGCGCCCTATCTGATCGACGTGGGCGGTAAGACCATCGTCGAAGTTCCATACCGTAACGCCATCAGCGGCCTCAACGACACGGGAATGTACCGGCGCGGAATCACGGCGCGCGACCTGTTAGGCGCGTTCAAGGACGAGTTCGATCAACTCTACGAAGAGTCTCAGACCGAGCCCAAGATGCTGACGATGGCGATGCACTGCCAGATGGCCTTTCCCGCGACCGGCAGGGTTTACGAAGAAGCAATCAAGTACGCCAAGTCGTTTCCTGAAGTGTGGTTTGCGACGCGCGTCGAAGTGGTGAAGTGGATTTTGGAGAACTGCATCAAGGCCTGACAGATGTGTGACATTAAGGAAGAGGTCGGCATCCACGCGCCCGACGAGGCGGGGGGTGGCACGGCGCAACGAACAGTTGCGGTTAAAGAGTTGCTGCCGATGGCTGAGGCGCTGGCGGGCTGGAGGGAAAATCGCGACAGCCACGTCGGCTTTGTCGGCTACGGAAAAACCGCCGCCGGCAACAAAGTTTTGATCGCGGTGGATCAGGAATACGACCCCGCTGTGCCGCAGGCGGTGGCTCAGGCGCTGCGAGAGAAGGGCGCGCGCGTCGATATCCTCACCCTCGACATGGGCGATCCCGACCGCGAGTTCGATCTGCTCGACGAAGTGCGCGTCATCATGCGGCGCGAGCCCTGGGAGAAAAATCCCCGACGCTGGGAAGGATTTCCCTTCGTCGAAGATTTTGCGGCGCGCCGGGGCTACGATCTCTTAGTCCACGGCAAGGGCGGGCCGATCCCCAAGACCGGGTTTCGCTACGAGCAGATTCCGTGGCTCCGGGCGGAGCATCTCTTGCACCGCTCGACGGTTTATCCGCTCGATCTCCACCTCCTCATCAATCAAAAAAGTTGGGCGCCGATCTGGGAATTCGCCCGCGGCGGGAGGGCGCGGCTCACGGACCCCGAAGGAACGGATATTACCTGGAGCTATTGGGAAGAATATTACGACGGCAGCCGCTACGGTTTCTCTTCCACGCCGCGCAACGGCCACCTCTTCAGCCATCCCGTGCCGCCGCTCATCGCCAAGGAGGACGCCGCCGGAGTCGTGGCCGGCACCACGAGCCATTTCTCTCGCGCCTTCCCGCGAGCGCGGGTCGAGTTGGAAGCCGGACAGGTGGTAAAAGTCGCGGGCGGCGCGGCCTACGGCGACGCCTGGCGCGACCTTTTGGAAGAGAGCAGGCGCACGCAGTATCCGTGCTTTCCCAGGCCCGGACTCTTTTATCTCTGGGAGGCGGCCATCGGCACGAACCCAAAGATTATCCGTCCAAGCCGCATCGACCGCCACTCCTCGGGCGGCTTTGAGTGGGAGCGGCGCCGCTCGGGCGTCATCCACATGGGCTTCGGCACGCTCTGGCGGGCGCCGGAGGAGAAATGGGCGGGCGAGCGCGGCCTGCTCTACGGCCACCTGCACATTCATCTGCTTTTTCCGACGTTGGTTGTCACGGCTAAAAATGGGCGAAAGCAGGCCGTGATCCGCAACGGTCGTCTCACCGCGCTGGACGATCCCGAAGTCCGCAAGCTCGCAGCAAACTACGGCGACCCGAACGAGCTTCTGAGCGAGGACTGGATTCCGCAGATTCCCGGCATCACGGCTGCGGGGTCGTACGAAGAATATGCGGGCGATCCGGGGAGGTGGATATATGGGAAGGGATGAGGGCGGAGGGATGAAGGATGAGGGATGAAGGAGGGGCGCTTGAACTGCTTATGATGGGTCGTTATGATATTAGCTCTTTGGGGGAAAGTACCGCATGGCAACCAGTTCAGGACGCACGCTCTACGATAAAGTTTGGGAGTTCCACACCGTCGATATTCTGCCCACCGGCCAGACGCAGCTTTTTATCGGCCTCCATCTGATCCACGAAATTACCACGGCGCCGGCGTTCGACATGCTGCGCGAACGGGGCCTCAAAGTCGCCTATCCTGAGCGGACCTTTGCGACCGTAGACCATATCGTTCCCACCGATATGCGGACACGCCCGTTTTTGGATTCTCAGGCGGAAGAATTGACGCGGCTGTTGGAAAACAACACTCGACAATTCGGCATCGACTTCTACGGCGTGGACAGCGACCGGCAGGGGATCGTCCACGTCATCGGCCCGCAGCTCGGGCTGACGCAGCCGGGCATGACGCTCGCCTGCGGCGACAGCCACACCAGCACGCATGGCGCATTCGGTACGCTGGCTTTCGGCATCGGGACGAGCCAGGTGCGCGACGTGCTTGCCACGCAAACGCTGGCGATCGACAAGCTCAAGGTCCGGCGAATCAACGTGAACGGCAAATTGGCCGGGGGCGTCTATGCCAAGGACGTTATCCTCTCCATCATCCGCAAGCTCGGCGTCGCCGGCGGCAAGGGCTTCGCTTACGAATACGGCGGGGCCGTTGTCGATAACATGAACATGGAAGAGCGCATGACGGTCTGCAACATGAGCATCGAGGGCGGCGCTCTGGTCGGCTACGTCAACCCCGACGAAACCACGTTCGACTATCTCAAGGGAAGACCTTTCGTTCCGCAGGGGAAAGGTTTCGATCGCGCGGTGGCTTACTGGAAATCGGTCACGTCGGATCAAGGCGCGCGTTACGGCGACGTGGTCGATCTCAACGGGGCGGAGATCGAGCCGACGGTCACCTGGGGCATCAACCCCGGGCAGGCGGTCGGCATCTCCGAGAAACTCCCGGATCTCTCCGGCCACTCCGACGCCGCTGGCCTCAAGCGCGCCTACGAACACATGGGCTGGCAGCCCGGTGCTCCGGCGCTCGGGCTCCCGATCAACGTCGCGTTTATCGGCTCCTGCACCAACTCGCGCATCTCCGATTTGCGCGCGGCTGCCAGAGTCGCGAAGGGAAAAAAGGTCAATCCGGCGGTGCGCGCTATCGTGGTTCCGGGTTCGGCTGAAGTGAAGAAGCAGGCGGAGCAGGAAGGGTTGGATAAAATTTTCACCGAGGCCGGCTTCGAGTGGCGATCGGCGGGCTGCTCGATGTGTCTGGCGATGAACCCTGACAAGCTCAAGGGGAGAGAGATCTGCGCTTCCTCGTCCAACAGAAATTTCATCGGCCGCCAGGGCAGCCCCGAAGGGCGGACGATTTTGATGAGCCCGGCGATGGTCGCGGCGGCGGCGCTCAACGGCAAGATCGTGGACGTGCGGGAGTATCTCTAATTTTAGATTTTAGATTGCCGATTTCCGATTAATCTAAAATCGAAAATCTAAAATCGCAAATGGGGGAAGGGGAAAAATGGCTACGGTGACGCGCATACAGCGGGTGGTTGGCACGGCGATCCCGCTCAGAGGCAACGACATCGACACGGACCGCATCATTCCGGCGCGATACTTGAAGGAACCGACTTTCGCGCGCATGGGAGACTATCCCTTCTTCGACGAGCGGTTCGACGCGCAGGGAAAGCCCAAGCCCCATCCGTTCAACGACCCGAAATATTGCGGCGGCTCGGTTCTGTTCGTGAATAAAAATTTTGGTTGTGGCTCCTCCAGGGAGCACGCGCCGCAGGCGCTCTACCGCTTCGGCATCCGCGCGATCGTCGGTGAATCCTTCGCCGCCATCTTCGCCGGCAACTGCGTCGTCATGGGGCTGCCGACCGTGACCGTCCATGAGCGCGATATCGCGGAGTTGATGAGGCTCGTGGAATCCAATCCTCAGGCTAAATTTACGCTCGATCTCGCGGCCCGCACGCTCGCTTGCGGCACCGGCGAGATCGTTCCCGTCGAGCTTCCCGACAGCACGCGCACGGCCCTGCTGGAAGGATCGTGGGATTCGACCACGATGCTGCACGCGAACCTGGGGAAGGTAAAGAGTCGCGCTGCGACGCTGCCTTACATGACCGGCTTCAAGGCTTGACCGGACCGTTGAAAAAGGCTCATCTCTTCACCGCCTCTCTGATCTTCGCTCTCTCCGCGTTGACCCTTGCCGGCGACGCGCCGGAGCAGCCGCAAAACTACAAGCCGCAGTTTTATCCTTTCGATAAAGGCGAGAAGGTCACCTACAACGGAAGCTGGATGGGGATTCCGCTGGCCTCGGCGGATATCCAAATGCAGCCCGTCGTCGCGAACGGCAAGAAATTCTATCAGGTCAAGGTCCAGGCGCGCACGCGGCGATATCTCGACCTGATCTGGAAGATGCGCGACACCATCGAATCGACGTTCGACGCCGAGACCCTCCATCCCAACCGTTTCGTCTTTCGCCAGCGCGAGAACAAGAAAAAAAACGACACCGTGGCGGTCGTCGATCCCACGACCAAGAAGTGGACCGTGGAGCGCAAGGAGAACAACAAGCCGAAGAATTTCGCGTTCACGTCCTCCTTTGCCTATGATCCGATCTCGGCGACCTATCTGGCGAGGAGCGTGGATTTTAAAGTGGGAGACAAGCTGCGCCTGGAAGTATTTGGCGGAAAAAGTCGCTATTTAGTCACGTTTGACGTGGTAGCGAAGGAGCGCATCTCCGTCAAGAAAGGCGAAGTCGAGGCTTATAAAGTCATTCCGCAAGTCAGGGATTTGAGCAAGACCGGCTACGCGGGGCGGATGCGCCAGGCTACGATATGGATCACGGCGGACGAGAAGCGGACTCCGATAAGGATCCAGAGCCAGGTGTTCATCGGCAGCGTCAATATCGAGATGGAGCAGGGGTAAGATAGAGGTGGCGCGACTCGACGAAGTTATGTTATATTGCCCGGAAGCGGAGATCACCGATGAAACAGAAAATCCTTCTCGTGGAAGACAACCCGGCAACGATTGACGTCATCCAGAAAGAGTTGGAGTTTCTCGGCTACGACTGCGTCGTCGCCGACGACGGGAAGAAAGGCGTCGATATGGCCACTTCTCAACTTCCGGACCTTATCATCATGGACATCTCTCTGCCTAAACTGGACGGACTTGCGGCGACTTCGCTCATCCGGCAAAATCCTAAGACTCAGGCTATCCCTATTCTCGCCGCGACCGCACGCGCCTTGCCCGGCGACCGTGAAAAATGTCTGCAAGGCGGCTGCGACGACTACATCGCCAAGCCGTTTACCCATCGTGAGTTGGGCGCGGCGATCAAAAAGCTCTTGAAGGCGTAGCGTGAGACGCGGCGACGCCGAGCCCGTAGAGTTGCACGGCGAGTTGAGCGACCAGCAGGTTGGAGTCTTGAAAGTAGCCCGCCTCGAACGAATACATCGCCACGACCCCGACGGCCTTTCCTCCCGTAACCACCGGAACCGCGGCAAAAGATCTGAGATTGAGCGTCTTCGCCCAGGCATCGACCTGGAGATACTGTTCCTTGGAGATGTCGGCGAGGATCGCGGTATTCTGGTTCTGCATGACCCAGCCGGGAATTCCTTCGCCGAAGGTGTAGCCGTGGCCGGCGGCGTCCGGGAGGTTCTTGATCCCGCCTTGCTGGATGATTTCCAAACGCTCGGTGTCCGGGTTAAGCGCATAAACCATGACCAGGGCAGGCCGAATCAGTCGGAGCAACGTGCCGGTTAACTCCTCGCGGAGGATTTGCTGGTCGGTCTCGGTCAGGCAGGTTTTGGCGAAACTCTGGAGATACCACTTGACGTAATATTCTTCCTGGAGAGTAGCGGCCGTCTTTTTGTCTTCGAGGTAAAAGTAGATCGTAGTGCCGATCAGGAAAGGATAAGCGAACAGAAGAAAAATCAGGATTGGATCGGCGCCGAGCGGAGAATCGTAGCGGAGAAACGAGAGAACGGAAGTGGCCAGCCCGAGGAGGGCGATAAAGACGATCACGCGAAAGGCCGCTTGTCCTTGTTGTTGGGATGACACTTGGCCATAAAGTGTCACAACTCGTTCGAGATTGTCAAATGAGAAAACGCGACAGTCGGAATTCAGTCCTGCGAAAAGATTCTTCTGAAAAACCCTATGAATGCTTCGACTAAGCTCAGCATGAACGGAAAATCTCCAATGGTTTCAACCGCTCCTCCGTTCGTCCTGAGGCTCTTGAAGGATGAACGGAGGGTTTTTCAGCAGAATCGGAAGGTGGGGTTCGGAATTTTGCCTTTTACATTTTGCAGTTTTCATTTTGCATTGCGTGTGGACCGTCCCATGACCCATCGCAACGGCTTTACCCTCATCGAAGTCATCGTCATCCTCGCCGTCATCGCCATCCTCGCCGCGATGGCCGTCCCCGCAGCGCTCAGAATCTTTCAGGTCACGGCCGAAAGCACGACTAATCAAGAGATGGACAATATCAAAAAGGCCATCCTTGGGGACCGATCAAAGGTCGAAAGCGGCATGCGAAGCGACTTTGGCTACCTGGGTGATATGGGCTGTTTGCCTACGCCTACAGGCACCGCGGGTCTCACTAGCCTTTCAACCATTGGTAGTTTGCCCGCATGGGCTTTTGATACGACGGTCCAAATCGGATCAGGTTGGAAACAGCCATACATTACGGGCGCTGCAACCGGCCCGGGAGCGGAGGTGTTTACTAAGGATCAGTGGGGGAATGATTACGTTTATACGATCGCCGGCGCGTGTCCTCTGACGGCGACGTTTACCTCCAACGGCCCTGATGGAGCCGCCGGAGGGGGAGATGACATTGATTATTCGGTTGTTGCAAATGATACGACGGCAACAGTATCGGGGTACGTATTGGACGTTAATAACAACCCCGTGGCTAACTCTACTGTGGTGGTTAACTATCCTGGCGGCGCCGCCGGTCCCGGGAACCTCACGACCGCCACTACCACTGCCAACGCCGCAGGTCGTTTTGCGTTTGCCGGTGTTTCTGTTCCGTTTGGCAAGAGAAGCCTCACTGTCACTCCAAAATTGATCGTGACGTCGGCCCGGGCGTTTCCAACCGGTACAACGGACGGCAACTGCGGCACCACTGCGGGTAACTGCTCAATTGTTGACTTTATGCTGATTAACTACAATTCCGCTGCTGCAGCTTCCATAACTAGCATAACGCCAACCTATACGGGTGGGTCCAAGTTTTATCGTGTAGAGTGGGCTGGAACGATTATAGCATGCGGTGGAACGCTTACCTGTCCCGTGCCGAATCCACAGAGCATGGCCACCGGCGAGACCGGGACTTTTGCGGCCCAGACGGTGGGTGCAGCCAGCGCGGCCCTCCCACCCTTTATCTTCTTCGCGTCATCCGCACAAACCGAAGTTAATCCTCTCAAGATTGGCGTGAGTGGAGGAGGGACTGTTGCACGGATCAGACTACTGAATTTCCGCAACAATGCGGCCGGAGCAGATCTCGGTGCTCAAGTGGCCGTCAATGGTGTGCCGTTCCGTATTACCTTCAGCGACGGTTCGATAGTTCAGTTCACACCACCCTAATCGTGGCCTGTACCCTCCTCGTTGTAACGGACTTACAGCGGCGCGCTGCGGGTCGCAATGGGTTGCGCTCACCGCGAAAACAGAATCATCCCTACATCGTCCCCAACCAACTCTGTTGCATTTGGCGCGGTTTCGAGAATTCCGTTGGGGCCGGCGGAGAGGATCCAACCTTTCGTTCCGCGCACGGGAGTGAAGCAATCCGGTGGAATGCCGGTGGAGCCGACGGGGCAGCCGTTTTTTTCCATTGCGCCGACGTGGACGATGTAGGCCCTGCCGTAAGGATCGATTCCCAGGTTGCTGATGTACGGGCCCCTCCATCTGCCGTCTCTGTACTGCTTGGCAGACGGGCCGAAGCCGGGCTTGTTCGCTGCGAGGTGGTTGTAGCCGTTGTTGGTAGCTGGCGCGCCGCTCTCCTGATTGCCGGCGAGGTTCCAGCCGGGGGCGTCGGGATATTCCGCCTCGCAGCTTGCGGTTCCGCTGCAGAAGGCGAGGAACCTGAGATTGTTCGCCGCGTCGGTGAGCCTAGCGCAATCGCCGCCGTTGCAGGCAGGAAAGTGATCGAGGTCGCCGAAGAAGATGCTTAACGCGGTAGAGATGGCAAAGAGGTCGGCTTTGGCGCGCGCGCGAGCGGCTTCATCGGAAACTTTCTTGCCGAGCGGCAGCAGAAGAACGACTAGGACGATGACGATCGTTACGACGAGGAGCAACTCGACCAGAGTGAAGCCATGCCTTTCCTTCGTCAGCGCGGCATGGATCGACTGCAAGATCGAGCGCGTCCTCGGAGTCAGCTAACAACTCGTGCAGAAGATATAGCCGAGGTCGTCGCCGACGAGCGCGTTGGCGTTCGGCCCGGTTTCTAGAGTGCCGTTCGGGCCGGCGGAGAGAATCCATCCCTTGCCGGCCGCCGCCGCAGTACAGGCCGGAGGACTTCCGGTCGAACCGACCGGGCAGCCGGTGTTTTGGATCGCGCCGATATGGACGATGTAGGCGAATCCCCACGGGTCCACGGCCAACTTGGTGATATACGGCCCTTTCCATTTCGTGGTTTTGTAATCGGTGCCGAGGGTGCCTGCGGTGCCGTCCGTGGGCGGGTCGTTGATGACGACGTGGTCGTAGAAGTTATTTCTCGCCGGCGTCGCGCTCATTTGAGTCGAGAGCGTGCTCCAGTTGGCTGCCGTTTCCCCCGGAAGCTCGGCCGCGCAACTTCCCGCTCCGGTACAAGTAGCCAAGAATCTCAAGTTGTTGGTCGCGTTGCTTTGCGGGTCGCAATCGGCGTCGTCGCAACTCGGGAAGCTTCCGATGTCAGTGAAGAAGTTGGTCAGCGCCGTTGAGATGGCGTCGAGATCCGCTTGTGCCCTGGTGATCCTGGCCTGGGCCAGCTTGTCCATGGCGAGCGGCGCGAAGATTGCTACCAGAGCGATGATAATGCCGATGACGAAGGCCAGTTCGAGCAGCGTAAAACCTTCCGATCCTAATTTTTTCGTCTTCATGGTGACTTCCTTTCGCGTTAAAATAATTCTAAGCGGCGCTTTACTTGATTCTTATGCCGATGTCATCGCTGGTGCTGGCGATGTTTGTGGCAGTGGTGCTGGTCTCGAACGTGCCGTTCGGCCCGGCAGAAATCACCCAAGTGGGGCTTGTGTTCCCACCTACCAGTGTCGAACCGTTCACCTGATAGGCGTTGCCCCACGGATCTTCGTTGAGGCTTTGCACGTACGGTCCCTTCCATCGGTTGTTGCCTGTGGCTCGATAGTCGGTGGCGGTCGTGGTTCCGCTTTCGTTGGGGTCATTAACGATAAGGTGACCGGCGAGGCTGCTGCCCGCCGGGGCGGTGTTGGCGGTGAGGGTGCAGGAAGTGGCGGCTGCACCCACGAGATTGGCTGCCCAGCCGGTGGCGCCTGCGGTTGCAAGAGTTCCCGGCCCACAGAGGAAGTTGGCGTCGGCCAAACTGCCGGGGTACTGGCCTGAGTCTTGAATGAGGCTGGTCAACGCCGTCGAGATGGCCGTGACGTCGTTTTTAGCCCTGGTTAGCTGCGCGTCAGCGATGTATTTGAGGACCACCGGGGTAAGTGTCGCTACCAATATAGCAAGCACCGCCAAGATCACGATGATCTCGATAAGAGTGAAGCCGTGGCAATCCGCCGGGCGTTTCCCGCCTAGAACCTTGCTTAGTTTCATCTATATCTCCTCCTTGAGATTCCAGGCCTTTACAGAGAGCGATGGAGCTGCAACGAAAGTTACTATCCGCGTGTTATGAGCAAGCATTATGCCATGATGGCAGAAAATCGTCGCCAGGACGATCGAGTCGAAAAATCCGTTTGAAAAACAGTAGGTTCTCTAGTTTTTGGCGTCGCGCGGCGGCTGCCTTCGCTGAGTAGTCAGTCCAAGTTTTCTAGACTTTAGGGGGGAAAACGTGTGACATTTAGCGCGTTATTGGCCATTTTTGTGACTGGTATCGCTGTTTTTAAGCTCACTTGGAGTGATGTGGTGTTTCTTGATCTTGTGCCAGAGGTTCTTGTGCTTCAGGCCCAGGAGCTTTGCCGCCTCGACCTGTACTCCGTGGCTTTGTCTCAGCGCCTGGACGATCAGCTCTTTCTCGACCGCCTCCATCGTCTCGTCAAAGGAAGCCTGCCTGGCCGATATCCCGCCGTTGAGCAGGGGTTTGGCTGCCGGTACGGGGACCGTCGCTGAATCGAGCGGGATCGGGAGATCGTCGGGCTGGATGGCGGAGCCGTTGGACAACAGGCAGGCCCGTTCAATGGCATTTGCTAACTCCCGCACGTTGCCCGGCCAGGAATAGGCCAACAAAATATCCATCGCTTGGCGCGACAGCGCCTTCTTCTCGCCATTGGATCGTTTCGCCGCTTCCTCCAGGAAGTGCTCCGCCAGGAACGGAATGTCCGACTTTCGCGCTCTGAGCGGCGGCATGCTCAGGGTAATGACATTGAGGCGATAGAAAAGATCCTCGCGGAATCGTCCCCGCTCGACTTCAAGGAACAGATCCCTGTTTGTCGCGGCGACGATTCTCACGTCGACTTTCCTAATTTCGCTTCCTCCGACCGGCGTGAACTCGCCTGCCTGAACCACGCGAAGAACTTTAACCTGCGTCGCCGGGCTCATGTCGCCGATCTCGTCGAGCAGGATGGTCCCTTCGTGAGCCAACTCAAATTTGCCGGGGCTTTTTCCGACCGCTCCGGTGAAAGCGCCCTTTTCGTGGCCGAACAACTCGCTCTCAAGCAAGCCTTCCGGGATCGCCGCGCAGTTGATCTTGACGAACGGCTTGTTTTTGCGCGGGCTGAGGCGGTGGAGTGCGTCGGCGATCAACTCTTTTCCCGTGCCGCTCTCTCCGATGATGAGAACTTTCGAGTCCGTCGGCGCAACCTTGGCGACGAGGTCCAAGACCTCCGCCAACTGCGGGCTCTTGCCGACGATCTCCGGCGATGTGGCGGAGCTTCCCGGCTGCTCTCTGAAGTCGATGACGATCCCCAGCAGCTCATCGGGACGGTCGCGAAACTTGAGCGGAGAGAGCTTGACGGAGAGCGTAATTTCTCTGCCGGATGGAAGAGACAGCGGAACGTGGGTGTGGAGGCGCTCTTTCCGTTCCCTGAGGGCGTTCTCCGCAAAGCCAAGCAGCATGCGGTTCGCCGGCGCCCGGCCCAGCAGCTCTTCCAGCCTTTTGTGTCTCGCGTCGGCGGCGGAAATCTCAAGCGTCTGCTCTGCGCGGAGATTCATCCCGGCGACTCTACCGTCCCTGTCCAGCGCCACGATTCCTTCGTTGAGGCTGTCGAGCATCTCCCGCGCCTGCGCCAGCTCGACGAACGAGACCCTGGCCTGATCGAAGATCGCGCTCAGCGCGTCCACCTCGGTCACCGCGTTGACCGGCGGCGGCTCCGGCTCGACGTAACGAATCATCTGCTGCGCCTCGGCAATGGCTTTTCGCACCGGCTTGGTGATGGCATAGGCGATGAAGCCGCCGAGCAGCCCGGCGCCGAGCGAGGATCCCACGATCCAAAGATAGACCAGGAGCATCTCTTTCGAACTCGGGGTCGAAGGGTGCAAGAAGCCTTTGGTAACCGTCACCGCCAGCAGCCCGACGGCAAGCGACACCAGCACGAAGATCAGCGGGATTACGACCACCAGGCGGAGGTTGAAGCGCTCTCCTGACGGGCCGAGCTTCGACGGATTCTGTTGCGTGCTCATACGCAAACGCTCATTAAGATGCTTTTGAAATCGGGCAGCCAGTCCCGAAAACTGCCGACAATCGCTCCACACGTGTTTTATAATTGCATTTTGAAAGCGTGACGAGTATAATTCCTACCTTGTAGGGCTGTCAACCGGTGTCAGCGATCAAGCTCCTGTAAGCCATGGAAAATCTTAAGAGAGAAGCGCCGGACCCGACGCCGGCAAGCGGCGAAAAGCCGGCCCTCCATCCGGGCGGGATGAGGAAGGGGATCGGACAGTTCGCCGTGGAGAGCGGCCTCATCACGGAGCAACAGTTATCTTCGGTGCTCCGCGAACAGGAGAAGAGCGGCAAACCGCTCACCGACTTGCTCCAGGAGCGCTACGGTGTCGGCGCCGAGGCCATTCAATACCTGCTGGCTCGCGAGGCGGGCATCGAGCAGGTCGATCTTTCCAAGGTTGCGATCGAGCGAGAGGCGCTGGATAAAGTTCCCTGTGAGTTTGCCGCGGAGCGCAAGCTGATCCCGATCTCGTTGTCGCAGAACCGCCTGACAGTCGCCATCGCCAACCCCTTCGATCTCGCCACCCTCGACCAGCTCCAATTCATGACCCGTCTCTATATCAACGCGCGCTATGCCCCCGAGTCTAAAATTATGGAAGCTCAGGAGCGCCACTACGGCGCGGGACTCAAACCGGCCAAGCCGGCCGCGCAGGAGACCTACTCCAAGCTGCACGCCGGAGAAGAGACGGTCGGACCGCACGTGATCCGCCTGGTCGACGCCATGCTCGGCCGGGCGATCGGCGAGGAGGCCACCGACATTCACATCGAGCCGGAAGAAAAAAACGTGAAGGTCCGGTTTCGGATCGACGGTATTCTCCATCTCCGTCCGAGCGTCGCCAAACCGCTCCAGCCGGCCGTGGTCACCCGCATCAAGATCATGGCCAACATGGACATTTCGGAAAACCGCCTGCCGCAGGACGGCCGCATCGGCTTTGCCTGGGAAGGGCGCAGCTACGACCTGCGCGTCTCCACGTTTCCGACGATCTACGGCGAAAAGGTCGTGCTGCGCGTGCTCGACAAAGAGAAGGTCGTCGTCGGGCTGGAGAAACTCGGCTTCTCGCCGTCCGGGCAGGTCGTTTTTGAAAAGAGCATCCGCAGGCCTCACGGAATTATTCTCGTCACCGGGCCGACCGGCTCGGGCAAGACGACCACGCTTTACTCCACTCTCGCCTTTGTCAGCTCGGCGGAAAAAAACATTATGACGCTCGAGGACCCCGTGGAATACGAGCTGCCCGGTATCCAGCAGTCGCAAATCAACCCCAAAGCCGGCATGACCTTCGCCTCGGGCTTGCGGGCGATTTTGCGCCAGGACCCCGACATCATCTTCGTCGGCGAGATGCGCGATCCCGAGACGGTGGAGGTGGCGATCCGCGCCGCGCTGACCGGCCATCTCGTGTTCAGCACCCTCCATACGAACGACGCAGTCGGCGCGATCGCGCGCCTGCTCAACATGGACGTAAACCCGTCGCTGATGGCGTCCACTTTTGTGGCGATCGTGGGACAGCGGCTGGTGCGGAAAATCTGCCCGCAGTGCAAGGAGGCGGTGGTCCCTGAGAAGTCGCTGCTGCGCGTGGCGGGGTTGAGCGGCGCCGGAAATCGGGACGCCGTCGCCTTTTATCGCGGGGCGGGGTGCTCCAATTGCCTGGAAACGGGATACCGGGGCCGCATCGGCATTTTTGAGATACTGGCTGTGACGCCTTCCATCGTGCAGCTGATCTCGCAGCGCAGCCCGGGTCAAGACATGCTCCGAACCGCCCGGGAAGAGGGGATGACCACGATGATGGAAGACGGTCTCGATAAAGTGAAGCGCGGCCTGACGACGCTGGACGAAGTGATCCGCGTCGCGTATCAGGCATGATGCGTGAACGAACGTTGAACGGTTCGTCGCGAACGGCCGATAAATCGTTCTTTAACGCCCGCGTAGAAAATCATGCCGCGCTTTAACTATTCAGCCAGAAGCAAATCGGGGAGAAGGGTCGACGGGATCATGCTGGCCGACAACGAGCAGCAGCTCACGCTCACGCTGCGCGACATGGACCTTTATCTGATCGAGGCCAAGCTCGAGAGCGTCTCCTCGCCTTTCATTTTCGGCCAGCTGGTCAAGCGCCGGGAGCTGATTACTTTCACCGTCCATCTTTCCGCCGCCCTGGGCGCGGGCATTCCGATCCTTCAGGCCTTCGAAGACCTCGAGCAGCAGACGGTCAATCGAGCCATGCATCGGGCGCTGCAAGCGATCCGCGAGGCGCTTAGGGGCGGAAGCGGCCTGTCGGACGCGATGGCGCAGCATCCGAGAATCTTTTCCGATATCTATGTCAACATGATCAAGGCGGGCGAGGCGAGCGGTAACCTGACCAACGTACTGGAACATCTGACCAAGTTTCTCGAATGGCAGGACGCCTTGGCGGCCGAGATCAAGCGGGCGACGGTCTATCCCGCCACGGTGTTCGTCGCCGTGATGGCATTGACCGGACTGCTCGTCGGATTCGTTTTCCCTAAAATCCTGCCGGTAATCCTGAGTCTCAAGGTGCCTCTCCCCTTCATCACCCGGGCGGTGATGGTGTTCGCCGAAGTGGTCCGCGGCGGTTGGTATTGGATCCTGTTCGGCGCCGTGGCCCTGTTTATCCTCATGCGCATGCTCAAGGCGAGCGAGCCGGGCCGCGTGATCGTGGACGCTTTGAAACTCAGGCTTCCGGTGGTCGGCGGGCTGGTCGAGAAGATCTGCCTGTCCCGTTTCGCCCATCACCTGGGCATCCTGCTCAGGACCGGAGTCGATATCTCGCAGAGCCTTTCGATTGCGGAGCGCGTGGTGGGCAACGCGGTGATCGCTCAGGCGATCCGGGAGGCCAAAGAAAAAGTTATTCAGGGCGGTTTTCTGTGGCGCTCGCTCCAGGAGACCGGCGTCTTTCCTCCGCTGGTGATTCGCATGGTGTTTGTCGGTGAAACCACGGGAACGATCGATAACACATTGCAAAAAGTCACCGAGTTCTACGATCGCGAGATCCCCGCCACCGTCAAAAGAGTTTTTGCGGTCATGGAGCCGCTCTTTATCGTAATCCTGGCGGGCATGGTGCTGTTGGTCGCGCTGTCGATCTTCATTCCCCTCTATGGCGCTTTGGGGAACGTGGGCAAGAGGTAGGCATGGCGGGTATTTTGGGAATCGAGGTCGGATCGAGCCAGATACGCTTGGTGCGCGGCGAGCTGTCCGGCGGATCGTTCAAGGTGCTCGATTTTTCGCTCGAAGAGATCGTCAATCCCAATCCGGAAGAAGTCGCCCGCCAGCTCGAAGCGATCGTGCAGCGAAAGAAGTTCCGATCGCTTCCCGCCGCGTTGACGCTTTCGGGGCCGGGCGTCGTGCACCGTCATCTCGATCTTCCTGCCATGCCGCACAACGAAATGGCTCTCGTGGTGGAGCGGGAGACGACGGTGGTCGGAGGCGGCGGGGAGGAGACCGTTTTTTCCTGGGAGGTGATCGAAGGCAACGAGCCGGAAAAGCACCAGCAGGTGAGAGTGCTGGTCGCCATCGCTCCCAGGCAGCAAGTCGAGGCCGCGCAGCAGTTGCTCGCCCGCTGTTCTCTTAAGCCGGTGCTGTTCACCACCGTGCCGCTGGTGGTGCTGCGCGCGCTGAGATTCGCCCGCGGCGAGGAGAAACGCTCGTGCGTGGCGCTCTACGTCGGCGGCCAGCATGGTTATCTGCTGGGCATCCGAGGCGGGGTGTGGAACTTTTATCGCGAGTTCTCCAGCCGGACTTCCGAGGGACCGGGAGACACGCTGTCCTATCGCACCCTGCTGGAAGAGGCCGTCACCGAGGCCAATCGAGCCGTGCTCTATTACCGGCAGCGCTATCGCGCCGGCGAGGAATTGAGCTTTCTCCTCAGCGGAGAAAAACGGCTTGAGGAATTGACAGCGCGTTTGGAGAAAGAGACGGGGATCAAGGGTGAGATCATCCAGCCCGGCCCGCGTTTGGATTTAACTCCGCTGGGACAACACGCCGGCATGTTTCGCGACTTCTTTCCGTCGTTCCTCATTCCGCTTGGATTGTCGGCGGCCGCCCAGGTTATCTGCTGGGCATCCGAGGCGGGGTGTGGAACTTTTATCGCGAGTTCTCCAGCCGGACTTCCGAGGGACCGGGAGACACGCTGTCCTATCGCACCCTGCTGGAAGAGGCCGTCACCGAGGCCAATCGAGCCGTGCTCTATTACCGGCAGCGCTATCGCGCCGGCGAGGAATTGAGCTTTCTCCTCAGCGGAGAAAAACGGCTTGAGGAATTGACAGCGCGTTTGGAGAAAGAGACGGGGATCAAGGGTGAGATCATCCAGCCCGGCCCGCGTTTGGATTTAACTCCGCTGGGACAACACGCCGGCATGTTTCGCGACTTCTTTCCGTCGTTCCTCATTCCGCTTGGATTGTCGGCGGCCGCCCACGTCGCGGACGGGATCAACCTCGCTCCCAAGACGACCAGGAAGCCCGCCGTGAGAAGGCCCGTGTTCGCGCTGCCGCGGATGCAGGTTCCGTTGTTGGGCCTGGGGCTGGCGGGAGCGCTGTTGATTGGATATCTCCTGCTGGCCTGGGTTGGACGGGGCCATGAGAAGCTGTTGCAAGAGCGCACTCAGTTGCGCTGGCAGTGGTCGGCGGCGATCGCCGCCGCCGAGGAAAGCCGCAGCCTGCGCGACCACGAGAAGCTGCTGGAACAGGCGTTGGGCAGCAATCGCCTCGGCGAGCCTCAGTGGGCGAATCTGTTGAAGACGCTGAGCCTGCTGGTCGAGCCGGAGATGGCGCTGCACGCGATGAGCGCGCGAAAAGAAGACGGCAAATGGGTGGTGATGCTCAAAGGCGAGGTGGTCTCTCAGGATGCCTACCTGGCCCAGGCGGCGTTCAGCCGCTTCTATCGCGGCCTCAAAAACTCGCCCTATCTGGAGCGGGTTGAGCTGCTGCCGCTAACCGTCACGGCCGTAAAGGAGCGGGTGGAGACGCCGGCGCCGATAGTGGCGAGAGTCGCAACGCCGGAGTCGGCCGGCGGCGCGGAAAATCCGGTTTCGGTCGTCGAGGTGAGCAAGACCAAGGTTCAGTTCGAGATCAAAGGGCAGGCGCGGGAGAGTTAGCGATGGAGCGATCGGGAATAAATATTTTCATCGCGGCGGCGGTTGTCGTTCTGGCGATCCTCTGCCTGTTCAAGTTCCTGTCGATCCAGCGCCTCAAGGGCGACGTCGCGCGGCTGGAGATCGAGCTTAGCCGCGGGCAGGAGCTTTGGAACCGCTACCCTCCGTTATCCACGGCGCAACGGAAAGATCTGGAGGAGACGCAGCGCCGGCTTTTCCAAATGCTCCCGCGAGAGAAAGAGATTCCCTCGATCCTCGAAGAGATCGCCGGGCTGGCTCGCAACTATAACCTGGTGGAAATTTCCTTTGCCACCGGCGACGGCGCCGCTCCGGGAGCTCCACCGCCCGCGACTTCGCCTGCGACCGCCGTCGCGGCGCAAGCGGGCGGCGCCAAACCTCCCGCCCCAGGCGCGGCGGCGGCGGACGGCGCCAAGCCGATCGAGTCGATCCCGATCAAAATGGCGTTTTCCGGGGATCATCGCGGCCTGGCGCTTTTCCTGGAGGGACTTAAGAAACTATCCCGATTGGTGACCGTGCAATCTTTGAACGTCAAGCGCGGGATTCCGCTCTTGACGGCGGACATCGTGCTGCACGCTTACTATCAGAAAGGGGAGCTGCCGGCGGCGACGAAATAATGGAACGACGGCAGTGGATACTTTCGATCGCGCTCTTGACCCTTGGCGGCATCGCGCTCTACACCGCGGGTCCGCAATGGCTCGCGCGGATCGCGCCAAAAAAACCGCCGGCGCAGACGGTTGCCGGCGGCGCTGCGGCGGAACAAGCGCAGCCGCCGGCGCAAAAAGAAAACGTGGCGATGACTTCGCAGGGCAAGATCGCCGGCGAGGATAGCCCGTGGGGGCGCAATCCGTTCTTGACTGAAGCCGAAACGCTGAAACCGCTTGTCCCCGCGGGCGAAGCGGCCGTGCCCACCGTCCGGGCGATCATCATGGGACGCCCCAAGCCGGTGGCGACCGTCGACGGGAAAGTGGTCACTGTAGGCGATAAGATCGGAGACGAGAGGGTCATGGAGATTCGCGAAGATTCGGTGGTGCTGGGAACGGGCAGAGAGAGACGGAGCCTCAAGATCGCGGAGCCGTCGGCGGCGATCGAAGTTAAAGAAGGGAACCGAAGATGAAACATGCATGGACGCTTAGCGCGGCTTGCAAGAGCGCCGTTCACGCGCTCTTGGCTGTTGTGTGCTTGATCCAGGCGGGGTGCGTGTCGGTCAAGCCGGCTCCGGTGACGGCGCCGCCTCAAGCGCCGATGGCGCAGCGGCCGCCGGAAGAGCAGCTTCCCGCCCTGGTCATCTCCGAGATTGAGAGCCAAAAGCAGCCGGAGCGCCTCTATAGTTTCTCCATTCGAGACGCCGACGTGCGTGAAGTGCTGATGGCCATCGCCAAACAGACTTCGACCAACATC
>Ga0156192_1073_pt3 | contig 19985 bp, 16 predicted proteins | sample RifCSPlowO2_12_FD_107845 | JGI IMG/M metagenome (GOLD analysis project Ga0156192, IMG submission 107845) | Deltaproteobacteria bacterium RIFCSPLOWO2_12_FULL_60_19
TTGAGAGCATCGCGGGCGAGCTGCCACTTGCTCAGCTGAACGTAGCTCTTGGCGATCTCCAGCCGGTGGCCGATCACGGTGGGATTCAAGGCGATCGCCTTTTGAAAATAGTTCACGGACTGCTCGAAGCTCCCTTTGGGGATCGAGCGCCACAGGAAAGTCGAGGCGAGGACGCGACTCATGCCGCCGACCTCCGCCATCCGCCGGTGCCAGATGCCGTAGACGTGATAACCGAAACCGTTTTGCGGGTCGAGGGCGAGCGCCTTCTCCACCGCCGCGCGTATCTCGTCGGCGAGGTCAATCTGCGTAGAGGCCGAAGATTGGCCGGCGATTTTTCCCAAAGACGCCGCTACGTAAAAGTGGCCCCAGGTGCCGTTGGGATCGGCATTCACCGCTTTGCGCGCGTATTCTTCCGCGATCTGGTACTGCTTGAGTCTTTTTTCCTGCCAATTGGTCTCCGTCTCCGGGATCATATCCCCGAATTCGAGATAGACGCGCGCCGTCTTGGACAGCGCCTCATGGTGCTGCGGGTCCAACTCGAGCACTCTGGACAGGGCCTGAAGCGCCTCCTTGGGCTTGAACGCGGCATAGAGCGCGTCGGCCCGCTGCAGCAGGTTGGATATCTCAGAGCCGTCGTTCCTGCACTTAGGGCAGCCGACTCTCCCCATCTCGCGCTGAGCCGCCTCGGGCGCTTGCGGGCGAAGCCCGACGCCGAAGAAAGCGAGAACCGCGAACAAAATCCAAGCTCGTGTCGTCATAATCTACCGCACAGAGGTCGCTTTGCCGTTTTCTCCGATCGCGACATATACCACTTCCGCCTCCGTCACGCGAACCCGATTCCCCGGCGCGCTGAAGCGCTCGGCCTCGACTTCGACCCGGATTGTAATAGAAGTTTTTCCCTCGCGGATCACCGTCGTATAGAAGCTCACCACGTCGCCGACGTAGACCGGCGCGATGAACGCAACCTCGTGCATCGCCTTGGTGACGAAATCGCGCGGCGCGTGCCCTCTCGCCGCGACCGAGCCGGCCAGGTCGATGTGGCTTAAAATGATGCCGCCGAAGATCGTCCCGCGCGCATTGGTGTCTTTGGGAAGCATCGTCACTCTGAGCGCCGGCTCTCGCATAGGCATGGGTTTTAGGCCTCGGCTGATAGCTTTTTGCGGCGCCTCAGAGATAGGCGAGCCAGCGCGCGTACTTCGCATCCTTCCCCTTGATGATGTTGAAAAAGGTTTGCTGAAGGTCCTGCGTCGCCGGCCCCGGGCAGCGCTCGCCGATCTTGCGGTTGTCTACTTCGCGGATCGGCGTTACCTCAGCCGCGGTGCCGGTGAAAAACGCCTCGTCGGCGGTGTAAAGCTCGTCGCGGGTGAAGCGCTCTTCGGTCACCTGATAGCCCTTATCGCGCGCCACCGTCAGCAGCGAGTCGCGGGTGATCCCGGGCAAAATAGAGGTCGGCGGCGTGGTTTTTACGCGCTGGTCGCGAACCATGAAGATATTTTCGCCGCTCGCCTCGGCCACGTAGCCTTCCGTGTCCAGCATGATGGCTTCGTCGTAACCGGCCTTTTTCACTTCGGTTTTCGCCAGCACGGAGTTGATGTAGTTGCCCGAGACTTTGCTCTTGGTCATCATCACGTTCACGTGGTGGCGCGTGTAGGACGAGACCTTGGCCCGAATGCCGTTCTTGATTCCTTCGTCGCCCAGGTAGGCGCCCCACGACCACGCCGCGATCGCGAGGTGAACCGGATTGTCGGGCGCGTAGAGTCCCATCTCGCCGAGTCCGAGGAAAGCGACCGGCCGGATGTAACATTCCTTCAGGCCGTTGGCCCTGACCACATCCATGATGGCGCTCTTGACCCGGTCGAAAGGGTAGGGAAGCGGAAAGCCTAAGATCTTGCCGGAATCGAACAGCCGCCGAACGTGCTCATCTAACCGAAAGACGGCGGATCGCCCGTCGTCGAGGGCATAACAGCGGATGCCTTCGAAATAGCCGGTGCCGTAATGGAGCGCGTGGGTTAAGACATGCACCTGGGCCTTGTCCCAGTCCACCATTTCGCCGTCCAACCAGATCTTTTTGCCTTGTAGCGCCATCGTCTATCCCAATGAAATCGGCCGTTTTAAGAATTTGAATATTGTATGTTTCTTGCAAGCCTCTATCAAGGGCTAGGCCAAAAAAAAGGCCGCCACGCTCTCCGTGGTGGCCCTGGCCGAACGACCGCTCAACTTATAGTGATTTTTTCAGATCGGGAGCGGGCCGAAAGCCCACGGTCCGGCTCGCTTTGATCGCAATTTCCGCGCCGGTTTGGGGATCTCGCCCTTTTCTCGCCTTGCGCGAGCGCACCGTGAAGGTGCCGAAGCCCGGCACCTGGAAGCGCTTATCCTTTTTAATCGCGCGAGCGAGATGCTCAAAGGTCGCGTCCACCACATCCCCTGCCGCCGTCTTGTTCAGTTTCAACGTCTTAGCCACCGCCTCGATGAGTTCGGCCTTGGTCATAACCCTTCCCCCCCATCCAGTGATCGATCGTTACGTGTTTGGCGTCGTTGCAGCTCCGCTTTCATGCGTCGATTGGAAGCAGGACTGCATAATTCCGAATTAAAAAGAAAATGTCAACAGAAAAATCTAGAAATTTGTCGGCCAAAAAACTATCACCTTTCAGCTCTCAGTCGTTTTCTTTGCTGACTGCTGATTGCTGACGGCTGAACGCTATTTTTTCATAAAGCAGACCGTAACGGATTCCCTGGTCGCTCACCGTCACGCTGTCCATGCCGAAGAGCTTCATAATCCGTTCGATCAGCAGCGCCCCGGCCAGAATGACGTCGGCCCGCTTCGGCTCAAGGCCCGCGATCTGTTTGCGCTCGGCAACCGTTTTCGTTTGATAGAGCCGGACCTGCCGCTCAACCTCCGCGAGCGGGAGCACGCTGCCGTGAACTTCGCTGTGCGAATAGGTTTTAATGCCTTTCATGACGGCGGCGAGCGTGGTGAACGTCCCGGCGATGCCGACCATGACGTCAAACGGGCCGGTGCGTCCCCACCGATGAAGCAAACCGCGAATTTCCGGGTCGATCGTCGCCGCCACTCGGGCGCACTCCTCCGCCTGAGGCGGATCTGAGTGGAAAAAGCGCTCGGTCAATCTGACCGAGCCCAGGTTGAGACTCGCCGAGCGGTGGAGAGCGCCCGCTTTAGCCCAGATGAACTCCGTGCTGCCTCCGCCCACGTCCACCACCAGCACGTCCGCAGCGTTCAGCCGCAGCCCGCGATCGACGGCAAGATACGAGTAACGCGCTTCATCCTCGCCGGACAGGACGCGCAACTCCAAACCCAACTCGCGCTTAAGTCGCTGGATAAACGCTGCGCCGTTCCGCGCGTCGCGCAGCGCGCTGGTGCCGGCGACGACGATTTCATCGACGCCCAGTTCTTTGCACGCGCGGAGATAGTCTTTCAGCGTCGCGAAGCTCCGCTCTTCGCCGGACGGAGAAATCTCGCCGGTGCGGTCCACTCCTTCGCCGAGGCGCGCGATTTCCGCCCGGTCCGTTATGACTTGGAATGAGCCGTTTTTTTCCAGCTCGACGACGAGCAAAAGGATGGTGTTGGTGCCGAGATCGATGGCCGCGAATCGGGTGGGCATTTTTCAAACCGGGTAGGTCAGGCTCAGGCCATCATAAACCATTTGAACATTTTGAACGACTGGAACAGTTCAAAGGGTTCAAAATTGTTCAAGTCGCTTAAGGCACCGGGCCGTCGCCTAGGGTCCGAAAGCCTACCCTCTCGACTGGCTTCTCGCCGATCTCACTCATCCACTTCTCGAGATCCCGGAGCGCGCGCTCCACCATCAGCTGCTTCTTCTCCTTCTTGGGAACCGCCGCATCGAGCGGCGGCAGGAGACCGAAGTTGACGTTCATCGGCTGAAAATCCTTGCGCGCGGGGTCGCAGATGTAGGCCAGGAGCGAGCCCAGAGCCGTGGTCGGCGGCGGCGTGACCGGCGTCTGGTCTTGCAGGAATCTAGCCACGTTCATCCCGGCGAGCAACCCCGATGCCGCCGACTCGATGTAGCCTTCCACCCCGGTGATCTGGCCGGCGAAAAAGAGATCGGCGCGGCCACGCCACTGGAGAGTCGGCAAAAGATGGCACGGCGCGTTGATGAAGGTATTGCGGTGGAGACTGCCGAGGCGGGCGAATTCGGCGCGCTCAAGCCCTGGGATCGTCGAGAAGACCCGCTTTTGTTCGGGATAGGTCATCTTGGTCTGGAAGCCGACTATGTTGTAGAGCGTCCGCTCGCGATTTTCCTGGCGCAGCTGGAGCACGGCATAGGGCCTCTTGCCCGTGCGCGGGTCGGTGAGGCCGGTCGGCCGCATCGGGCCGAAGGCCAGGGTATCCCGCCCGCGCCGCGCCAGCTCTTCGACGGGCAGGCAGCTTTCAAAATAAATGAACCGCTCGAAACTCTTCGCCGGAACTTTCTCGGCGGCACAAATGGCGGCGACCAGGCTCTCATACTGCTCGCGCGCCAGCGGCAGGTTGAGGTAGTCGTCGTTGTCGTGTTGATAGCGCGAGGCGCGAAAGGCGACGCTCATGTCGATCGACTCGGCGGTCACGATGGGAGAGATGGCGTCGTAGTAGTAGAGGTGCTCGGCGCCCAGAAGCGAAGCCAGAGCGCGCGAGAGCGGCGCCGAGGTCAACGGACCGGAGGAGACGATCGTCATGCCGCTGGGAATCTCGCCGGCTTCTTTGCGGATCACCCGCACGGAAGGGAGCGCCTCAATCGCCGCGGTGACGGCTTCAGCGAAGCGCTCGCGATCCACCGCCAGGGCGCTCCCCGCCGGCACGCAGCAGGCGTCGGCTATGCGGATGATGAGCGAATCGAGACGACGCATCTCCTCTTTGAGAAGGCCGGCCGCGTTGCTCAAGGAATTGGAACGGAGCGAGTTGCTGCAGACCAGCTCGGCCAGGTCGGAAGTGGTGTGCGCCTCGGTGGGCTTTTCCGGGCGCATCTCGTAGAGCTCAACGGCTACGCCGCGCCGCGCCAGTTGCCAGGCCGCCTCGGACCCGGCCAGGCCGCCACCGATGATCCGCACGAGGCGCCCGTCATTCGACCCTGGGCTCATTGCAAAATGAAAAATGCAAATTTCAAAAGTTAAAAAGTCCCCTGTATCTTATTTTGCGTTTTGCGCTTTGCATTTTGCATTTTGACTTAAACCGCTCCCTCAGCCACCTGCGCTTTATAGCCGCACTCTTTCTTGTGACAGTGGCGCGTTCGCCCCGCGCGCTTGGTCATTTTCTCCAGCAGGATCGGCTCGCCGCACTGCGGGCAGGGCTCCGCCACGGGCCGGTCCCACACGGCGAACTTGCACTCCGGATAGCGCGCGCAGCTGTAGAAGACTTTGCCCCGGCGCGATTTTTTCTCGTGCATGTTGCCTTCCTTGCACGCGGGGCAGAGCACGCCTAAATCCACCGGCTTGTCCATCGAGCGGATGTTCTTGCATTCCGGATAGCCGCTGCAGCCGAGGAAACGGCCGTATTTCCCCCAGCGCAGCATCATCGGGCGGCCGCACTGCTCGCAGTTCTCGTTGATCTCTTGTTCCACCATGACTTGAACGGCGCCGTTCTCGCCGCGGGTGAAGTTTTTGGTGCTTTTGCATTCAGGATATTGCGGGCAGGCGAGAAACTCGCCGTTCCTTCCCCACTTGACCACCATCATCGCGCCGCACTTCTCGCACGCAATGTCGGTGGGAATCTCCTGCCGCTTGACGTCGCGCATCTCGGCCTCGGCCTTTTTCAAGTCGCGCGCAAACGGCGCGTAGAAGCGCTTCATCGCCTTGACCCAGTCCTGTTCTCCCTCCTCGACCTTGTCGAGAATATCTTCCATGCCGGCGGTGAACTTGACGTTGAGAATATCGGGGAAGGCGTCCACCAGCAGATCGGTGACGAGAAATCCCAGCTCGGTCGGCGCCAGAGTCCGCCGCTCATCCAGCGTCACGTATTCGCGGTTAAGGATGTTGGAGACGATACTGGCATAGGTGGACGGGCGGCCGATGCCGTCCTCCTCCAGCTCTTTGATGAGCGTAGCCTGGCTGAAGCGCGGCGGCGGCTGGGTGAAGTGCTGGCGCGGCTCGAGCGCGAGGAGTTTAAGAGAATCGCCTTCCTGCAGATCCGGCAGCGTCGCCTCCTGGTCCTCATCGCCGTCATCCTGGCCTTCCGTGTAGATCCGGATGAAGCCGTCGAACTTAAGCTGCTGCCCGGTGGCGCGAAACAGCGCTTCCCCGGCTTGAATGTCGAATCCGGTCTGATCGTACACCGCGGGCGCCATCTGGCTCGCCACGAAGCGATCCCAGATCAGGCTGTAGAGCGCGAAATGATCGCGCCGGAGAAAGTGGCGCACGCGCTCCGGCGGGTACTCCATCGAAGTCGGCCGGATCGCCTCGTGCGCGTCCTGAGCGCCTTTTTTAGAGCGATAGACAACCGGCCTTTCCGGCAAATAAGCGGCGCCGTACTGACTCTGGATCAGGTGGCGCACCTGTTGCACCGCGTCGGCCGAGACGCGCGTGGAGTCGGTGCGCATGTAGGTGATGAGGCCGACGGCGCCTTCGCTCCCCAGCTCGGCTCCTTCATAGAGATGCTGCGCGATCTGCATCGTGCGCTGCGGCTGAAAGCCGAGCTTGCGCGCCGCCTCCTGCTGGAGCTTGCTGGTGACGAACGGCGGCGTCGGAAAACGGCGGCGCTCCTTTTTTTCGATCTGGCGGATCGTCCAGGGCCGGCCTTCGAGCGACGCCGTGATCTCCTGCACTCGCGCGTCATTCTCGATGCGATTGTCCTTGTCTATCTTCTCACCCTGCCACTGCGCCAGACGCGCCTGAAACGACGGCGGCAGCCGGCCTTCCAGCGTCGCGGTCAGCGACCAATACTCCTGCGGGACGAAGGCGCGGATCTCTTTTTCCCGCTCGCACACCACGCGCACCGCGACCGACTGCACGCGCCCGGCGCTGAGGCCGCGGCGGACCTTCTTCCACAGGATCGGGCTGATCTTGTAGCCCACCAGCCGGTCGAGAATGCGCCGCGCGATCTGCGCGTCGAATTTGTCGCGGTCGAGCTTGTGCGGGTGGGCGATGGCCTCCTGCACCGCCTTGCGGGTGATCTCGTTGATCAGCACGCGGTGCATGCGATGGTGGTCTTTGCCGATCTGATCGGCGATGTGCCAGGCGATCGCTTCGCCTTCGCGGTCGGGGTCGGAGGCGAGGTAGATGTTCTCCTTGCCTTTGGCGGCGCGGCGCAGATCGTCGACCACCTTCTTTTTTCCCTGAATCACGTGGAAGTCCGGCGCAAAATCCTTTTTAATGTCCACGCCGAGCTTGCTCTTGGGCAGGTCCACGATGTGGCCGACGGAGGCCTTGACCTGAAAATCCCGGCCCAGATACTTCTCCAACGTCTTGGCTTTGGCCGGCGATTCGACGATAACTAAATTTTTCGCTGCCATAATTTCAATCTCGGTTTTCAGATCTCAGATTTCAGATCCCTCATTTGAGATCTGAGATTTGAGATTTGCAATTTACAGTGCGGCGCGGAATCTTTTTCCCGGAAGCTGTTTCAGCACTCCCCTGATCTCCAGGTCCAGGAGCACCTCCGATACCTTGGCCGGCGAAAGCCCGCTGTTTTCGATCACCTCGTCGATCTGCACCGGCCCGGACAGAACCATCTCAAAAACTTTCCGCGCCTCCGCGCTCACGTTCGCCGGTAAAACAGGCTGGAGCGGCGCCTGCCGGGCGGCGGCGCGGCCCGCGAGCTGCGGCGCGATCTCTTCGATTATGTCTTCCACCCGCTCCACCAGCTTGGCGCCCTGACGAATGAGCCGATGCGTCCCTCGGCTGCGGCTCGCGCCCGCTTCCCCTGGAACCGCAAAGACCTCGCGTCCCTGTTCCAACGCGAACGCCGCAGTGATAAGCGAGCCGCTTTTTTCCGTCGCTTCCACCACCGCCACGCCGAGCGCCAGCCCGCTGATGAGGCGATTGCGCGCGGGAAAGTTGAACGAAATCGGAGGCGTCCCCATCGGCAGCTCCGAAATAACGGCGCCCTGCGCGCGGATTCTGTGATATAGCGACTCGTGCTCCGGCGGATAGACCACATCGACCGCCGAACCCAAGACCGCAATCGTCCTCCCGCCGGCGTTCAGCGCGGCCTGATGCGCCGCTCCGTCGATGCCTCGCGCCATGCCGCTGACTACTGTAAAGCCCAATGAGGCTAAACCGCCGCACAGATCTTCCGTGATCCGCAATCCGTATGCGCTGGCGCTGCGCGATCCGACCACGGCGATAAGTTTTTCATCCTCGCCGCTGAGTTGCCCGCGCGCGTACAAAAACGGCGGCGGATCGGCAATCGCCCTGAGCCGCGCCGGATAACCCGGCGCCGTGTAGGGAACGATCGAGACTCCCGCAGCCGCGATCTTGCCCAATTCCGCTCGCACATCGTCCCAGCCCGCGAAACTCCTGAGACCATCGATAGCGGGCCGCTCCAAGCCCGGCACCGCGCGCAACTCGGCCTCCGAGGCCGACAGCGCGCGCGTCGGATCGGCAAAATAGTCGGCCAGTTTCTTAAAGCTCGCTGAGCCCAGCCCCGGCACGCGTCCGAGCGCGAGCCACGGCGCGACATCGTCTTGCTGCGTCGTCTTTCGCAAGGACGACGCGCTATGGCGCAACGGTTCAGTCATCGGCTCTCCGCTCCACTCAACGCCGGTTTCGGCTCCACAACCCCGGCGCGGCCCAAAATAGTCGTATAATGATAGTCGAAAATCGCCGCAAGTTCCAGGGAGCGCGCGAAGGGAGCAAAATCAACAAGTTTCGCCGCGAGGAAACGTATTTAAGGATACGAGGAGAAGATGTCAAGCTCGAAGCGCCGCCGCTCACGATGCGGGCCGCCCTATCTCTTTTTCTCCAGCGCGAGCAGCCTCTTCTTCCACCCGGGACCCAATGCAAAGCCGCCGATGGCGCCGTCGCTCCGCACGACGCGATGGCAGGGAACAATTATAGGGATGGGATTTCTCGCCAGCGCGTTGCCCACGGCGCGCGACGCGTCGGGCTTTCGGAGCTTTCGCGCAACCCACTGGTAGCTTCGAACTTCGCCGTACGGAATCCGCGCCGTAATTTTCAGCACGGCGCGAGTGAAAGGCGTAAGCCTCTCCAAATCGCACCGCGCGGCGAATCTCTTCAACCGGCCGGCAAAGTAGGCCTCCAGCTCTTTCCTGGCAATCTCGTCCCAACGTTTTCGTTCCGAACCCTTCGCGCCGGAACGTGCTGGCTTGGCGCCTCGATCTTTCTTTCCGAGCCTGACCGCGCTCACGCCTTTTTCCGTTGCTTCGACAACCAGCTTCGCTTTCATCTCTTCTTCCTCCTGCCTGCCCTGAGCCCAGTCGAGGGGCCAGCTGTGTGCCGCCTGCTGCCTGCTGCTTCCTGCCTCCTGCCTCTTGTCTCCTGCCTTCTGCCTCTTGCCCTTGAACTCCTTGAACGGCTTGAACTCCCGGCTTCCTCGTCTCGCCGCCCCCGCATCACCAGCTTGATCGGCGTGCCTTCCAAATTCACCGCCTGGCGCAAATGATGGATGAGATAGCGCTCGTAACTCGCGGAGATCCCTTCCGGCGTATTGACAAAGAGCGTGAACCTCGGCGGGCGCGAGCCGGTCTGGGTGGCGTAGAAAAACTTGACCGGCTTGTCCCGCCAGAGCGGCGGCGCGTTGCGCGCAAAGATCGCTCGCAGCGCCTGATTCAGAGCGGAAGTTTGAATGCGACGCTGGTGCGAATCCGCCACGCTCTTCACCGCCGCCGTCAGCTTGGGCACGCCGCGCCCGGTAAGCGCGGAGATAAAAACCACCGGCGCAAAATCGACGAAAGCGAGCTTGTAGTAAACCTCCTCGCGGTACTTCCGGGCGTCCCTTTGTTCCAGCGGCACCTGATCCCACTTGTTCACGGCCAGGATCAGCCCTTTGCCCCGTTGGAAGGCGTAGGCCAGGATCTGCGCGTCCTGGCTCGTCACCCCTTCCGGCCCGTCGAGCAGATAGATCACCAGATCGCCGCGATCCACCGAGCCCAGCGACCGGATCACACTGTAGCGCTCGACCCGGTCGGCGATCCGCGCCTTGCGACGAATGCCTGCCGTGTCCACCAGAATAGTCTGTTCGCCGTCGAGGCTGAATGGACTATCCAGCGCGTCGCGCGTCGTGCCGGGCGCCGCGTCCACCACCGAGCGCTCATAGCCCAGCAGGCGATTCACCAGCGTCGATTTGCCGACGTTGGGGCGCCCGACGACGGCGAGAGAAAGCGGCCGGGCCTGAGGCTCCTCCCCGTCTGCCGTCTCTGCACCGCCGTTTTTCAGCTCCGCCGGGAAGGCCGCAACCACCCGCTCCATCAGCTCCGAGAGTCCCAGGCCGTGCTCGGCGGAGAGGGGAAAAACCTCCTCCAACCCCAGGCCGTAGAACTCGTAGAGGCCGGCGGTCTTCGCCTGGGTGTCGACCTTATTCACCGCGAAAAAGACCGGCTTGTCGACCTTCCGCAGCAGCTGTACCGCGTCGCGGTCGAGCGGATTGAGGCCCCCCTTGCCGTCGCACAAAAACAGAATCACGTCCGCCTCCTCGATGGCCAGTCGGGTCTGCTGCTGCACCTGCTTCTTGAGCGGCGCGTCGGAGTCGGGCTCGAAGCCTCCCGTGTCGATCGCCAGGAACTTTCGCCCGTACCACTCCGCCTCGCCGTAGTTGCGGTCCCGCGTCACGCCGGGGAGATCGTGCACGATGGCGCTTCTCTGTCTGACCAACCGGTTGAAGAGAGTGGACTTCCCGACGTTGGGCCGGCCGACCAGCGCAAGCACCGGTAGGCGATTCAAGTTCATAACTCAATGCAAAATGTAAATTGCAAAACGCAAAAGTCAAAGGTTTTCGGATAGAGGAGATTCCCGGAAGCCGGCTTCTCGCTCCCATTTTTCATTTTCCATTTTTCACTTTGCATTTTGCATTTCCTCTACAGCCCCATCTCCCCGAGCGCGTGCGGATCCTGCGTCCAGCCCTCGTCAACCCGGACAAACAGCTCAAGAAATATTTTACAGCCGAGAATCCCCTCCAGCTCTTCCCTGGCCCGTTGGCCGATCTCCTTGAGCATGGAGCCTTTTTTCCCGATGAGAATCGGCTTGTGGGCCTCGCGTTCCGTGTGGATCGTCGCCTTGATGACGATCAGGTGCTTTTCCTCTTTCTCGGTAAACTCGTCGATCGTGACCGCGGTGGCATATGGGATCTCCTCGCGCGTCAGCAGAAAGATCTTTTCGCGGATGATCTCCGCCGCGAGAAAGCGCTCCGTCTGGTCCGTCACCTCTCCCTCGGGATAGTAACGCGGCCCCTCAGGCAGGAGTTTTTCGATCAGCTCGAGCAGCCGTGGAACGTTGTCGCCCTTCAAGGCGCTGATCGGGACGATCTCCCGCTCGGGCAGCAGCGCCACGCACTCAGCGATCAACGGCAGCAGTTTTCCTTTGGCGATGAGATCGATTTTATTGAGCGCGATGAGCGTCGTCGCGCGGGCGTTCTTGAGCGACGCGGCGATGTCTGCGTCCTCTTTGCGAAGCCCGTCGCGCACGTCGATCAGCCAAAGCACCCCGTCCACCTCGTGGAGCGCGTTCATCGCGACATCCACCATCCGCCGGTTGATCAGCGAGCGCGCGCGGTGAATCCCCGGCGTGTCGAGAAAAACGATCTGCGAGCCGGGGGTGGTTTTTATGCCGGTGATGCGGTTGCGCGTGGTCTGGGGCTTGGGCGTGACGATGGCGACCTTTTCGCCCAACAGGTGGTTGAGCAGGGTCGATTTCCCGACGTTGGGCCTGCCGACGATCGCCACAACCCCCGAACGGTGCGAGGCCGCCGGTTGCGGCGCATTCTGTTTCTCTTCAGTCGCCATAGCTTCATTTCAAGTGTAGTCCTATTATGACAGGTCACAGCTCGATTCTCCATCGAAAGACCGGCGAACACCACCTATTTAAAAGCATTGAGATTGACGCCGAGTTTTGTTCCTAGCCAGAGCGAGCGATCCAGGTGATCGCCCTTGCCGTCGCCGGTGCTGGGATGGACGAGAATATCGAGTCCCTCTCGGTTCAGCATGAGCCACGGCACCACCTTGCCGAACTCCTCCGTGCCGAACACGACCTGATACATCGGCTTCAGATGGGGGCCGACCAGCTCATCGTGCCAACTCCCAAGCTGCACGTTGAATCGGCTCAGCCGCTCGCGCACCCGCGCCGCCGCGGCTTTGGTCGCCGGGTCGTAGTAAATGTGCGCGTGATAGCCTTTGATATCCGCCGTGTTTGTCGTCATTTTCTTCCCAGCCATTGGCGCGAGCCGCAATTCCAGCATTCGGTGAACTGGCCCTCTATCATCTCACCACAGCTTTTACATTTCCACGGCTTCTCCAGGCCTACCACGGGAGACAAAGCCCCCTTCAGCACCGCCTGCGCCTCCTCGTATCGCTCATCCTCCACCACCCACAGCTCCGGCCAGCACTCGATCGGCGGTATCTCCCCCATCGCCGCGCCGAGATACGTATTCCGGACCACGCACTCGATCCCGCCGCTCTCAAGAATGTTCTTGAGGTGGTCGATCATCAGCGGAACTTGCGCGGTGTAGAGCTTTTTCATGGTCGTAGGTAACGGCGGCTTGCAATGTCTAATTCTCAAAGGGTCTCCAGAAGCTTCTTCCAGGCTTGACGGTGGGCCGGTTGGGTGTTCCAAAGATCGAGATGCTCACCCACTTTTTGCACAAACGTGATGCGCATGGGTTCTCCCCCAAGCGCCAAGACGCTGCGAGAAAAATCGAAAAAGTCGAAAACGTAGAGGTTCTGGCCGCCGGCGAACGCCTGCGCAACGCGTTCCTCAAGCGCAGCCTTTTCATCCGCAATTACGCCGGGTGCTGCGAAGAAAATGTCCTGGATCTTGCGTTGCCGGCCTTTTCTAAGCGTTCCCTCAACGTCGGTCAGAGTCAGGGTGCGTTCTTTCACCTCGACGGCCAATACAATCTTACCCGCGTCAGTGACGCACTCCAGGTCGGCAGCCTGACCTGTAGCCTCGTCGCTGGCGTTGATTCGAGCACGCTCAACTCTCGCGTATAAGCGGAAGTGGATGCCTATGGCATCGAAGAGCGCGCCACACACAGCCAAGCCTCGATCGCCGCCGGATTTCTCTTCGAGGAACTGTCGAGCGAGAGCAAGAGAAGTTTCCAAACTGATGCGCGGCGGCAGAGGATAGACAAAGCGAAGGGATTTCTGCAGCCGGAACATTTCCAACAAGACCTGCCGAAACACGGCTTGGGTGAAACCGGGGTCGCCGCGCGACTCGACCTGTTCCAGAACACCCACGAGCGTGTTCCACCCATCCACGTCTTTTTTACTTTTGTCGTCTCGAACCATACGGGGGATTCGCATCGGGTTGCCGACGTATGGGTCGGCAGACGTGCCGAGGATGTTTTCCTGCCGCTGATTGAAGCGGGCGACAACTTTGCTCGCCAAGCTCCGCGCGTCCCAGCCCGTGACATCGTTTTTATCACCCTTCCTCTTCTGAAGACGTAGGGCGTCTAGGGTTAGGTCTGTTAGTTTTCCAAGGATCTGGACTGGTAAGCAAAACCGGTAAGTGACCTGTTTGTGGCCGACCGACGCCCGAATTGCCTCGCGCAGAGCGGCATCGGCAACGTACTCAAGCTCCGGCTTTCCGTTCGCTTCAGCCGCGACGGTTTGCCAGTGTGTCTCAAGCAATTGCGCAGCCCGGTCGAAGTCGAAAGGCCTTACGTCACCGGATTTTTTGGGCATGTTTCCGCGTGCCATAACGAGCAGGTCGTTCGAAAAGATACATGTTCTTGTCGGTTAAGCCGTACCCGGCAGTTTGAGAGTAAGATTCCGGGTCGTAGTTTGCCCAAAGCGATTCCTTGCGTTCACCTTTGGACGAGTTACAGAGACGGCTATTGGCGTCTACCCGAATCCAGCCACGATAGAGACGATCCATCAACGCGCAGCGATAACCTGATATTGCCACCGCGCCTTTGACGGATCTAAGAACCTCAGCCAACTCTTCGTGTTCGCGATCCGTCATTTCGTAACCGTATGCCTTATTATCCCCACGGGCCTCGTGGGGGTACGGCGGATCGCAGTAGAACAGCGTCGATTCCGAATCATAGCGACGAATCACTTCAATGGCAGGAGCGTTCTCGAACTGAACGCGCTGCATCCGCTGGACGATTTGGGGCAGGCCTTCTACGCTCCCTAACCACCGAGACACGGCGCCGGCCATGCCGGCGCGAGATGTCAAGACGCAGTGAGCCCAACGGCCCTCCGAGCTTGTCTGCGCCAGTCCCGTTCGCGTCTGCCGCGCGCGCACGAAAAATCGGCGGGCGCGCTCTATCGCTGAAAGAGACGGCTCAGGACGGCAAGCCTTTACCAACTCTTCGCGGGAGAAGGGAGTTAGACTGATTAGTCGGATAAGCTCGTCACCGCGATCGCGTAGGCAGACGAAGAAATTGGCAACTTCGGAGTCCAGGTCGTTATAAGTCTCGACGGGCGCCGGCGGCCGGTTGATCAGGATGGCGGCGGAACCGCCGAAAGGCTCGCAGAAGTGAGCAAAGGTTGTCGGCAACAAGGGCAGTAGAAAATCGAGATGAGAAAATTTTCCTCCGTAGTAGCCAAAGGCAATCATCTTGCTGCGCCGGTCGCTGGCGCGCCCTATCAGCCGACGGTTGTTGAACTGCGGCTCCGGCGCTGATCGCTTGACGCGTTCGTAACCGTTTCGAGTCGAACCGTCTGAACGTAGTTTGATCGGTCTTTTCATATTGCTTGTACCTCAGTGAACCTGAGACTCGTGAACCAGCCCGCGAGAGTTGCTTCTATTATATCCGTTTTTGGCTGATTCTAGATCACCGCGTTAGGGCCGTCAACGCGCGCGCGAGGCTAGGTATTCCTGACCACACACTCAATCCCGCCGCTCTCAAGAAGGTTCTTGAGGTGGTCGATCATCAGCGGAGCCTGCGCGGTGTAAAGTTTTTTCATGGTCGTTCTAATCTACAGTGCTTCTCGGCTACGCAGAATCAGACGAGCCGCGTCCTCATAGATTGTCCTGCGTGGACCGACGGCAACGATTTCGGCGCCCCGCTCATCAGGACGATAGATGATCCTGTGGCGCCCTACCGGCAAACTCCAATAACCGGCCAGTTCCCGTTCCAGCGCCTTCCCGCAAGCCGGGTCCTCGAGGATTTCCGCCAGAGCCGCACGCACCTTGCGCTTTAAGCCGGGATGGAGGTGCCGAATGAGCGCCCGAACACCGCCCGGGACCTTGAGCGTGCGAGCCGCCATATCAGGGGATCAATTGGAGAAAAGCTCGTCCAGAGTATACCGCTTCTTGGTGCGCCGGAGCGCGCGTATCCCCGCGCGAATCTCTTTCATAAACCCGGCATCTCTCAGGATCTCCATCGTTTCGTGCAAGCCATCGTACTCATCCTTGCTGACGATGATGGCCACGGGCTTGCCGTTGCGCGTGATGGTGATCTCTTCGTCTCTTCGCTCCACCACGTCAACCAGCTCGCTCAGCTTCGTTTTTACCTCCGAGAGCGGCAAAACCTTCATAACTGCTCCTTTAGATTGTGGTCTAAATTCTGACCAATCTTACCTTGCGGTCTCTAGGACTTCAACCCCGGCCCTTTCGTCGGCCACCTCCGGATGGCCAAGTCGGCCAGGAAGAGGAAGAGGGCGAGGGCGGAGAGGGGTTGCCAGGTTTCGCGGGAGGCGGTGGCTTTGCCGGGGTCGGGGGTGAAGAGGCGCTTGACGCCTTGCTCCAGGCGCTCCGGGTCGAGCACTTCGCCGCCGCTCTCCTCGGCCAGGCGGCTGAGCAGCGCCATGTTCGCGTTCAGCTCGCGGTACTCCCGCGGATACGGAACGATGAATGGAAGCGTCGCAATGGTGGACGAAGTCCGATCTCTCTCCTCGTGAAGCGTGAGCAGATAGCTGCCGCGCCGGCTTGCTGTGAGGCGGCCTTCGTAGCGCCCCGGCGCGATTTGGTTGAATGCCGTAACGGCGGGCGCCTGCCCCGGAGCGGTCAAGTTCCCTTTGAGCTTGAGCTCGTTGATAAAGCCGCCCTGTTTGGAAAAGAGATCGACGACCGCCCTGATTTCGTCGCCTTCCTGCTGAATGTCGGTCTTCACGCGATGCTCCGTCGTCGCGCGCATCGCGCTCCGCGCCACCTGTCCCGCCCAGCGCGGAAAATCCTGCCAGGCGATCCAATGTCTCCCCCACCGGCCGCTGAGATCGGAAGTGTACGCGATGACTTTACCGAGTCCATAGCGCCATGAGACGAGCAGCGGATCGTCGCCCGCTTTCATCAGCAGCTCGGCCTGGGGCTTGGGATGCGTGAGGACGTAGCCCAAGACGGGCGGCATGCTCTGCTGCGCGAAGCCTTTGAGCGGGCCGACGGCCGCGACAATCCTTGGCTGCGCCGGCTTTTCGATCAGCAGATCGCGCGAGATCAGCAGCGTCTCGGTGGTGAAAATTTGCGGCACGGTCTGCGGATCGATCGCCGCGTAGCCTCTTCCTTTTCCGTCGCGCGCGATGTTTCTCATGAGCGCGAGATCGGCATCCTGCCCGATCGCCACCGTCGAGACCGTAATCCCTGCGCGCGCCATCCGCTCGACCAGTGCGTGAAAATCCGCCTTGTCGGTAAGCCCGTCCGAGAGCACCAGCGCATGCTTGATCGCCGCCGGTTTGGCCGAGAGCGAGCGATGCGCCTCGACCATCGCCTTGTAGAGATCGGTGCCGCCGTCGGACTGAATCGCCGAGAGCCGCTCGGAGATCCATTCGCCCTTTCCGACCGCGCGAAACGGCAATAGCCAGTCCCAAGCGGCATCGAACGTGAGAATGCCCACCTGATCGCTGGGGTTGAGCAGATCGGCGGCGGCGAGCGCGGCGGCTTTCGCCAGGTCGAGCTTGGTCGCCCCTTCCGCGCCCGCTCCCATGCTGCCCGACTTGTCCAGGACAAAGAGCAGCGCGATGTGCGGCATCTCCAGCCGCGACGGCGGCCTCATCTCAACCGGCAGAATCCTTTCCAGCGGAGTCCTGTAGTAGCCTCCCGCGCCGTAGCTCTGCGGCCCGCCGATGACGACCAGGCCGCCGCCGAGATCCCGCACGTATCTCTCGACCGCCTCCATCTTCGCCTGCGTCAGCCGATAGGCGGGGACGTTATCGAGCGCCACGAGATCGAAGGCGGCGATCTCCGGCAGCGCCAACGGGCTCTGCTCCGGCGGCGACTCGACCACGGCATATCCCTGCGCGCTCAGCGCATTGGCGAAGGCATGTTGTTTCTCTCCTGAATAGACGTAGAGCGCTCGCGGCTGGCCTTTCACTTCGACGATTCCTTGCAGCCGATTGTTTTCCGGCAGCGTGTCCGCGGCCGCCTCCACCCACAGCTCGTAGGTATGGCTCCCCGGCGCGGCCAGGCTGTCCTTGAAGCCGACCGGGTTGGCGCCCGGCCTCAAGCGCACGGCCTCCTCTCGTTGAATCACGCCGTCGCGCAGCAGCCTGACGCGGGCTTGAGTTTCGAATCGGCTCTCGATCGCCCCTTTGATCTCGAATGTCTCTGCGCCGTCTACCTGCTGCGGCAACGCCAGCTCCCGAACATAGACCTCGTTTTTTCCGCCGGAGAGACTCACGGGTAAAACCCATACAGGGACGCCGTGAGAGCGGAGAAACGGCAGCGCCCGGAGCGCCTCGCCGCGAATCTCGTTGCCGTCGGAGATGAGGAGAATTCTTCCCTGCCGGCCTTCGCCGATTTGGGCCACGGGCGCTTCGAGCGCGGCTTGCAAATTGGTCTCCTCCCGCCCGACTTCGGGTGAAAAATCGGCGAGAACAATGTCGGCGCGCGGAAAAACCTCCCATGCCGGGCGCTGCCCGAAGAACAATAATCCGGCCCGCGCGTCGGCCCCTTTGACGCCGCGCGCCTCTTCAAGAATCGCCAGCGCCTTTTCTTTCCCCTCCGCGCCCACGCTGCGGGAAAAATCAGCCGCGACAATCACGTCGAGCGCGGTGGCCGGGCTGAAGAGCTTCGGGTTCCACAGGGCCGCCGACATGATCGATAGCGCAAGCAGCCGGGCCGCGATGGGATAAAGCGCAGCGCCGCTGCGAAACACCAGGTAACCTTCGAACAACAGCAGCATGACCGCCGCGGCCAGCAGCGCGGGCCAGAGCGGCGACGCCGTTTCGGATTTCTCGACGGATTTTTCTCCGCGGCCGGCGGCTTTTTCCGGATCGAGCGCGACGCGCGGGCGGATGTCGGATTCGCCTTCGCTCAAAAGGTTCACGGCGAACTCGCCCTCTCTGCCTCCGCTCATGTAACTGTAAAAGCCGGCCGTGGGCGTTCCCGTGAAGAGCAGCGGGTTCGATGCCGCGCGCAGGACTTCCTTCGAGCCAAGCGGACTTTTGATTTCGATCCGCTGGTCCGTCGGCGCTAATTGGATTGCGTACGGCCGGCCGGCCTGGACCTGCGCGCCGGGAAACTCCGGCGCGCGCGGGCGAAACCAGTGAAACGCGTTGCTGAACAGCACCGGAAACGCAACTTTCCAGGGGAGATCCGAAGCCGAGAGGTCGAAGCCGATCGCGAGAACTTTCAGTTTCGCTCTTTCCAGCGCGACGATCAGCGGCCCCTCTTTCGACGCCGCCAGTGTCACGCCGTCATTCACGACCAGCCGCCTGGCTTCTCTCACATAGAGATCGTCGAAGCTGAGCCCCTCGACAAGCGGATGCTTGACGAGCGACGGCAGCAGGCGCGGGCCGGCTATTTTTCCGCCGGACTTAAGCGGCCACCCTTTCGCGAGGGTGTCGATCAAGATGAAGTTCCCTTCGGCGAGCGACAGCGGCGCGGCGCCGTCCAGCACCACGACGTCGTGCGACTTGAGCCGGGCGGAAAGCTCCTCTTGACTGAGAGAAGCCGCGCGCGTCACGAGAATATTCGGCAGCGCGCGAAACAGCCGCTCCAGATAGGGATTGTCCTTGCCGGCGTAGAGCACGCGCAAAGGCGACGCGCCTCCCACCGCGAGATAGGCCCGATTGTCGACGGTGAAATCGTCCTCAACATCCAGGCGCGCTTCCAGGCGGGCGGGGAGATTTCCCCGATAAGAATAGACGCGGGCCCGGCTCTCCCCGGCGCCGATCTCCACCGTCTCTTGAACCCACGGCTTTCCGTCGATCGCGAGCGCGAGCGGAGCGCGCGCCGGATGCGCCGTGAAGTTCTTGATGCGAACCATCGCTTCATGCCGTGCCGTCCCGTCGGCCGCCCGCCGCAGCTCGAAGCCGACGATGCCGATGTTTTCTCCGCCCTCTCCTACTCCGACGAGACTGAGATGCGCGGAGTTCCACGGCAGCTCCGCCGCGCCGTCGAAGGCGCCGTCGCTGATGACCACGACGCGATCGCCGCCGCCCGGCCGTAAGAATGAATGGGCGAACAGCACCGCCTCCTTGACCGGCGCGGGCGCATCCGTCGGCTGAATAGCCCGCGCGATTTCTCTGAGTTTGGCCTTGTCGCTGGTGGACGACGCGAGAATGGTAGGCCTGGGCCCGGCTCCGATGACCATCATCTTATCGTTCGCGGCCTTGGCGTCGATGAGGCGCAGAAATTCACGGCGCGCGTTTTCAAATCGCAACCCGTTCCGGCCTTTCGCTTTCATGCTCGCGCTCAAATCGAGCACGACGATGGTATCTCCTCCCGCCGAGCCGAAGCCGAGCAGCCGGGGATCGGCCAGCGCCGACACGAGAAAGATTGCAGCGAGGATTTGTAAGATGAGCAAAAGGTTCTTGCGGAACAGCCGGCCGAGCCTGGTCCCTATGGGACGCTCTCTCAAGACACGCTCCCACAGAAAGAGCGCCGTCGTTTTAACCCGGACGCCGCGCGGCCGTAGGCTGTGAAGGATAAGGATGAGCGGAATTGCCCCCAGGAGAAGCAGCAGAGCGTATGGAGAAGCG